>QWCL01000929.1_pt1 | contig 12981 bp, 13 predicted proteins | sample 1972551 | NCBI WGS metagenome assembly QWCL01 (sample SAMN09866709, study PRJNA288562) | Human oral metagenome isolate term2_saliva, whole genome shotgun sequencing... | isolation source: mouth | host: Homo sapiens | place: USA: California
CAGTTCAGAGGGGTGACAGATATTCCTTTCTTTTTATATAGGCTTATGAAATTGTGTGCTTAAGAGAGTAGGCTTGCAACTGGGTTTTAGGACTGACCCTAAAGTTCATTCATATCTATAAGAAAGAAGTAATCTGGTATATAGTATTAGATTCAGCCCTCGTTTCAAGTGATTACACAACCTTTCTTTATTGCATTAGATTACTCGTATTACTTTACAGTTGCCCATGCCAACAGAAAGCTCACCGCATGTTCTATTTCTATGTACCATCTGCAAAGTAGTTTCCAACCAAAACTAAACTTGCTGTCACTGCCGTCACACAAAGTTGTCACCTAACTATCTTGTTTACAGAGGAGTTACGTCAAATGTTAAAAATGACAGCAAAACGAATTTAAAACTAATCTCGTTATATTGTGTATTATATCCCTCTTACTTTAACCGGACTCTTACCTCTATTAATCAGAATCATTATAAACTTTGCTATTAAGAAAGAAGAAGCTAATAAAAGTTGCTCGGACATAAAACACAAAAAGGCGAGCCTTACGACTCGCCTTGTGAATTTAATCAGTAACAGGTTATAAACCTTATGGAAGGCTAATAGCCTCATTTGGACAAACTGACGCACATGTGCCGCATTCTGTGCATGCGTCTGCGTCAATCTTATAGATATCACCCTCAGAGATTGCCTCTACTGGACATTCGTCGATACATGTACCACAAGCGATACAATCATTACCAATTACGTAAGCCATAATATAAATAATTTATAATGTTAATAATGTTTTACATTAAACAACATCGTTTTTCTTGCTTCATACCTAAAAAGGATGAGAGACACCTAAAAAAGAGGAAATATCAACAGGAAGATAGACAATAAAACAAGTAGATAAACGTTTGAAGAATAATATGAAAAGAATACTATTCACACTTATCTCATTGGCTATTGTGCTTTCAAGCCATGCACAGGAACGGAAAGTTCAGAACCGTCCCTACACCGACTTGCGTGAATTTCACTTTGGTGTACTCGTCGGAACACATCTACAAGACCTCGAACTCAATAATGTCGGACCACAGATGGTAGACCTTGGAGATGGTAACGGACTGGTTCAGAAGACTATTTCAGTAGACCAAGACCGTTGGGATGCGGGTTTCACTGTTGGCGTCTTAGGTGAGTTACGACTCAACTCAACCCTCCAACTGCGTATGGCCCCAGCCATGTACTTTGGCACACGACATCTCACTTTCCGAAACCTCACAGACCTTAATACGCAAGGCGAACCTACTGAACAGGTGCAAGAACTAAAGACAGCATATATCTCATGCGCTTTCGACCTCATTGCAGCGGCCCCACGATTCAACAACCACCGCCCATACGTAATGTTAGGATTGAACCCTATGCTCAATCTCTCAGGTAAGGACAATGATTATATCAAGCTCAAACGTAGTGATGTCTTCGTAGAAGTGGGACTTGGATGTGATTTCTATCTACCTTACTTTAAGTTACGTCCAGAATTAAAGTTCATGTACAGTCTTACTAATAGCCTTGACAAGAGTCATTCAAAGAACCTCCAAGATAAGAATATGCTCATGTACACCAACTCTGTCAACGATACACGGGCAAAGATGATAGCCCTCACTTTCTACTTTGAATAAATCGCTTGTTTGCAAAATTAGCAGATATTACATCGAAGAAAGGCACCGGAAGAAGACTTACCAGAACACTTATAGAATCTATGCAATATTGAAGTACAACTCCAAAATTGCATAGCTTTTTTATTAAAAACACGCTTTTCACTTGTACACATGCCCTTTTTTATGTAATTATGGAGTTGAACTCCAAATTTACATAAGCTTATAACCGATTATATACATCGCAAAATAGAGGAAACGATACTTGAGGCATCAAAATACTTCTCCGTGATAGCTATCTCTGGGCCACGTCAATCAGGCAAGAGTACATTGCTAACTCAATTATTCCCACTCTACCAGAAATACAGTCTAAAGGACCTCAACATTCTTGATTACGCAAAGAATGATCCCATTGCCTTCCTTAATCAGACAGATGAAGGAATGTTTATTGACGAGATACAAAGGTGTCCTCAACTATTAGACTACATACAAGGCATTGTAGATAACAATCCCAAGAGACATTTCGCATTGTCAGGAAGTTCGAATTTCGAGGTAATGAAGAACTTATCAGAACCTCTTGCTGGTCGTGCAGGGGTATTCGAACTATTGCCAATGTCTATACAGGAGGTTACAGGAAAGGTTGATTTAGACAATCTAAATCAAATCCTTTACAACGGGCTCTACCCTTCTATCTGTGCAAAGAAGAATATTGCTAAGTTCTTTTACCCCTCTTATGTTAGGACATACATGGAGAAAGACGTTAGAGATCTCCTACAGATGAAAGACCAAATACGCTTCACAAAGTTCTTGAAACTGTGTGCAGCACGAATAGGCTCACTCTTCAACGCTTCTGAATTAGGCGCAGAGGTAGGCGTAAGTTCCAAGACTATCAGCCACTGGCTTTCTGTCTTGCAGGCTTCTTACCTCATAACGCTCCTCCCACCCTACTATGAGAACATACCCAAAAGACTGGTGAAGAGCCCTAAACTCTATTTCAACGACCCTGGTCTGGCCTGTTATCTACTCGACATCGAGACTCCACAACAGTTAGACAGGGATAAGATGCGTGGTGCTATCTTTGAGAATATGATTGTTATGGAGGCCATCAAGCATCGCTATAACATGGGCTTAGAGGGTGGAGTATTCTTCTATCGCGACTCTAATCAGAATGAAGTTGATCTCTTAATCAAGCAGGAAGGGGAGCTAACAGCCATTGAAGTGAAGTCTTCTATGACTTATAGTTCATCATTTGAGAAGACACTCACACAGATTGAAGGCTGGATAAAGACCCCCATAAGTAAGAAGGCTATAGTCTACTCTGGCGACTTTGAGAACACGAGTGGCAACATCAACCTTATCAACTATCGCCATATTTCTTCCATTCTCTGAGTCTTTATTATTCAAGACAAGGTACTATTTCTCTGTTACAGAGGCTCCCCTCTTCTTTTCTCTATGCCAAACAGGTAGGTAATAAAAGATGTAAAAAAATGAGGACTTAGTTTCAAAATATTAAAAAAAACAGTATCTTTGTTGCATTACTAATCGTAAACAAAAGTAGTTATGAGAAAGTTTATTATCCTTATTTGTGCACTCGTTGCAAGTATAAACATTAGCGCACAGACTAAAGAAAAGCAAGATAGTCTGAACATACCAGTGTTTCTTGTAGATGGAGTTGAGGTACAGAACATCGATAACCTTGACCAAAAAGACATCATTAGTGTGAATGTTATCTTAGACTATAGCTTTTTACATCATAACCAACGTCCAATAGTAGCTGTAATAACCGTCAACTCCTACTATTGGGTTTGGTTCTTGTAAACAAAAGAGACCGATTTCCACAAATTGTTACCATGAATAAAAGAATTTATTGTCGTGAACTAAAATATTTCTCATCATGAAAATAAATATTTCTTTTCATGAAAATAATTCGTATTAGACCCTCTGCACGCTCTTTTATCTTTCTCTTCAGGCTTATAGAATGGTGGAGAAGGCGACAGTAGAAAGCATCTATTCTCATACTCTCAACAATGCCCATAGCGCATGAACAACAATGGACTGAATCAATAAGATAGCCATTAACAACCTTATTGATACAGCCCACATTATTTTATATAGGTCTTACCGATTAAAAGACTTATTTTTTCTTCTTCATGTCAAGTACCAACTTACCGACATAAATGGCATGCTTACCATTCTGATCATCGCCAACCATCTTGCCATCAAGGTCTTTCACGTATTCTAACTTAGTCAAGAAGGTATGCGAATGACCACCTAAAATGAGGTCGAGACCACGAGTTCCTGCAATAACCTCCTCATCACTGACCCCTTCTATATTCCATCCAAGATGGGAGATACAGATAATCAAATCGCACTTCTTTGCTTTTAACTCGTTAATAACCTTCTGTGCACAAGCCACAGGGTCGTTATAAACAATCTTACCATAGTTAGCCTTCACCACAAGACCATCCAACTTAGGAGCAAGACCGAACACTCCTATCTTTAAGCCATTACGTTTCAAGATAACGTAGGGCTTTACCAAGCCCTGAAGTGGCGTACCCGTAAAGTCATAATTAGCACATACAATAGGGAACTTAGCCATCTTAAAGAGGCGAACCATATTGTCCATGCCAAAGTCGAACTCATGGTTTCCAATCGTAGCAGCGTCATAGTGCATCTGATTCATCAGTCCCACTTCAACGTCACCCTTGAACATTGTATAATAAGGAGAGCCTTGTGAGAAATCGCCACTATCGAAGAGCAGCAAGTCAGGTTGCTTCTTTCTCTCTTCTTTAATCATAGCCACACGACGCACGAAACCGCCTCGTCCAGCCTTCATCGTGTCTGCAAGATTCGTATTAAGCGGATAGATCTGGCTATGCGCATCGTTAGTATGCAGAATTGTTAAGTGCTTATTCTGACCGAAAGCGAGAACAGTCAGGAAGCAGAAAGTAATCAATAATATATTTCTTTTCATACATGTGTATCGTTAAAAGATTATTCCACTCGGATACGTCCCTCTTTATGTGAATTGACAACCTTACCTTGAGCAGTCTGCTCCTTAAAGTAGTTCATGATAAGGAAACGTGTATTATTACTGCTTGCTTGGGGTGATACGACATTAGTAGCCGACTTGAAAGCCTCCATCTTATCATTACCTTGCGCCAAGTAGTCAAGTGTTGCAATACGATAAGTTGCCTTTGGGTCAATCTCCTTACCATTGAGACGAGCCGATTTCAACTTGTGGTCACGTGTGAAAACAAGTTCTACTCCATGGCTGACAGCCTCACCACCTGTATGTGCCATCTGTGAGAACAACTCTAAAACCTTCTCACCTGTGAGTGTCACAAAGCATATCTTATTCTCAAAAGGAGCAATGTCTAACACATCTCCGTAGGTCACTTTACCTTTAGAAAGTGCTGCACGGATACCTCCCATATTGTAAACCCCGAAGTCAACCTTCTCATTATAGCTACCAGCAGACCATACCATAATATCTGCTAACAGGTTGGAGAGGTCACTCTCAGGCCGATGTGCCACCATCTCGTGGTCGACCTCGCCCACAACAGGTCCCATCACTGAGTCAACCTTATGCTTAAATGGTTCCATAAACTTTGCTGCTTCAACATCAGGAGTAGCATCATACCTACTGTCAACCAGCACACGTGTACGCTGAATGCCCGCTAACTCATAATGAGAAGCACAGCCTGTCAACGCTAATACCGCCGTTAGTCCAGACAGATAAACTGTTTTCTTATACATATATAATGACATTTTATAGTTCTCATAAAGACCTGTCAGAACAAAGAATACACATCCTTTATTTGATAACCGATAATTTCCACCTATTATATATAGGTGATGTCGCAAACTGACAACATCTAAAAAGACAATGCAAAAGTAAGAAAAAAAATCGAATACACTGCTTGTCTAAGAATGAAAGATAGTCTCTCTTTTCATGAAAGGACAAACGACAGCATCCCCTACGACCCTAATTATACCTTGTTTTAGGTATTGTGAGTTTGAAAGACTATTTATACTTTTGTAACCAATAATTAATATTTAACGAATTGTGTTCACATGAAGAAAGAAGTAATTTACCTATCTCTTACAATGCTCACAATGGCTGCAATGCCATGTAATGCACAAGCACAAGAGATGGAAGACACCACATTACAACTCAAAGAGGTTACGATTAGTACAACACGTATGCCTGAAGTAAAGCAGAATGCGGCTGCTACTGTTACCATCATTGACCAGAAACAAATAGCAGAAATGAGTAAGGCTGCACCTGACATCACCCACCTTTTGGGTATGCTCACACCTGGTATGGCTCTATCGAGCAATACTACCAGCTCGCGCTCACAATCGCTTCGCGGACGAAGTGCACTTATCTTGATTGATGGAATCCCTCAATCAACTCCTTTACGTTCAACCGATCGTGACATAAGAACCATTGATATCGCTGCTATCGACCATATAGAAGTAGTGAAGGGATCTACTGCTCTCTATGGTAATGGGGCTATCGGAGGATTGATAAACATCATCACAAAGAAGAATACTACCAATAAGTCTTTTGCAGGAGAGACGACTCTCTCAGGGTCAACCTACAATTTCTTCCGTAAAGGAAAAGGCCAAGGTTATCGCTTCAACCAGCAAGTCTATGGACGTGTGGGTAATTTCGATTATCTCGTAAATGGTGCTTTCGGGCGTACAGGTAGCGCCGTTGACGGTGACGGAGAGTTTATTTCTCCACGTTACGGACTTGGTGATACTTACACTACGAATGCCCTCGTCAACCTCGGTTACAGCCTATCTCCAAAGAACAGAATCGAATTGATGTATAATTTCTATCGTAGTTTGCAAGACACGAAACTGATTCCTTTCGGTGGAAAATACCTCCAAAGCCCTTCCATTGGTGTCATTGGTAACAAGGACCCACAGGCAGTTGACGAGGGAACAAGGTATAACCACAACGCTTACCTCAAGTTTACTTCAAAGGACATATTCAAGCACACCGACTTGGAAGCGTCTGTTTATGGTTCAAGTTTATATACCGTATTCGATTTCCGAAAGGCTAATCCAGCACAACCAAGGTGGGAGGAAACAAGCGGACAGTCGGCTGTTAAGGACCGTAAGTTCGGCGTTCGTGCTCAGTTCAATAGTCGTCTTATATTCTCTGACGATGCCTTTGCGCACATAGTCTACGGTTACGACTACCTCTATAATAAGACTTCTCAACCCTTAGTAGACGGCAGGTATTGGATGCCATGGCTCACAAGCAACAACCATGCACCCTTTGTTCAGATCAAGACAACGCTCTGGCAGCACCTTAACATCAAACTTGGAGGTCGTTACGACTACATTAGTGTGAAGGTACCAGACTATGACGTACTGCGTAATAAGCTCTCTGACCCACAGGTTCAGGTCAAAGGTGGAACGCTGAAGTATAATAACATGTCTTTTAACGTAGGTCTTTCCTATAACAAATATCCTGTTTTTCAACCCTTCGTAGCCTACTCTCAAGGCTTTTCTATCTTCGATTTAGGTCGCACACTACGTGCTGCTAAGGCCGATGTACTCACTAAGATCTCCACAGAACCAGTAAAGACTAACAACTACGAGATTGGTGCTTACTCTAATATCAACCATTGGTTGCAACTCAATGGTTCGTTCTTCTACACCTATTCTAAGTTAGGAAGTGACCTCAAGATAGACCACGGTTTCTGGGTAGTCAACCGTACTCCACAGAAGGTATATGGCGTTGAGTTGAGTGCAGACGCACAAATCCTCAGTAACTTAAAGGCTGGTGCTAATTTCTCTTGGTTCGAAGGTAAGCTCAAATCAGCTACTGGTGATTGGGACACATACATGTCGAATATCTCCATCCCAGCTGCTAAGTTGGCAATGTATGTCAACTATGCTCCAGTCAAGAACACCTATCTCCAGCTGCAATACATGCACACGGGTAAGCGTGACCGATTTGCTCCTAACGCATCAGGACAGTATAATGAAGGAGAAGGAATAGTAAGTCGTATCAACTTACTAAACCTCACTGCAGGTGTTAAACTGAAGGTTTGTGACTTGAGTTTGGCTGTATCTAACTTGCTAAACTACACTTATTACACACCAGCATCTATGATGATGGCACGTAATGCAGAGTATGCTCATGCTGATGGACGCAAGATTACGCTCACAGCAGTGTTTAAGTATTAAGATTGAAACACTCTCTTAAAGATATTCACAGGTGTTGGGAGTTTCTTGAATAACGAAGTGGAGAGTGATTAAACAGTCCTCTTACACTTATACAAGAGGTCCTTTTAAACACTGACACACCTTATTTATATATCGTAACCCACAGGCAGGGAAGACGGAAAGCAACGCGTGTTGCTCCTCTTCCCTGCTTTTCATTTACTCTCTCAAAGCCCTTATCCTATTAGCACGATTGTTCTTATGCAAACAAAGAAATATTACGACACTATAATATAAGGTCACACTATCAGCCCTTTATACGTCAAGAAGCCAATAGTTGCAACCCCTCAGAACGACAGTCAATGCAAAATGCAACTATTAAAAACCTATTAAACCTTTGAAAAACACGTACAATTCCCTACTTTTGCAGCATATAACACATATCAACTTAAATTCATTAAAACAATTATTCATTATGAGAAAGAGTTTGTTCGTAAGCTTTGTTATGCTATTAATAGGCATGACGGTGAATGCTCAGGATTACAAGAAGCAGTCGTTCATACCAGAGGCTGACATGCCAGATGCCGGTATCTACCTCCCAGCCCCACCAGACACAGCATCCTATCAGTTCGACTATGACTTCCGTCAGTATTGGTGGGGTCGCAAGATGAGAGAGGACAAAGAGCGTGCTGCACAGGCTAAGTTCGATGCTAACTTTGATGTTGATTCAGTCCTCGTAGGCTTTGCTCCTTCCTTTGGCATGCTCATCACACCCGAGAAGACACCCGAGACTTACAAGCTCATGTGTATGATTGGTATTGATGGTAACCATGCTGTCGACCGTGCCAAGGCTAAGTATATGCGCAAGCGTCCATTTGCTCAGTTCCATGAGCATACCCTCCAACCACAGTTCGAGGCAGAGTTAATCAACAACGGTTCCTATCCTTCTGGTCATACTTGCCGTGGATGGATTTTCGGATTGACCTTAACAGCGTTGAACCCATCCCGTGGCAACGAAATCATGAAGCATGCCTACGAGTATGGTCAGAGCCGAGTAATCTGTGGATACCACTATCAGAGCGATGTCGACGCAGGCCGTCTCTGTGCAAGTGTAGGCTTTGCTGCCGTACAGTCATCAGATGCTTTCCAAAAGCAAATGGCTAAGGCAAAGAAGGAGATTGCAAAGGTGCTTGCAACAAATAAGCATTAAAAAGCATATAAATACTTTGTCATTTCATTGAAAAGTAGTAACTTTGCATCGCTTTTGGCGTAACCGCTGGTCGTGGAAGAGTCATGGACTATGTTACGTTGGAACGACAAACAATATTTAATTAATAAAAGACAATGGATTTAATTAAAGTTGCTGAAGAAGCATTTGCAACCGGCAAGCAGTTCCCAGAGTTCAAGGCTGGTGACACTATCACTGTCGCTTACAAAATCGTCGAGGGTAATAAGCAGCGTATTCAGCTCTACCGTGGCGTAGTAATCAAGATTTCTGGTCATGGAGAGAAGAAGCGTTTCACTGTTCGTAAGATGTCAGGCACCATCGGTGTTGAGCGTATCTTCCCTATTGAGTCACCTAACATCGATTCTATCGAGGTGAACAAGCGTGGTAAGGTTCGCCGTGCGAAACTCTACTACCTACGTAATCTTACAGGTAAGGCTGCACGCATCAAGGAGAAGAGAACCGTTGCTGTTGAAAAGTAAATCCTTGAGAATCCAAGAAAATAAAAGCTCGAAACCATTGGTTTCGGGCTTTTTTATTTGTCTCTCAAAAGGTTTATTTGCCGTTACCTCACCTGTGACACGTTAGAAAGAGAGCAAAATCAATAACCCTGAGAACTTACATACAAACTTACATCTCACCTTTCGCTTAACCGTGAGACATGATATTCCTCTGTCAAAAGTGGCATTAAAACAATGTAGGGATATACGCCTTGTTTATCTCATAACAGGCCTTACCTGTGGATAAACCTACCGTATGTCCCTACAAATCCTCACAGATAGTCTTTCAGCATCCAGTCTTCAAGACCATCCCTTACCCCATCATACAATGGAGTACTTAATCTTCATAATTCAACTTCGCATCGTTTTCGCCATGCAAAGCAGCACTTAAATCCTTCCAGTTTTGGAACCCTGCAAAGAGAGCCAGCCTATCTAATGTTTTTTTAGAAGGTTTTTCTATCCCCTTGAAATAGCCTATCAGCTTCTTCAACGATGCTGAACCCAAGTGGATGTGATAAAGTGCTAACCTGTCAGACAATCTCTCCAAATCGGAAGCCGACTCTTTACGCATATACGTCCTTTGCCCAAGCTCCTCGATAATGGTTCTAAGCTTCTTTCTCATACCTCATTCTCCAGTATAAATACTAACGTGTTACAAAAGTAATAAAAGAATAAGTAATTAAGTAATATTCAACGGCTTTTCTTAACGTTAAATATGTTAATTAAACTTGTGAACAAAAGGCTAATGATGAAATGACGTACACTACTATTCGATACCACTTTGAATTAGAATACATTACGTCGTTTTATAATAAAGAAAAACCTAATCTAATAAACCTTATTCTGAGTTATCTAACGCCTTATACGCCCCTTTCTATCCTCCATCCAAACAGTACTTCAGAAAACGATTAAGCCTTAATACCATTCGTGCGAACACACCATATAACGACAGAAAAAGGGTGATTATCGTCTTTCCTATCCTTTCTATCTATCTTCCTAAGCAACAAAACGTTCCTCTTTTAAGCTTTTCTACCAGTGCAATCGATTTTTTAATGGATGTTCCATACCTTCTTCTCCCTATCTCAAGGGCATTTGTAGATATATAAAAAATCATTACATATTATAGAGAAAAGCTCTCTCATAGCAGGAATATAATATCCTCAACTATCAAGCTTATAATCATCACTATATCAGCACATTATAAACAGCATTGCAGAAGATGCCCTTCTTGCATCAAGAAGGGCGTCTTCTATAAGCAAGAAGGGCATGTTCTACAATCTAATTAGGCCTCTTCTCTTAGCTTGAGGGGCATATACTGCTTTCAAGAGAGGCGAAAAATATTTACATCAAGACGATTGGGATAAATGCAGATGAGCGTTGCTTGTATGTAAACATCTATACCACTCCGTGAGAGAACAAGCCATCCTCTCCACAAGCTAAGAGCATGCGATTAGATAAATCACACCACCTTACTTCACAGCAATGCACTCTACCTCAACGAGTGCACCCTTTGGCAAAGCTTTGACAGCGAAGGCTGAGCGGGCAGGATAAGGTTCGTTGAAGAACTCAGCATAAACCTCATTCATCGCTGCGAAATTCTCCATATCTGAAAGGAATACTGTTGTCTTAACGACATGAGACAGGTCAACACCAGCAGAAGCCAACACGTTACGTGCATTCGTGAGTGATTGGCGTGTCTGTTCCTTCACACCTCCTTCAGCGAAAGCATTGGTAGCTGGGTCAATAGGGAGCTGACCAGATGCGAAAATGAAACCATTAGCCTCGATGGCCTGGCTGTAAGGACCTACTGCAGCAGGTGCCTTGTCTGTGTGTAATGCTTGCATATCTATTATAATTTGTAAGGGATTAAAGGTAGCCGAGGGTGTATAGTCAATGACAAGACAGCCCTCTATGCTCCAAAGATTAATTTTTATCGAGTGTAAAAGTAATGATTTCTTTCAAAAGAAACAAACCTGAAGGGCTATTTTACTTAAAAACAAAGACCGTAACAACGTATTCCATTATTTTTCCTTACCTTTGCATAACCATTTACATATACCACATAAGTTATATGAAAGAATTAGCTCTTAAGTACGGATGCAATCCGAACCAGAAGCCTTCACGTATCTATATGGAGGAAGGCGAACTCCCCATCACAGTTCTCAGTGGTCGTCCCGGCTACATTAACTTTCTTGATGCACTCAACAGTTGGCAGCTTGTTAAGGAGCTGAAGGCTGCTACGGGTCTTCCTGCAGCCGCATCATTCAAGCATGTCAGCCCAGCTGGCGCTGCAGTAGGTCTTCCCTTGAGTGAGACACTCAAGAAGATTTACTTTGTCGACGACGTTGACTTCGAGCTTACACCGCTTGCCAGTGCCTATGCACGTGCTCGTGGAGCCGACCGTATGTGCTCATACGGTGACTTCTGTGCCCTTAGTGACACCTGCGACAAGGAGACTGCGCTACTTATCAAACGTGAGGTTAGCGACGGTGTGATAGCCCCTGACTATACTCCGGAGGCTTTAGAGATTCTAAAGGCGAAGCGTAAGGGGACATACAATGTTATCAAGATTGACCCTGACTATGTACCTGCTCCTATCGAGAGAAAGCAAGTCTTCGGTATTACCTTTGAACAAGGGCGCAACGAAGTGAAGCTTGATGACCCCAAGCTCTTCGAGAACATTCCTACAAAGAACAAGACTTTCACTGCGAATGCCAAGCGAGATCTTATCATATCATTGATTACTTTGAAATATACTCAGAGTAATTCGGTTTGTTATGTGGCTGATGGACAAGCTATAGGGATTGGGGCTGGACAACAGAGTCGCATCCACTGTACCCGTTTAGCTGGTAATAAGGCTGACGAATGGTGGTTGCGTCAGTGCCCAAAGGTTATGAACCTCCCATTCAAGAAGGATATTCGCCGTGCTGATAGGGACAATACTATCAACATCTACATCTCTGATGAGTATGAAGACGTGCTGCAAGATGGCGTATGGCAACAGTTCTTTACAGAACATCCAGAGCCTCTTACACGTGAAGAGCGTAAGGAGTGGATTGCCAAAAACACTGGTGTTGCACTTGGTTCTGACGCATTCTTCCCATTTGGCGACAATATTGAGCGTGCGCACAAGAGTGGTGTAGAGTATATAGCACAGGCCGGAGGGAGTATTCGTGACGACCATGTCATCGACACATGTGATAAGTATAACATCGCAATGGCCTTTACGGGCGTTCGTTTATTCCATCATTAATAAGATTGTATATGAGCGATATAGATGAAATCATCGAGAGTGGAATGGTCTTTCGAGGTGCCTCGAAACCCAAGACCGATGATGGTAAGGTGAAAACCAAAGCCAAGAAAAAGAAGTATATTACTGGTGCACACGGCTCTGGCAGTGCAAAGCAGAAGGCTAAATACCGTCAGCAACGTGCTAAC
>QWCL01001630.1_pt1 | contig 12887 bp, 9 predicted proteins | sample 1972551 | NCBI WGS metagenome assembly QWCL01 (sample SAMN09866709, study PRJNA288562) | Human oral metagenome isolate term2_saliva, whole genome shotgun sequencing... | isolation source: mouth | host: Homo sapiens | place: USA: California
ACCATCAGCAAGGTAAGGATTCCATGTAGGACGCTGTGAACGGGTACGATAGAACAAAGAACTCCATGAGCCAAAATAACTATCTGGCTTCGTAAACCATGTGTACTGCGCACCAGCACGCACCTTCAGCCAAGGCTTGATTTGATAATCACCCTTCACGCTACCAGTGAAACGACGGAAAGAAGTATTACGTACAACACCATTCTCATTATAGTAACCTAATGAAGCTACGAAAGAACCCATGTTATTACCACCGCTGAAGCTCAGATAATGGTCTTGTGTAAGGGTTTGATTATGGTAGATTGCATCTTCTAAAAGACCTCCATAATCCTTAAAGATAAGCTTTGCACCATTTGTTGCACCATAGTAAGGGTCGTCCATAACCTCCCATCCTTCTTCAGTTAGCAGTCGTTGATGCTCAGGATTGGTTGCATCATAATACATAACATCCGTACGTGGAGTGTAATCAGTATATCCACGACCAGAATAACCATTCTGTGCATCGACATTAGCAGCCCTTCCGTGTCCTTCCATAGCATCAGCATAACGCTTGAAACCCATTCGGTTATAGTAAAGATAGTTACGGGCATTCATGAACTTATAGTCATCACGCTTGAAGTTGGCACCCACCTTCAAACGATAATTAATGCTGGAAGTTCCTGCTTGAGCGCGCTTTGTTGTAACAAGGATTACACCACCGTTTGCTCTCGCACCATAAATTGCAGTTGACGCCGCATCCTTCAATACTTCAATTGACTCGATATCAGATGGGTTAATCTCTGACAAAGTGCGCTCAACACCATCAACGATAATCAATGCAGGAGCACTTCCTGTGATAGAAGCACCACCACGCAAGGTGATAGAAGGCGCAGTACCTGGCTGACCAGAGACCGACATTTGAGAATGCTGCCGCATCTAATACCTTATTATCCATCTTAGAGATAGCTGTTGTCAACGTAGCACGCTTCTGTTGACCACCATAACCTGTCACGATAAGTTCGTTGAGGGCATGCTGTTCCTCCTTCAACGTCACTTTAATTTCCTGACCATCCCATTTTACCTCCTTAGTGTCCATACCAATGTAACTAATAACAATAATACTACCAGGAGGAATGTTTGATAAAGAGAAGCGACCGTCTAAATCAGTAACAGCTCCATTACTTGTACCTTTCACTTGAACAGTGGCACCAATGATAGGCTCTCCTTGTTCGTCAAGAATAATACCCGTGCATTTCCCTGATTGCTGTACGCTTTGAACAGGCAGCTTTGGCACTGCAAATCCTTGCGTAGGCATCAAGAAAGATACACCCATGCATAACGTAAAACCGATTGGCTTGATGTGTAAAATCATGCGCATCTAACTTTTAATAGTAAAGATTGTTTAGTTCCTCCGCAAACTGTTGACAAAGAGTATCATGCCTACAGCAGCACGAAAGGATATAAAATTATTAATATGATATTCTATTTATGTTCACGATATTAATGGCTTATTACGAGAGGAGGTATTATTCCCCTTTCCGCAGAACGCCATTTGCCGATGTTGTATATTGTTTAGGTTGATATAGGCAAATGTAGGGACTTTTTTTATTTGACACAAATTATGCTAAGAAATATTTTCTAAATAATCATTAATTTTAATCAAGGCGAGTGTAAACTCTACTGACTATCAGACGAAAAGGGATTCTTCATCTACCCTCCTCCACTCAATATAAATAATAACTGAGGCTTTAAACCCAAATCGGTCATTAGACCACAATATGTACATTATTACTATGGTATGGTATTGTTTCCTAACATCTTTTATTTTCTTATCGGCATTTTGTCTGTCTTTGTAGCTTGACGTAGCCCGCTACGCCTGCGCACCAAAGCCAAACAATCTGCTCGATAATAAAACAAAATATGCTTAGCTCTAATGACCGAATTGGGTTAAAGCATGGTTTACTTTTAGTATTATGGTTCTTTCCGACCAATAAATCGTTCGAAGAATTAGGACTTATTGTAGCGTGCTAAGCCTCCGCACCAATGGTGTTAAGCGTCCGCACCATACGTGCGGGGCGTTCGCACATACGTTAGAACAGGTAAGAAAACTTAATCAAAAGTACTAACTGCAAGACTATTAGACACAAAAAACAGTCTTATTCCTTCTATAAAAAGATGGAATAAGACTGCTATATGACTTTAAAGCAGAGCTAAAGACTTACTTCTGTCTGAATCGCTCAGCCTGACTCTGAATCAAGTCAGTATCTTCGAAATAGTTAATCTGCATAGCTGCACGCACCTCATCCATAGTCTGGGCTGCAGTTTCGCGTGCTTCCAATGAACCCTTTTTGAGGATATTATAGATCTCTGGAATATCCTGTTCGTACTCACGACGGCGCGCACGGATTGGGTCCAACATCTTGTTCAATACACTATTGAGCAACTTCTTACACTTCATATCACCGATACCACCGGCTGTATAAGCAGCTTTCAACTCATCAAGGTTCTGGAACTCTGGCCAGAACTCAGCGAAATCCTCATCGGTTGAGAAGGCATCAAGGTAAGTAAACACAGCATTACCCTCAACATGACCTGGGTCAGACACATTCAAGTGAGTTGGGTCAGTGTACATTGTCTTCACCTTCTTCCATACTGTGTCAGCATCGTCAGAGAGATAGATACAGTTACCAAGACTCTTACTCATCTTCTCCTTACCATCTGTACCAGGCAGACGACGTGCCGTAGCATTCTCTGGCAACATAATAGCAGGCTCAACGAGTACTGGTGCATAAATCTGATTGAAGCGACGTACGAGTTCACGTGTCAACTCCAACATAGGCTCTTGGTCCTCACCTGCAGGGACAGTAGTAGTCTTAAAAGCAGCAATATCAGCAGCCTGAGAAACAGGATAAGCAAAGAAGCCCATTGGTATATTAGCTTCAAAGTTGCGCATCTTAATCTCAGTCTTCACCGTTGGGTTACGCTGAACACGGCTTACGCTGACAAGATTCATCAAGAAAGTGGTCAGTTCAGCTATTTCAGGAATCTGACTCTGTATGTAGAGTGTACATTTCTCTGGACTCAAGCCAGCAGAGAGATAATCTAAAGCTACCTCAATAATATTCTGTCGAATCTTCTCTGGGTTGTCAGCATTATCTGTCAACGCCTGTACGTCTGCCATAAAGACAAACATCTTATCGTAGTCTCCGAGGTTCTGAAGTTCCACACGACGGCGGAGAGAACCCACGTAGTGACCCAAGTGAAGTTTACCTGTAGGGCGGTCACCTGTTAAAATAATCTTTCCCATGTATATATTTCTGTTTTATTCGTTATGTGTATCGTTGAAGTTACTCATCGTGTCCTGATACAGCAATGGTATCTGCGCCTTCTTCTGGCTGTTCTTCAACTTGCTCTTCTTCCTTCTGCTCAGGCTCTGCTGGGGCTGTTGCCACAGTATCAACAGATGGAGTTTGCTCTACTTGAATAGGAGATTCATATGGAATCGTATCATTAGGGATGCTATCAGTCACAGGTGTTTCTGGCGAAGAAGAGCCGAAAGTGAAATAAGCACCTACACCACCAGCCAATAGAAGTAGACCGATAACAACGCCCCAAAGGATTGCATTGCTATCTTTCTTGTGCGTTTCTCCTTGTACCTGCTGCGCTTGTGAGGTAAAGCCTGTAGGTTGTTCATACTGCTGACCAGCACTCACCAAAGGCAATGTAACCTCCATGACACCATGACAATGAGGACAAGTACACTCTATTGTTTGTCCTTCTTCAGCCTCAACAATAAACTGTGTTCCACAGTTATCACATGTTATCTGATATTTCATAACTTTACGTTGCTTAAAACTTTATTTGTAGCACCAGCCAAACTCTCGACATAAGTACCTGCCAAAGAACCACAAGCAGAGCGATATTCTTCGTCTTCAGCAAAGTGATTCATCAACAAACTAAAACTTTCAAAGTCGAAAACTTCAAAGCCACCACCATCACGCAAGAGTCCTTGTGCTTCTGCAAAATGTTTGTTATTAGGACCAAAGAGAACTGGCATATCCCACACAGCAGCCTCAAGAACATTATGGATTCCTACACCAAAACCACCACCGACGTAGGCAACATCACCATAATGATAAATCGATGACAGCAAACCAAAACAGTCGATAATCAATACATCTGCATCAGCAACATTCTCTTCTGTTGCCTGTGTGTAGCGTATAACCTTCTTATCCTTTATCAGTGAGAGGATAGTCTTTAGATGATCTTCTCCGATAACGTGCGGTGCAATAATAAGTTTCCAGTCCCTATGCTCATTAAAGTACTTAAGGAAGATTTCCTCATCAGGCTGCCATGATGATCCAGCCACAAAGACTTTCTTTCTATCAGTAGCATCCCTATTGACGAACTTCTCCACCAATGGCAGTCTCTTGCTTGCCTCCTTGATTTGCAAAACACGGTCGAAGCGAGTATCACCCACAATAACAGCATCAGAGATTCCTATCTTATTCAGGAGTTCCTTGCTCTCCTCATTCTGAACAAAGAAACGGCTAAAGCACTTCAAGACACGACCATAACCACGACCATACCACTTAAAGAAGATTTGATCTGGACGGAAAATGCTTGACACACTATAGACTGGTATATCACGATACTGCAGGATATGCAGGTAATTATACCAGAATTCATACTTGATAAAGAACGCCATGACAGGACGAACTGCACGTAGGAATCTACGTGCATTACCCACCGTATCTATAGGAAGGTAGGTGATGATGTCTGCGCCCCCATAATTCTTCCTCACCTCATAACCTGAAGGAGAAAAGAAAGTAAGCAGAATCTTATATTGCGGATAGTCTTTTCGTATCTGCTCTATCAAAGGGCGACCTTGTTCGAACTCGCCCAATGAAGCAGCGTGAAACCAAACATATTGAGCGTCTGGCTCCACCTCCTCACGTAAAATCCGCACAGCCTCCTGTTCTCCTCGCCACATCTTACGTAGCTTTTCATTGAAAAGACTACCCATAGCGATACCAAACTGGATGACATACATTATTATATTATACATACTCGGCTCAATTAATTTAGCCTTTCAAGGTGCTTATCCCAACACCTCAATAGCCTTGTGCATACGCTTCAAGGTTTCCTCTTTGCCAAGGAAAGCAGATATATCGAACATTCCGGGACCCTTACCAATACCAACAAGGGTGAGTCGGAATGCGTTCATGATATCACCAAGCTTATAGCCTTTGTCCTCTACCCACTTCAAAACAATAGGTTCCTGACCTTCGACACTAAAGTCTTCTATTCCCTCCAAGACATCAGCAAGCTCGCTCATCTGCTGTGCAGAATATTCCTTCCAACGTTTCTTAACAGTCTTCTCATCATAGCTTGTTGGTGCAATGAAGAAGAAAGAGCAAAGCTCCCAAAGTTCTTTCACGAAGCTAACACGGTCTTTCATCATGTGTACAACCTGTGTCACCTGCTCCATAGTAGCCTCGATGCCATTATTAGCTACGATTGGTGCAAAGAGTTGTGCTATCTCATCATCAGACTTACGGAGGATGTATTCGTGGTTAAACCACATACCCTTTTGATAGTCAAACTTAGCTCCACTCTTTGAACACTTCGTGATATCAAATGCTTTTACGAGTTCCTCAAGCGAGAAGAGTTCCTGTTCTGTACCAGGATTCCAGCCCAAAAGTGCCAAGAAGTTGACTACTGCCTCTGGGAAATAGCCACTCTCACGATAGCCTGAACTTACTTCACCTGTCTTAGGGTCGTGCCACTCCAATGGGAACACAGGGAAACCAAGGCGGTCACCATCACGCTTACTGAGCTTACCCTTACCCTCTGGCTTCAACAACAAAGGCAGATGGGCAAAGCGTGGCATGCTATCTTCCCAACCAAAAGCACGATAAAGCAACACGTGCAATGGTGCACTTGGCAACCACTCCTCACCACGAATAACGTGAGAGATTTCCATCAAGTGGTCATCAACGATGTTTGCAAGGTGATAAGTTGGTAATTCGTCTGCACTCTTAAACAGAACTTTATCATCAAGGATATCACTCTTGATGCAAACATCACCACGAATCATATCATTAACATGAACTTCCTCACCTGGTTCTATCTTGAAACGAACAACATATTGTTGGCCATCTTCTATCACGTACTTTTTATAAATATCACGACGTTCACTCTGACGATAAGGACCATGTTCGCCACCAAAGCTAACACCCTCATCAAACTTAATACCTAACCAATCAAAAGAGTCGAGGATATATTCCTCTGCCCCTGGAACAAAACGATTAGAGTCTGTGTCTTCAATACGGAAGATAAGTTTGCCGCCATGTTGACGAGCGAAAAGGTAGTTATACAAAGCAGTACGCACACCACCAATATGCAAAGCACCTGTTGGACTTGGAGCAAAACGCACTCTCACATTTCTTTCTGCCATTGTCTTAAATATTATATTTTCCTGCAAAATTAATGCTTTTTTTTGACTATCCGCTATATTTTTAGTATTTTCGCAAGTTGTTAGAGGATTAACGCAACAAGACACAACAGCTTGTTATAACATTTACGAAACAATATATAAGATGATAAGATTCAAAAACATAAGCAACCCCTATTGGCGGAATATGGTCTCAAGAGTAGCCTTGATCATCGTTGCTGTCGTATTGATAGTGCTATTTTTACCCCGTACACAAGGTAAACTTTTCCATTATGACGAAGGAAAACCATGGATGTACGGACAGTTGATTGCTAAATTTGACTTCCCTATCTTTAAGACTGATGCTGCGTTGAAGGTTGAAAAAGACTCTATCACAAAGCATTTCCAGCCTTATTACAACATTAACCAAACGGTTGAACAGAAGAAGATTGAACAGTTTAAGCAGGCATACAAGGATGGTATACCAGGCTTGTCAAAAGACTATGTCGATGCGATTGCCCACCGACTACATGAAATCTATGAGGCTGGAGTCATTGATCCACAACAGTACTCTACACTTGCCAAGGACAGCAACCATTACATCCGTGTCGTAACTGGTAAGCAGGCGGTGAGTGTACCTATTAATAAAACCTACTCTACTCTCGGTGCCTATGAACAACTTTTCATGGACCCTTTGTTAGGTCCGAAGCGTTCCGTACTTCAGCAATGTAATCTTAACGACTACATAGAGGCAAACCTTGTCTATGACAAAGACCGTAGTGAGACGGAGATGAACGATATGCTAAGTCTTATTCCGCAGGCTTCAGGCATGGTACTGGAGGGACAACGCATCATCGATCGAGGTGACATTGTCGATGCAAAGACCTATCGTGTGCTTAATTCCTTTGAACAGGCAATGGAGAAACGCAAGGCTACTGAAGACGAGATAACATCTACCTTCATCGGACAGACCATCTACGTCCTAATCTTCATTTGCCTTTTCACACTCTACTTGGCACTTTTCAGAAAAGATTATTTTAATAAGCCACGTTCCATCTCACTACTTTATGTGATGATAGTCGTCTACCCTATCCTCACATCCTTGATGATGGAACATAACATTCTGAGTGTGTATATCCTTCCATTCAGTATGGCTCCGATATTCTTCCGTGTGTTTATGGACTCACGAACAGCCTTCATAGGACACATGACAATGGTACTTATCTGTGCAGTGGCTGTCAAATATCAATACGAATTCATTATCGTACAGTTTGTTGCTGGCCTCGTGGCGATTTATTCTTTGCGCGAATTATCAAAGAGAAGTCAAATCTTCCTTACCGCACTCCTTGTCACAATTACCTCAGCAGCAGTGTACTTATCACTCCAACTCATACAGGCAGACGATTTCTCGAAGCTTGATCGCACCATGTATTACCATTTTGCTGTCAATGGTTTCTTCCTTCTCTTTACCTATCCACTGATGTTGGTCATCGAGAAGACTTTCGGCTTCGTATCTACCGTAACAATGTTTGAGTTGTCAAACACCAACAATGAACTGCTACGCCGACTCAGTGAGGTTGCTCCTGGTACCTTCCAGCACTCTATCACAGTTGGTAATCTTGCCACAGAAATAGCCAGTAGAATCGGTGCAAAGAGCCAGTTGGTTCGTACTGGTGCGCTTTATCATGATATTGGTAAGATGCTCAACCCTGCATTCTTTACCGAGAATCAGGCTGGCATCAACCCACATGACAAGCTAAACGACCTTGAGAGTGCACGTATCATCATCAGTCATGTGACGGAAGGTCTGAAACTTGCCGAAAAATACAACCTCCCACGTGAGATTAAGGAGTTTATTACCACACATCATGGTGCTGGACTTGCTAAGTACTTCTACATACACTACAAGAATGAACATCCTGATGAGGAGGTCAACGAGGAGCTATTCCGTTACCCTGGACCAAATCCTTTCACACGCGAACAGGCTATTCTTATGATGAGTGATACCGTTGAGGCTGCTTCACGCTCTCTACAGGAATACACCGAAGAGAGTATCAGCGGATTGGTAAACCGACTCATTGATGGTCAAGTTGCTGATGGAAACTTCACAGATTGTCCTATTACATTCCGTGACATCACCGCTGCTAAGGCGGTACTTATCGAACGTCTGAAAGCGATGTATCATACTCGTATTCAGTATCCACAGCTGAAAGCATAGGAGGTTGAGGACAACCACAAGGCTGACTTCTCTCCCCTTCCCTTCCAAAAGGAAGATACATAAACGCCAAGATACCTCACTAAGTTACAATAATAGTAACATAGTGGGGTTTCTTTTTAGGGGTTCAGTCATTTGAAATGATAAGGTTTACCTTTTAAGTTTAGAACTTTGACGTGATGTCTCACAGAGAAAATGGAGTTTATTAGCCTGCTTTCTTTAATATTGTAGCACTCGAACTATTAGAATTTTCTTTACAAAACAAGCCGCAAAAAGACAGAAAATAAGGCTAAAAACGAGCATTAACAATACCTTCGTAAGTTATTAGCTATCAAGAATTTGTGAAGATCCATTTCAAAAGGTGCTTAATAGGACTTCAAAAGGGCGTTAGTTAGACTCCAAAAGGGCATCTTTTGCAAGTCAATTAGGCGTCTTTTAGAAGCCAAAAGAGCATGTATTGGTTTTAAGGAGCATAAAAATAGTTTACAAACACCAGCGATATAAGAATAAGTTATTTGTAGAAAACAGACAGACATCGTATCAAATCGCATTTTATCTTTGAGTTTATCATCCTTTGCAAGACCATCTAATATGGGATAGTAATACCCTACATACGGATAAGTCTTTCTTCGATTCCCATTCTATTCATTTAACGACATAGCCATATTTCAGTCCTTTAACTACCTAATTAACACTGCACATTTTAACTAAAAATGAGAAAAAACAAACGAAAATTTGGAAGTTTAGAACAATATTCATAACTTTGCAACCAAAATTTATAAGTTTTATATACACTTACGAATCAACAATGAAGTATCAGAAGACTGTCCTTGCAGCTGCATTGCTTGCAATGGCAACAACAACACAAGCCGGAGGATTGCTTACAAACACCAATCAGAGCATCGCATTTAACCGTAACTTTGCACGTGTAGGTGCTATTGGTATTGACGGTGTTTACTTTAACCCTGCTGGTGTAGCTTTCCTTGACCAAGGTTTTCATCTCTCTCTTAACTTCCAGAACGTATATCAGACACGTGAGATAACATCTACTTTCAGTGTACCTGCATTAGCTAATACTCCTTACGAGTATCCTTTCAAGCTGAATGGTGGCAATACTACTGATGGCAGTAAGTTCTATCAAGGTAAGGCTTCTGTGCCTATCCTCCCATCTTTCCAGGTGGCATATAATAAAGACAAATGGAGTTTCCAAGCTGGATTTGGTTTGACTGGTGGTGGCGGTAAGGCTACTTTCAATGATGGTTTACCAAGCTTTGAGCGCTCAGTATCGCTCCTCCCAGCACTTATCAACCAGCAGTTGCCTACCTTCTCGGCACTTCTCGGACAGAATGAGACACCTGCTACCACTTACAGCCTACAAAGCTATATGAGCGGTCAGCAGTATAACTTCGGACTACAGCTCGGTGTTGCTTATAAGATTAACGAGAATCTCTCTGTATTTGGTGGTGCTCGTTTCAATTATATCTACAACAAATACCAAGGTAGTATCACCAATATTTCAGCAAATGTGGGTGGAAACAACCAGAATCTCTACGACTATTTCCAATCAAAGGTTAACGCGTTGAACGAAAAGGCAAGTGCATTGCAGACACAGGCTGTTGCTGCACAGACCCAAGCAGATGCGCTTCGTGCACAAGCAAATCAAACTACTGACCCTACAGCAAAGGCTCAGTTGTTAGCAGCTGCAGACCAATATGCAGCTGGTGCACAGAAGGCAACAGCTGGTGCAAAGCTTGTTCGCGCAGGTGCAGACAAGTTGGACAGTAGTAAGGAAAAGGTAAAAGACCGCTATTTAGAGGTTTCTCAGCGCGGATGGGGTATCACTCCAATCCTCGGTATTGACTACCGCACAGGCAAATGGAACTTCGCTGCACGCTATGAGTTTACCACAAAGTTCAATATTGAGAACAATACGAAGCGTGATGATACTGAACGTTACAAGAATGGTGTGAACACTCCAAACGATATTCCTGGTATTCTTGCACTCGGTGCACAGTATGAAGTACTGAAGAACCTCCGTGTTATGGCAGGATATAACCACTACTTCGATAAGGATGCACGCATGGACAATGACAAACAGCGTTTCCTTAAGCATAACACACAGGAGTTCCTTGCTGGTGTTGAGTGGGATATCAACCCTTCAGTGACAGTCAGCGCAGGTGGTCAGCGTACGCTCTACGGACTTGGTGATGGTAAATACCTGACCGATCTTAGCTTCGTAACAAGCAGTTACAGCTTCGGTTTCGGTGCAAAGATTAAGGTTGCAAAGAACGCTCATCTCAACGTTGCTTACTTCTTTACCAACTATTCAAACTTCAAGAAGGAATACGATGGTGCTGTCGAAGCAGGTCAGGGGCAGGTGACACAGCCAGATGGTACTGTAACTATGCAGCCTAAGACCCTTGCAACCAAGAACACCGATATCTTCACTCGTACCAATAAGGTACTCGGTGTTGGACTTGATATTGATTTCTAAGCCACAAATAAATCTACCGTTTTCCACAACTAATACCATTAAGAGGCAGTCAGAGTGATTCTGACTGCCTCTACACTTTTATAATTTCATCATAATTACTTGTCGTTTTCAACTAATATTCATATATTTGCAGCAGAAAGGAATAAGTTTATGGGAACAACAATATCAACGCTTGCTTCAAAGATTGCTTCTAAACAAGCATACCAAGAGAAAAAGAAATTAGAAAGCTTGCAAAGGATAGCAAGATACTTATCTGCCGAAGAGAGAGAGGTTCTCTTCAGTGGGAATGGGTTTGTACGTGTACCAAAAGAGGAAGCTGAGAGAATGAAGATTGATGCGTACCTCAACACTTAAATATCTACAAAAAATGAGCCTGAGTTATTATCCATACAGATTTGTGAAGAAAATAGATGAGCCTTGGGACGGACCTCAAGGCTTTTTGCTTTATAAACTTTTGTATTCGTTTAAGTCCCATAAAAGTCATCAGACTTATTGGGTGTGGGTAGAGGTTTATTCACAACATTTTTATGCCGTCAAGTTTCATCTAAAAGCACATAGAAATAGTGATAAGAAATATAATATCTTGACGGGACTTAACGAGCCAAGAGAATGTATACAGACTTGTATGGCTATTATGAAAGAAGTTTCTGGGAAAGACGATAAAGCTTCTTTCGGCTTTATTGGTGCTAACTCTATTGGAGAGTCTGAACTTGAAACAAAAAGATTCCGAGTATATAGTAGGTATATGCAGACTTACTTTAACTCAGAAGAGTTTGAACATCATTATAACCTCATGAAGAGTGCGTATTTGATAATATGTAAACTACAATTAAAAGATAATCCGAACCTTATCAACGACATCGTTGAAGGGTTTAAGGAACTATACCCCTACTTTGACTAACATCCATCTTAAACCTATTAATACATGAGATAAAAGATGCTTCTCATACCTTCTCTTATATGAAAAACAGGTTCTTCCGTTACTACAGTAATCCCGCAGACAAGGGCTTGAAAAATCATTACATAATTTCAAATAAGACATCACAAAATAACAGTAAAAACACATATAAAAAGCAGGTTTGCAACCAACAGTAAATCAATTAGTTATAAAGTGGCAAAACAAAAGGTGCTTAATTGGACTTCAAAAGGGCGTTAGTAAGGGTCTTAAAGGGCACCTTTTACAAGTCAATTAGGCGTCTTTTAGAAGCCAAAAGACCATGTATTGGATTTGAACTTCACGAAAATAGTTTACAAAAATCTATAATATGGTAATAAGTTGTATGCAGAAGACAGATAAACATCACACCTAATTAGGGAATTTCCGCTAATTCCCTACCTTAACATTAAGTTCCGCCCAATTGGAGAATAAGACTTTAGAAAAATGGCAAGAAACTATATACTAAAGTGGATCAACGTCGTAATACACTTGAAGAGCACCATATCTCTTATCCTTCAACATGGCTTCTAAGGCTCCACGAAGATACTGGCGAACACGAAAATAGTCAATACCATTCTCCAACTTAAGCATAATCTTTCTAATGTTTAAGGTCTTCACTCGAGCTACAGCAGGTTTGTCAGGACCTAACACACGGTCACAGAAGATTTCACGAAGTCTACTTCCTAATTCCAAACCTGCTGAATTTACCGTGTTTTCATCCCTATGTTTCAAATAGACATAGACAAGTCGATAGAATGGAGGATAATGAAATTCCAGCCTCTCGGTAAGTAAGTCGGAATAAAACGACTGATAATCATTACGCACC
>QWCL01000733.1_pt1 | contig 12827 bp, 11 predicted proteins | sample 1972551 | NCBI WGS metagenome assembly QWCL01 (sample SAMN09866709, study PRJNA288562) | Human oral metagenome isolate term2_saliva, whole genome shotgun sequencing... | isolation source: mouth | host: Homo sapiens | place: USA: California
AAGTAATCCAATAAAAATTATTATAATCCATAATGTTTTCTTCATTTTATTATCCCCCTGTTCCCTTTTTTCATTTTCTTAAAATATCCGTAACATCTTTCATTGATAATAAATTGTTTGCAAGTCTGTCAAAATCATCTCTTTTTCTTATCATAATTCCAAAATGTAGTAGAACATATCTGTTTCCATTTTCTCTTGTTTGGTTTGTGTTTACGTTTACTAATTCCATTTTATATTCGTTTAATATTCGAATTATATCTAATAAAATTCCGTTTCTTTCGATTGCTTTTACAGTGAAATTATACTGATATTTTGTAGCGTTTGAGTTTATTACTTCTTCATCCCAGTAAACTTCAATTTCACGTCCAGGTTCTCGTTCTACAAGTGTTTGGTAATTTTGACAATCAGAACGATGAATTGCAATTCCACGTCCACGTGTTACATATCCTCTTATATCATCTCCTGGCAATGGACTACAACATTTTGCAAAACGATACATCGTATTTTCTGTTCCAGAAATTTTAATTCCACCATGACTTTTTTCTTTTCGTTTATTTCCTTTTTCTGTTTCTTCTTCCAAAACTTGATTCAAATTTTTCTCTTCTTTTGTCTCAAATTTATTCAAAAATCCGTCAAGCGACAAATCTCCAACCGCAAATTTATAATAAAGCAAATCCATTGTCGAAATATTAAATTTCTTCATGTAAAGGAATACTCTTTCATCCTCTTCCAAATCCTTCAATTTAATACCTAATTTATCGAACTCTCTTTCAAGTAATTGTTCACCTTCTTTAATTTTTTGCTCAAATTCCTTATCTTTAAACCATTTTCTGATTTTAGTTTTTGAACTGTGGTTATTTACCATATTAATCCAGTCTTTTCCAGGTCCTTTGGCATTTTTAGAAGTCATTATTTCAACTTTATCTCCGTTTTCCAAAACTTGGTCAAGCGGAACAATTCTATCGTTTACTTTCGCACCAATTGTTCTAGATCCAAGTTGTGTATGTACTTGAAACGCAAAATCCAAAGCTGTTGAATTAATTGGCAATTCCAATACATCTTCTTTTGGTGTAAAAATAAAAATCGTTTGATTTAATACTGCTTGTGCGTAATTTTTTGGATTGTCCGCATTTGTTTGAATCATTTGTTTTACAGCTGCATAATATTGTTCATTTTTATCTTTTGTTTTTTTCTCTTTGTATTTCCAGTGTGCTGCAATCCCTTCTTCTGCAATTCTGTGCATTTGAGCTGTTCTTATTTGGATTTCTACATTTTGATCGTTAGGCCCTTTAACTGTTGTGTGAATCGATTGATATCCATTTATCTTTGGAACAGCGATATAATCCTTAAATCTACCTGAGACAGGAATATAAAGATTATGAATAATTCCTAAAACGTTATAGCACTCTTCTTCCTTGTCAACAATTATCCGAATCGCAATCAAATCATTTAAATCAGCAAATTTTTTTTCTTTTTCATACATTTTCTTGTAAATACTATACAAATGTTTTGGTCTTCCAGTAACTTCTCCTTTTAACTTATGTTTTTTCAACTCAGCAGTAATTTCCTCAATAACTCGGCTTGTGTACTCTTCCCGCTCTTTTCTCTTCGTATTTACCAATTCCCGAACTTCCTGATATTTTTCTGGCTCCAAATATCTGAAACTAATATCTTCAAGTTCCCATTTTATCTTTGCCATCCCAATTCTATGAGCAATCGGCGCATAAATTTCTATCGTTTCCTTCGATTTCTCAATTTGCTTTTCAGGTTTCATATATTTCAAAGTTCGCATATTATGCAGTCTATCCGCCAATTTTATAATTACAACCCGAATATCATCAGCCATTGCAACGACCATTTTTCTAATGTTCTCAATTCTCTTACTATCAGTTCTTGGCAAATTTCTTAATTTCGTAACTCCATCAACCAATTTTCTTACATCAACACCAAAAATATACTCAATATCAGGCAACATAATCAACGTATCTTCAACAACATCATGCAAAATCCCAGCAATAATCGTATCAGTATCCATTTTCATATCAACCAGTATTTTCGCTACCTCAATTGGATGTAAAATATAGTCTTCTCCACTTTTCCGCTTTTGCCCAATATGAGATTCATTCGCCAAAATAAATGCTTGTGAAATCCTTTCAATATCAACATCTAAATTATTTTCTTTTATTCTATCAATTAATTGTTGTAACAATTTTTCTTCAGTCATAATTTACCTCCAGCAATTTTATTAAGGATATTTCCTAAATCAAGAATATTATTTTTATTGATAAATATATTCTATGTTTTATAAAATTTTTTCATTATTGAAATAACCTAATATAGTCTCAAAAAAGGGAATTTAAAATAAGAATCTCTTATTAAAAATCCCCTGTTCCTTCTAATATTTTAATTGCGAATAAACTTTATTTCCGTGTAACAATTCTCTTCCCTTTAAATCTTCTAATTCAATCATAAATGCCAATTCATGTATTTCAGCACCTAAATCTTCAATTAATTTTACCATTGCTGCTGCTGTTCCTCCTGTCGCTAACAAATCATCTACGATTAAAACTTTCGATCCCTTTTCGATAGCGTCTTTGTGAACTTCGATACTATTTTTTCCATATTCCAATTCATATTCCTCTTTTACAGTTTCAGCTGGTAATTTACCAGGTTTTCTAGCTGGAACAAATCCCGCACCAATATTATACGCAATCGCCGCTCCAAAAATAAATCCTCTCGCATCTGCACCTAAAACATAGTCAATCCCTTGATCTTTATATCTTTCTGTAAAATCTTTTATAACAATCTGCAATCCTTTTTTATCTTTTAAAACAGTCGTTATATCTCTAAAAATAACTCCTTTTTCTGGAAAATCCTCTATTGTTCTTAATAATTTTGATACTTCTTGTACTTCTTGAGTAGTCATTTATCCTCCTAATTTTATTTATCCCACAATAATCCCAAATATGGAATTACTGGTTCATTATTTAATAATTTTATTAATTGACCTTTTATATTCGGATATAATTGAATATTTTCAATTTCATCTTTTTCAACAAATTTCAAATCTGTCAAAACTGCTTCGTCCCCTAGATGTAATTCACTTTTAGTATTTTCTGCTCTTTTTATTTTGAAATATAAATTTATAACATGTCTATTTTTATCAGGTGCTATTGTTTCTGACAAAAATAGAAAACTTTCCACTTCTATATCCAAATTTGTCTCTTCCTTGTACTCCCTAATCAATGCTTCTGAAGTACTTTCTCCCCAGTCTACACCTCCACCAGGTACTAACCAATATTTTTTATCCTCTTTGTGATGCTGTATCAAAAGTATCTTTCCATTTTCAATCAATACTCCTGCCACTCTCACTCTAGGCCTAATCTCTTCCATCTTCGTTCTCCTCGTTATCTTTTCCAGTAATTACTATTCTAATTTTTTCAACTCTCATATTATCGACTTCCATAACTTTCAAAATATATCCTTCTCCTGTTATGTGGTCAGAAATTTCAGCGACTTTTCCTAATTTATCTTGAAAATATCCAGAAATCGTATCATATTCTTCTGAAAGCGGTATATTTACTGATAATTCCGAATTAATTTCCTCAATCAAAGTATCACCTTTCAAATCATAAATTTTATCTGTCACCTGTTGAATATTCTCTTCTTCCTGGTCAAATTCATCACGAATTTCTCCAACAATTTCTTCCAAAAGGTCTTCAATCGTAACAATTCCCAATGTTCCACCATATTCATCAATTATTACAGCCATGTGAGATTGTTTCTCTCTAAATTCCTCTAGCAATTCAAGCAACGTTTTTGTCGCAGGAACAAAATAGACATCTTTCATCAAATCTTTCATTTTTAAATGTAGTTTTTGATCTTTTATATATTCCAATAAATCCTTTATATGAACAATTCCTACAATCTTATCAATCGTTTCACTGTAAATTGGTATTCTTGAAAATTCTTGTTCAAAAATCTCATCTATTACTTCGCCAAGCTCCTTTTCAGCCTCTATAGCAAATATATCTCTTCTTGGTGTCAAGATTTCTTTTACTGCTGTGTCAGAAAACTCAAAAATGCTATGTAACATTTCCTCTTCGCCTTCTTCAATTGCTCCACTTTCAGTACCTTCTTTAATATAAGTAATTATATCATCTTCCGTTATCTTAAATATTTGAGAACTAGTATTTATTTTAAATAATTTCATCATTCCTTTTGAAACTTGAATAAAAATTAATATTAATGGTCTCAATATTATTCTTAGAGTATTCAACGGAACTATTGTAAATTTCGAAATGCTATAAACCTTACTTTTAGCTATTGCTCTCGAAAATAACTCAACAAATAAAACTACTACTGTACAAATCAATGCAAACGCAATTGAATAGTATATATTTTTTGACATATTCAATTCATATATTTTATAAATATCCTTCGAAATTCTTAACATTGTTCCAATTAAAAGCAAATATGCTATCGTTTTACAAAGCAAAAGTGTCGTCAAAAGCTCATTTGGATTTTTTAGCCAAATATTCAATAATTCTTCTGTATCTTTTTGACTTTTTGAAGTTTCATTCCCTTTCATATGAATTTTTTTTAACGAACTTAATGCTGTTTCAGCTGCTACTAAAAATGCTGATAAAAATAGCATAACAACTAATAAGATGATTTCCATCCAAATCCTCTTTTCTTCCAACTCACAAATCTCCTTCCTTCACTATCCAATAATCGCAATTGTTTGACCTTTTTTAATTGCATCTCCATTTTTCACAAGTATCTTTTTCACTTTTCCATTTACTGTAGATTTTACTTCATTCATCAATTTCATTGCCTCAACAATACAAATTGTTTGACCTTCTGTAACAGTGTCTCCCTCTTTGATAAATGGTTCTGATGTTGGTGATGCTGAACCATAAAAAGTTCCAACCATTGGTGAAACAATTTCAGTTCCAGTAATTTCTTCTGCTGGTGCTACCTCAGTAACAGTTTCTTCACTTGCAACTTCTTGTTGTACAGGTGCTGCTTGAGAATACTGTGCTGGTGCAATTCCTCCACCATTAACAATTATATTTCTCTCTTTTTTCTTTTTACTTAATTGAATTTCAAAACTTGCCTCTTCGTATTTTACAGTTTCAATCTTATTTTCATTCATGCTTTCTGCTAACTCTTTTATAAATTTAATTTTATCTTTCACTATATTTTTCCTCCTAAAAATTATTTATATTACTTTTTGTTAGCCACAAAAAGAAACAAAAAAGGCTTTGTTTTAAAATTTTAATAAATTTTTCTTTGATAAGAAATAAAAGTATTTTTTATCAAACTTGCTATCGTCATTGGTCCTACTCCTCCAGGAACCGGCGTGATATAAGACGCTTTTTGTGCTACATCTTCATAATCAACATCTCCACACAATTTCCCATCAACTCTATTTATCCCAACATCAATAACAACAACACCTTCTTTAACATCAGTAGCTTTTATCATTCTTGGAACACCAACTGCTACCACGATTATATCAGCTTTTTTCAATTTTTTACTCAAATCTTTTGTTCTAGAATTACAAACTTGAACTGTCGCACCTTTTTGAATCAACATCATTGCCATTGGTTTTCCAACAATATTACTTCTTCCAACAACAACAACATCTTTTCCATCCACATCAATATCATAACCTTCCAACAGCTGCATAATTCCATAAGGTGTACACGATAAAAAACCACTTCCATCTCCAATAACCATTTTTCCAACATTTACGTTACTAAATCCATCTACATCTTTTTCTGGTTTAATAGAATTAATTACCTTCAACTCATCAATATGTTTTGGCAATGGAAGTTGCACTAATATTCCGTCTATTTTATCATCTTCATTTAATTCTTCAATTTTTTTAATCAAATCATCTTCTGAAATATTTTCTTCCAATTTTATCGTTTCTGAATAGAATCCCACTTTTTCACAAGCTCTAGTTTTATTTCTCACATAAACTTGAGAAGCTGGATTTTCTCCAACAATAATAACAGCCAATCCCGCTAGTCTTACATTTTTTCTCTCTACAATTTCTTTTTGCTCGTTAGAAATTTCTTCTAAAATCTTTTTTGAAAATTCTTTTCCATCAATTATTATCATTCAGTCTCCTCTTCAATATTTATAGAATTTAAAATTCTCCAAAAGTTTAATTCTTGCAATTTTGCAGATATATCCATATTTATAACAGTTATATTATCATCAACTTCTAATTTGTATGTTGTCATATTTAATATCGCTTTTATTCCATTTTTAATAAGGTTATTAGCTGCTACTTGAGCTTGTTCCTTTACAACTGCCAAAATAGCTGTTTCTACTTTTAAAGTTGTATCTTTTAAGAACTCACCTATATTCTCCACATCTTGTACTACCAAGTGATCTAATACTTCTTTTCCAATTTTATTTGGATCCTTATCAAAAATTCCTACAATCTTGAATCCTTTCCCCAAAACTTTACTATTCGAAGCAATCATTTCTCCCATTTTTCCATGTCCAACTACAATAATATTGTTTACTACGTTTATTCCCAAAATTCCTTCAATTATCTCAATTAATTTACTTACATCATAGCCTCTTCCTCTAACTCCAAACTCTCCAAAAGTCGACAAATCTTTTCTCACTTGCGCTGATGTAGTGTTCATAATTTTTGATAATTCTATAGAATTTATTTCATTATCACTTTTGCTAACTTCTTTTAATATTGACAAATATTCTGTCAATCTTTGAACGACTCTGTCTGATATATCCAATTTTTTTAATTTTAGTCCCATTTTTCCTCCTAAAATACTTAATTTTTTTACTTTAGGTATTTTTTATATTTTTTTAAATAATTGTTAGAATAATTTCTCTCCTACTGCCATTTTTCTACCATTTACAATATCTGCTCCACTTTGAAGTTTTTTCCCTTCAAATTTTATTTCTAATAACCTTAGTGCACCATTCGCCACTTTTACAACAGGCCCTTTTTTCGTCATTTCCACAACTGTCCCATTTTCTCCATCATATTCTTTTTCAAGTTTTTCACTCTTATATATTTTTATATTTTCATTTTTTTCATTATGAGTGTACGCTCCTGGAAAAGGATTCAGTCCTCTAATTTGATTAAAAATCACTTCTTTTGTGTTATTCCAATCAATTTTTGCCTGTTCTTTCGTAATCGGTTTAACAAAAGTCGCTTTTGAATCATCTTGTTTTTCTGCTTTCACTTCTCCCACTTCAATCAATTTCAAAGCCTTTTCCAATCCAATTGCACCCAATTCCTTCAATCTGTCATGCAAAGTCCCAAGCGTATCATCTTCTGTAATTTCACAAGTTTCCTTCAAAATCACATCTCCAGAATCCAAACCTTCCTCGATATACATAATACTTACTCCAGACTCCTTATCTCCATTCAAAATCGCAGAATGAATCGGTGAAGCACCTCTATATTTCGGCAACAACGAAGAATGCACATTTATAATCCCATATTTTGGAATATCAATAATCTCTTTTGGCAAAATTTTTCCATACGCCACAACTACTATTAAATCTGGATTTACCTCTTTTATTTTATCAATAACTTCTTCATCTTTCATTCTTTTCGGCTGAATAACTTCAATGTCATTATCCAATCCAAACTGTTTTACAGGTGAATAAATAATTTTGTTACCTCTTGCGTTACGCTTGTCTTCTTTTGTAAAAATTAATTTTAAATCTGTATTTTGGGAAACTGCTTTTAGGCTTGGTATTGCAAATTCTGGGGTTCCCATGAATATTGTTTTCAAAAAATCTCCTCCTTTTTAACTTCTTTCTTTTGGTTATCACAAAAAGAAACCAAAAAGACTTTCAATAATTATGATATTATCAAAATTCTATTCTTATCTCTTATTAAAAAAATTATTCAATAACATCCTCTCTATAAATTTTTCCTTTTAAGAAATTCTTTTTCAATGTTTCTAGTTTTTTTGCAATTAATTTTTTACTTAGTGGCGAGACTCTGTCTACGAATAAAATCCCATCTAAATGGTCTAATTCGTGTTGGAATGCTCTAGCCCACATTTCTTCTAGTTTTTCTACGATTTCTTCTCCTTCTTCATTTTGATATTTCACTTTAATTTTTTCTGGTCTAACTACTTTTTTGTAAACATTTGGTATGCTTAAGCAGCCTTCTTCGTAATCGATTTCTTCTTCACTGTTTTCTAAAATTTCTGGGTTTATCACTTTTTTTACAACTCCATCAATTTCCAAAACAAAAAATCTTTTATCAACATCTACTTGATTTGCTGCAAGACCTACTCCATTAGCTTCCCTCATTTTATCAACCATTTGACTTAAAGTTTCTTTTACTTCATCGCTTATCTCTGTTACTTCTGTCGACACTTTTCTTAAAGTTGGGTGTCCGTATAAAACTATTTTCATATATTCTCCTTATCCCTTTTGTTGTATTATAACATATTTATCGGATCTACATCTATATTTATCCTAATTTTTCTGTGCTCAAAATTAAAAAGCACTCTTCTAATAATATTTTTTACTTTATTTATATGCTCTCTGCTAAATTTTATGAATATTTGTTTTCGATAACGCCCTTTCATTTTGTAAATTGGAGCGTTGAATGGTTCAGAAATAAATTCATTCATTGTTATAGCCAGAGTTTCTTTTATTTTATTTTCTAATTCATTATATAATAATTTTGAGTTCTCTTCCAGTAATTTCTCATCTGTTGATGATAAATTTAAAATAATTAATCGTCCAAACGGTGGATAATTAAAGGTTTTTCTCAAAATCAACTCATTTTCATAATATCCTTCATAATCATTTTCTACTGTTTTTTTTATAACATCATTTTCCTCATTAAATGTTTGAATAACAACTTCTCCTTCTTTTTCACCACGACCTGCACGACCTGCAGATTGCACTAGCAACTGGAATGTTTTTTCACTTGCCCGAAAATCAGGAAAATTCATTATTATGTCAGCATTCAAAACCCCAACAAGTGTTACATTTGGAAAATGAAGTCCTTTCGCAATAATTTGTGTCCCTAACATTATATCATATTTTTGGTTCTTAAAGTCATTATAAATTTTTTCATAATGCTCTTTTGATTTTATACTTTCGGAATCCACTCTTACAATTTTACTAGAAGAAAATATTTCTTGTAATTCCTCCTCAATTTTCTCAGTTCCCGAACCAATTAACATCATTCTTTCGCTTCCACATTCATCACATCTTTTATTAAAAAATCTTTCATATCCACAATAATGACATTTTAATTTGTTCCCATTTTTATAATAATTCAATGAAATACTGCAATTTGGACATTTTGGTACATTTCCACAGTCTTTACATCTCACTTGCGTCGAAAACGATTTCCTATTCAAAATTAAAATTACTTGCTCTTTTTTTTTCAAAGTCAATGAAATTTTCTCCAATAATTTATCAGAAAAATTTTCAGTAACTTCATTCAAATTTATAATTTCATATTTTGGTAATTTAGCTTCTTTGTATCTTTTTTTTAATTCAATTAATTCGATATCACCTTGTTTCGCTTGATAAAAGGATTCAAATGACGGAGTCGCCGACCCTAAAATCACTTTTACATCGTTTTTTTCCAGCAATGCCCGTTTTATCGCAACATTTTTTGTATGATATCTTGGATTATTCTCTTGTTTGTATGTATTTTCGTGTTCCTCATCAACTACAATATATTTCAAATTCTGCACTGGTGCAAACACAGCTGACCTTGCCCCTACCACAATTTTTTTTTCGCCTTTTCGGATATAAGTCCATTCCTGTCTTTTCTCCTGCTCTGTCAATTTACTATGCAGAATTGCCACCGAATTTAAAAACTGTTCTTCTAATCTTTGTATCATCTGCGTAGTCAACGAAATTTCTGGGACAAGAAAAATGCTCCCTTCCCCTTTTTCAAGTGCCTCTTTTATTAAATTTATATAAATTTCTGTCTTTCCAGAACCAGTCACACCTTTTAACAAAAAAAACTGCTTTTGGCTCTCTTTTATTTCATTTACTGCTTTTTGTTGTTCTTCATTTAAAATAATATTTTTTTCTATCAATTCACTTTTTTCTTTTTGAGCTATTTTTCTTTTTGAATTTAAATTTATCTTTTTTTCAATCTTAATAGCTTTTTCCTTAATTGCCCTATTAATAATATTTTGCGAAAAATGTTTTTTTAATGTTGCTTCTGTAATCTCTTGCTTTTCTCGCATATATTCATTAAATTTTTCGACAATCTCAGGATCCAATTTTTTTGATTCTTCCAAATCTTCCAAATAAATCGCTTTTTTTGAATACATTAACTTCAAAGCCCCTGGATATGCCGTCTTTATAACATGATAATAATCACTCAAATAATATTTTGCCATCCAATCTATTAAATTCATTATCGGATTTGGAATAGATAAAATGGGAGCTTTAGAGATTATTGGCTTTAATTTTGAAAGATCAAACGTAATTTTATCTTCAGAAACCTCAAAAAGCACCAATCCTGCTTTATTACGATTAATAAAATTTATAATGCACCATTCACCTATCTCATATTTTGTTTCAGATTTATAAGTAAAAGAACCCTTTTGATCTTCAACATAAATTTCATAATAATACATAACCCCTCCCTTTTATCTTTCTTACTTAAATGCAACATTTATAGTCGTATTTCTATTTATTTTTGTTTCAGCTTTCGGAAATTGATCCACTACAGCTCCACTTCCATTAATTTTAAGATTTGGATACTTCTCTCGCGGGAAAACGTCCAGAAATTCTCTCAAACTTAAATTTTTAAGATCTGGCATTATTCCTTTGTTAAATTGCTCTTTCACAACATTTATATCCACTTTTTTTACTGCAACTTTTTTTTCATCATTTTCATCGTCTTTTTTACCGCCAACTTCACCATCTGGACTAATTCTCTTATACTCGATTAATTTCGATAAAATATTTTTTACAGATGGTAACGCAACCGTCGCTCCATAGTAATTTCCAGTTCTTTTTGGCTCATTTATCGTTACTAATATTGCATACTTTGGATTATTAGCTGGGAAAAATGCGAAGAATGAACTGAAATAACGACCTTTCTGATATCCTCCAATTCCTGATTTTTGTGCCGTACCAGTTTTTCCACCAATTCTGTAACCTTTTATTTGAGCAGCTTGTCCAGTTCCTCTAGTTACAACGGCTTCCATGAATCTTCTATTCGCTTTAGAAACTTCATCACTAAATACCTTTTTTATAACAGTCGGCTGATTTTTCTTAATTATTTTTCCATCAGAATCTTCTATTCTATCCACCAAATATGGTTTCATAAGTTTCCCATTATTTATAACTGTATTTAACGCCATCAACATTTGCATTTGCGTCATCGCAATCCCTTGTCCAAACGCCACATTCGATTTTTTTACCGCTGTCAAACTTTTAAATGGAAACAGCTTTTGTGTCATTTCAGAATAAGTATCTATCCCTGTTTTCGACCCTAAACCTATGTTCATCAAATAATTATAGAATATTTTATTCTTTATCATTTGTTCAATTTTTACCATTGCAATTTGTGTGTTTGGAGAAATCACTTTTGTTTCAAGTCCTATCGAAGCTGTAACTGGCTTGAATATCGATCCCGGCTCAAATAAATCAGTTATTGGTCTATTTTTTACTTTTGTATTAGAATCAGCTTTTGGATAAGATGACATTGCCAATACTTTTCCTGTTTCAACTTCGATTAAAATTCCCATTGTCGAAGATGCATTATAATAATTATAAGTATTTTTCAATTCCTCATCCATTGCATATTGAAGAACACTGTCAAGCGTCAAAATTACGCTATTACCATTTTTAGGCTCAACCAATCTTTCACTTTTATCCATACTCGCCATTGTCGAATTATTTTTATTAAAAAGTCTTATAACTCCTTCAGTCCCTTTAAGTTGAGAATCATAAAATTTCTCAATCCCATAAAGTCCTTCTTTTTCATTATTGATAAATCCTACAGTTTCTTGAAATGCTCTATTATCAATATAAGTTCTAGTGAAAATATTTTCAAAAGTAACACCTTTTTTCACATCTTTATTTCCAGAATCATTTAACTCTTTTTCAATCGCTTTCTTCTGATCATATCCAAAAATTTCTTTTATTTTCATATATCGAGCATTTCGTTTACTTTTAGCATCTAATTCCTTCATATATTTTTCAGAGTCAATTTCTGGAATATATTTTTTCAATATTAAAAATAATTTTTCAACTCTTCTAGCAGCATCTATTTTTTCTTGAGCCTCTTTTTCTAATTCTTCCTCTTTTTTACTACCTTTATCTTTAGCTTTTGGAACAATCTGTTTTTGAACAATCGTTGGATCCAAGATAATCGCATAATTTTCCTTATCATAAGCTAACACTTCACCGTCATCAGTTGCAATTTTTCCTCTTTTCACCTTTATTTTGTTTATACTTGTATACTGCGCTTCTCCAATCTTTTCCCATCTATCATCAACAATTTGAAGGTAATAAACTCTCCCAATCACTGTAATTAATGCAAGCGACATAAGGCTCAACGCAATACTTAATCTTCCACTAAATGTATTAAAAAAAATTTCTGTTTCTTTATTATTTTTAAATTTTTTCCCACTTTTTTTAGAACCTGATTCTTTTTTTCCTTTTATATTTTTTCCTTCAAAAAATTTCATTTCTTTCCCCCAAAAATTCTAGCTTAATCTAGCTAAAATCATTTCATTAATCATTTGAGGATTAGCCTTACCTTTAGACAATCTCATTGCTTGTCCAACAAGATATTTCAATGCATTGCTCTTACCATTTTT
>QWCL01002169.1_pt1 | contig 12815 bp, 12 predicted proteins | sample 1972551 | NCBI WGS metagenome assembly QWCL01 (sample SAMN09866709, study PRJNA288562) | Human oral metagenome isolate term2_saliva, whole genome shotgun sequencing... | isolation source: mouth | host: Homo sapiens | place: USA: California
AGCAAATCCCATGATAAGCTTAGACAAAGGACTGAAAATAGCAAAGCTATCACTCGTTCCAAGTAAAGGTCCAATATTGTTAAAGGTTGAAGCAGCAGCACTTGTCACAATCAAGAGGTCTTGATTATCCAGTGACAAAACAGTGACTAAACTTAGCATAATGAGTACATATACAGCTAGATATTTAAGAACACTGTGCTGAGTTTCTTTATCGAGAACACTTCCATTAATATGAAGTGACAGGATACGATTAGGATAGAGACTAGCCAGGGTCTGATTTCGTGCAATCTTAGCAATAATCATAGCACGGATAACCTTGAAACCACCAGCTGTAGAACCCGCTGATCCCCCGATAAACATCAGGAGGAGTAGGGTATACTGAGAAAAGAGTGGCCATTTGGTAATATCTGTCAGACCAAAACCAGTTGTTGTGATGATAGTTGACACTTCGAAAAATGAGTATTTGAAAGAGTCAGCCAAATTGTGGTAGATTCCAAAAATATTGAGGATAATCAGACCAGTTGAAATAGCCACAATCGCAAAGTAGGTACGTAGTTCTTCATCTTGGAAGAAAAACTTGATTTTACGAAGGAGGATATAGAAATAAAGGTTGAAGTTAACCCCAAAGAGTAGGGTACCAACAGTAACTACATAGGTAATCAGATCGCTGTGGTAGTGGGCGATAGAATCATTATAGACAGCAAATCCCCCAGTACCTGCGCCCCCCATAGCAGTGATGATACTATCAAAGATTGGCATACCGCAAAGCCAGAGAATAACAGCAAAAATAACAAACATAGTCAGATAGATGATGTAAAGAATTTGAGCTGTATTTTTGAGCTTGGCCACGACCTTACCAAAAACTGGACCAGGCACCTCTGCACGCATAACCTCATGGTGACCATTTTTACTGTTGTTCATGATGGCTAGGGCAAAGACCAATACCCCCATCCCTCCAATCAAGTGGGCGAAAGAAGGACCAGAGCACCCAACAGAGGGCTACAATAAGCATCCCTTCTTTGGTGTAAATATGGTAGTTCTTCGGTTTAAAGAGAGTACCAAGTACTCCGAGAAAGAGGAGAATCCCCATCGTACCCAAGATGCTGGCAAATACTTTGGCATCTTCTTGATAAATGAGGGCAACCATAAGTGGTACAACCAAGAGAGCAGCCTCAATAAGCAGGAGCTTTGCAATAAGAAAACGGACAATAGATCGATTCATGGCAGCTTACCTCTTCAACAAGTCGTAAATATGAGTTACATTTTGTAAGAGTGTAACGATCACGATTTTATCCCCAATAGCGAGTCTGTCTTCTCCCGTTGGGAAAATAGATTTTCCATTGCGAATAATAGCAGCGATAAGGACACCATTAGCAAATTCAAGCTCAGAAAGTTTCTTCCCGGCGATTTTGTTGTTTTCCTTAATTTGGAATTGCAAGGTTTCGATACGACCATTAGCCACATGGTGAAGGGCATCGAGACTAGAGTCTTTAGCATTATAACGCCCACGGACAAAGTGCATTACAGTGTCCACGGCAATACTCTTAGGTGTGACAATTGTTGTTGTCTCACGTGTATCGATAATCTCTAAAAGACTGGTACGATTGACTTTAGTAATATTCTTGTGAATACCAAGGCTTTCGAGGAACATAGAGGTGATGATATTTTCCTCATCTACTCCAGTTAGGGTAGCTACGGCATCATAACTGGCTGCACTTTCCTCGAGAAGAAGGTCTTTAGCAGTACCGTCACCTAAGATAACAGAAACTTCAGGGAAGACCTGACTAAAGGTTTGTGCACGGTCCATTTTTTGCTCAATCAATTTGACCTTAATACGATTGTTTTTCAAGATATTGAGCAAGTAGTAGGAGATACGTCCAGCACCAATCAACAAAAGTTTTTTGATACTTTTTGGCTTGATGTAACTGTGGAAAAGTGCCATATCAACACGTTTACCAGTGACGTAAATTTTATCCCCAATTTGCATGGTAGCATTTCCATCTGGAATGATGAGTTCACCTTGACGGTCAATCGTACAAACTAGAATATTGCCGAATTTCTTACGGAATTGTTCCATTGTCATACCAGACAATTGGCTATTTTCAGTGACTTTAAATGCCATAAGAATAACGCGTCCATTAGCAAAAGTCTCAACTGATAGGGCATTTGGAAATTCAACTGTATTGGCAATATAGCGAGCTGTTAAAAGTTCAGGATTAACTACTAATGAGAAACCAAGAAAGTTTTTGTCTTTGAAATAAGCATTAGAGTATTCTGGGTTACGCACGCGAACAATAGTTTCTTTGGCACCCATTTGTTTAGCCAGAACGGCTGAAATCATGTTTACTTCATCTTTATCAGTCATCGCGATAAAGACATCGCAGTTGCTAACCTCAGCTTGCTCCAGAATTTTAAAATTAGCCCCATTTCCAGCAAAGCCCATAACATCATAACGTTTGCTGAGGCGTTTGAGGACCTCTTCCTTTTCTTCAATTAAAATAACATCGTGCTTCTCTTCAACAAGAGAACGGCAGAGTGCGGTACCGACTTTACCGGCACCTACGACAATAATACGCATGAGTTACCTCCAAATAATCATTACTATGATACTCTATTTTAGCGGAAAAATCCTGTCATGATTTAAGCTAATGAACGTCCACAACCATGTCGTCTGCTGAGCTTGACTCCGGGCGACATGGTATTTTTTATGTCTAGGAGAATTGAGATGCCACGTAATCATATTGTCTTGTTTGAACCTCGTATTCCACAAAACACCGGAAATATAGCACGTACCTGTGCAGCGACTAATAGCCCTCTTCATATCATCCGTCCTATGGGCTTTCCAATTGATGACAAGAAAATGAAACGTGCAGGTCTAGACTACTGGGATAAGCTTGACATCACTTATTATGACAATTTGGCAGATTTCATGTCCAAAAATCAAGATGGTCGTTTGCATCTAGTCACCAAGTTTGCGGATAAGACTTATTCAGAAGAGGCCTATGATGATGGTGAGGACCACTATTTTATGTTTGGTCGAGAGGATACAGGCCTACCTGAAGATTTTATGCGTGAGCATCCTGAAAAAGCTATTCGTATTCCGATGAATGATGAACATGTGCGTAGTCTAAATGTGTCCAACACTGTTTGTATGATTGTTTACGAAGCACTTCGTCAGCAACAGTTTGAGGGCTTGGAGCTGAGTCATCGTTATCAGCATGACAAGTTAAAATAGAGGTCTATTTTCTCTTATAAGAGTATCTATAGTCATTGACTATCAACAGATTAGAAATCCATAATTTGAGAACCTTGTCACCAAGGTTTTTTTATGTTATTCTTAAAAGGTCTTCAGGGCAGGGTGAAACTCCCGACCGGCGGTGATTCTATAGATAAGTCCGCGAGCGCAAGCTGATGAGGTGTGATTCCTCAACCGACAGTACAGTCTGGATGGAAGAAGACCAGTCTTTTTGCGTAGGCTTTTTTGGCATAGGCAAATCCATTGGGAACTTCTTTCAAATTGTTAAAATTTGGAGGAATTTTTTTATGACAAACACACGTAAATTGGCTTACATTGCCATTTTATCCGCAGTTTCATTCTTGTTGCTTTATTTTTCATTTCCATTGATTCCAGCAGCAGACTTTTTGAAGGTTGATTTTTCAATCCTTCCTGTTCTGATTGCCTTGGTTATCTTTGATTTTAAGAGTGCCATTGGTGTTCTCTTGCTTCGTTCATTGTTGAAGCTTTTGCTAAACAATGGTGGTCCAGGATCAATGATTGGACTTCCTATGAATTTCGTTGCTCTAGGAGTCTTTGTTTGGGGCCTAAGCTATTTTTGGAAGAAAAATCAAACAAGCAAGAATTATATTTTTGGTTCTGTTGTAGGAACTGTCTTGCTTACAGTTGCTATGGTTATTCTTAACTATATTTATGCAGTACCACTCTATGCTAAATTTGCCAACTTTGATATTGCGCAATTCATAGGTCTCTATAAATATCTTTTCGCTATGGTAGTACCTTTCAATTTACTTCAAGGATTGATTTTTGCGGTAGCCTTTGCTCTGATTTATGCTCCACTTAAGTCTATTCTAGTAAAATTATAAATATGAAGCACACACACACACATTATATTTATGCTTCTTTTGCCTTATTGTTATTTGTTGCTCTCGGTTACATGGTTAAGTTCTACCCTGAAGCCTTGACAGGATTTGATAGCAACATTCAAACTTGGGTTCGAGGAGACTTACCGGCAGGACTGACACGCTTTTTTAAAACGATTACCATACTTGGAAATACGCCCGTACAGGCTATTATTGCAATCGTAGCAGTAATCTGGCTTTATCTACGTCAGTATAAAGCAGAAGCTATCTTTGTAGGTGCCAGTGGGCTTCTCGCTAGTATCTTGATTGTAAGTTTAAAGTATATTTATCAGCGTCAACGCCCATCAATTACGCATTTAGTGCATGCTAGTGGTTATTCTTTCCCTAGTGGTCATTCTTTGGGAACTTTTATGATTCTTGGAGCAATTGCCATTGTTCTTGCTCAGCGTTTGGCGAAAAAAGAATCTAAAATAGCAGTTTATGCTATTACTGGGCTTCTGATTTTCCTTGTTGGACTTTCGCGTATTTGTGTGGGTGTTCATTATCCAACAGATGTTTTAGCTGGCTTTACCTTAGCCTTTGGGTTGCTTAATGCTATCTATCCAACTTATGACCGCATTCGCTTTGAATGGCGATTCCAAAGTAAACAGAATTAAAACAAACATGTAGTTTTGAACTGCATGTTTTTTTGATGCAAAGGAAGGGCCTTCTTATATAAAATGTATAAAAATATCTTTTCTTGACTATTATTCTGTTAAAAACACATTAACTGTATATTAATTGTATTATAATTATGATATAATGTTTTCAAACTTTTGAATAAAGGAGAGTCTCTTGAACATAAAAGACAGCATTGGACTAAGAATTAAAACTGAGCGTGAACGTCAGCAGATGTCACGTGAAGTGCTATGTTTAGATGGTGCGGAATTGACTGTTCGTCAGTTAATTCGTATTGAAAAAGGGGAGTCACTCCCGTCTTTGGATAAATTATCTTATATTGCAAAACGTCTAGGAAAAAATATGGCCGATCTATTGGATCATGACAATATTACCATTCCTGACGAATATTATGAGATGAAGAATCGTTTGATTAAGTTTCCAACGTACAGAAATCCAGAAAGAATAAAGGCTAAACTTGCCTTAATTGAGGAAGTCTATGAGAAATTCTTTGAACTTCTTCCAGAAGAAGAGTTGTTAACTCTAGATATTTTGGAAAATATTTTGAGTTTTACTAATTGGGAGGAGAGCCCAAAGGTTGAAGAAATATATGAAGACTTGTTTGAACAAGTCAAAAGGAAGAAGAAATTCTCAACTAACGATTTATTAGTTATTGACTATTATTTCTTCCATCTCTATGGAAGAAAACAGTTTGACAAAAAACTTTTTGAAAGGATTGTAAAGAGAGTATTAAATCAGGAAATTTGGACAGACGATGTATATAATATTGTTTTATTTAATGATTTGATGGCTATCGCTGCTTTGAAAATTTTTCACAATTCCTTTTCAGACTTCTTAACAGTTGTGAATAAAGCATTAGCCGTTATAGAAAAATCACAATTCTATAGCTATAAACCTAGTGTTTTTGTTCTCAAAGCTAAATATGAACTTCTGCATAAGGGAAATAAGAAAAAGGCTGCAGAGAATTACGATAAGGCCATAATGTTTGCTTCCGTTTTAGAAGACTCGGTTTTAGAAGAAAGTATAAGAGCAGGGAAAGCGGCAGATGGTTTATAGAAATGGTGGTGACATAAATGTCACTACTTTTTTAATGGTTAAATGTTTACTATAGAAACATAAATAACAGTTAAAAGGAGTTTTATTTTGAAAAAACTAAATTTATTTACCCTATTCTCACTACTTATCACTATCTTGCCTTATTTCACAGGTTGTCTTTAATAAGGAGTCGCCATGTCAAAATATCCATATATTTCACAGGTTGATCAGCGTGATTGTGGTGTCGCTGCCTTGGCCATGATTCTTAAACACTATGGTTCATCTTATAGTTTAGCTTATTTGCGGGAGTTGGCTCAGACTTCTCGTGAAGGCACTTCTGCGCTTGGTTTGGTTGAAGCGGCCAAGCAGTTGGGTCTTGAAACTCAGGCTATTCGTGCGGATTTAGACCTGTTTAAACAAGAAAGCCTATCTTATCCTTTTATTGCACATGTGGTTAAAGAAGGTGGATTGCAACATTATTATACGGTGTTTGGTCAAATCAAGGGGAAGCTTGTTATTGGTGATCCAGATCCTAGCAAGAAGGTTATTAAAATGCCCTTAGAGGAGTTTGCCAAAGAGTGGACGGGAGTTGCTCTCTTTTTTGTTCCAGGAGAAACCTACACTAAATACAAAGAAGATGTGCCTGGGCTTCTTTCATTTTTACCGATTTTGTTTCGTCGTAAGGGTTTGATTGCAGTTATTGTCTTGTTAAGTTTTCTAGTGACCCTTGTTAATATTATTGGTTCTTATTATTTGCAATCTATTATTGACCGCTTGATTCCTCAGGAGGCTTACACTCTTCTGACCATGATTTCGCTAGGTCTATGTATCTCTTATCTAGCTCAACAAGTTTTTACTTTTTTCAAAGATTATCTTCTACATCGATTGGGAAATTACTTGTCCATTGCTGTCATTCTTCCTTATATTAAGCATGTCCTTTCCTTACCTATTAGTTTCTTTAGTTCACGTCGTACTGGTGAAATCACGTCACGTTTTGGAGATGCCAACACTATTATCGATGCTCTAGCTTCAACGATTTTATCGATTTTCCTAGATGTGACCATTGTGATGACTTTAGCTGTGGCCCTTATTTTACAAAATCAATCACTTTTTGTGATGACTCTCACGGTAGTGCCTCTTTATGTGTTAATCATTTTGGCCTTCTATAAGCTTTTTGAAAAGGAAAATTATCAATTGATGGAGGCAAATAGTCAGGTCAATACCGCTGTTATTGATGATTTGCGAGGCATTGAAACCTTAAAATCCTTGAGAGTTGAAGAAAGACGCTATCAGGAAATTGAGGTGAAATTCCATGACTATTTGAAGAAGTCTTTGTCTAAGGCCAAGTGGCAATTAACACAGGATGGTTTAAAGACAGGGGTTCAGTTAGTTTCCAATGTCTTTATCCTATGGTATGGGGCACAATTGGTCATGGAAGGACAGCTATCTGCAGGTCAGTTGATTACCTATAATATGTTACTGAATTATTTTACAACTCCTTTAATTAATATTATCAATCTCCAATCCAAAATCCAGCAAGCCAAAGTAGCCAATAATCGTCTTCAAGAAGTTTATGTTGTGGATAAGGAAGAAAAAGGAAAACTTAAAGAGTTATCCTTTAAACAACTTGCTCTTAAGGGTGTCAGTCACCGTTTTAGTTATCAGCAAGAGACGCTTAGTAAGATTGATTTAACGATTCATAAGGGTGAGAAAATCGCCCTCATGGGTAAAAGTGGATCTGGGAAAACGACCTTAGCGAAAATGTTGTCAGGTTATTACACAAAATCTAGTGGTCATGTAACCCTAGATAAAGATGCTATTAGCCATGCGGAGCTGCGTCAAATGGTGACTTACGTTCCCCAGCAGACCTATGTGTTTACAGGAACCATTTTAGAAAATCTGCTATTAGGATATGAAGGAGAAGTTGACGAGAAAAAGCTTCTTAAAGTTTGCCAACAAGCTGATATCTTAGAGGATATTCAAAAAATGCCACTAGGTTTTCAGACCCAAGTATCTGAAGATGGTGGTCTATCTGGTGGTCAAAAACAGCGCTTGGCGATAGCGAGGGCCCTCTTGTCCAAGCAGCCTATCTTGATTTTTGACGAAGCTACCAGTGGTCTCGATAGTGATACTGAAAGCAGGGTCATGGCTAATCTTGCTAAGATTAAACGAACAATGATTTTTATTGCTCACCGTAATAGTGTCCGTCAACATGTCAGTCGTGTAGTGACCATGGTGAGTGGTCAGATTGAGTCGGACAGTCCTAACTTCAATCCATTCCAGTTTATTTAAAAAATCTTCCTATTATATATGTAGAAAACTTAAGAAGTCTAAATATTCACATCTTGCACCTATCTCCTTAATATAGTATACTGGTAGCATACTATTAAGAGGTGTAAACATGTTAGAGGCATATAAAAATTTTTGGTTAGGCTATCTCGATTTTTATGGTCGTACAAAACGATCAGACTATTGGTGGGTTGTCTTGATTAATGGAAAAAGCAACTCCATTAACAGTAGCTCTTTGGGTGATGTATGCCTTTCCTACAAGAGATTCAAAATAACTCCAATATAAAAAGAGTGAAACTAGTTAATCTAGTTCCACTCTTTTTTTCTTATAAAATAAAGCTACCTAAGAGGCTAACGAGGGTGAAGCTGATAGTTGCATAAAATACAGCGAGACGAGTTGCCTGAATAGGTTTATAAAGTCGAATTAGTGTTAGGACACACCAAATAAAGAGTACTGTGACAAACCAACCTGACAGTAAGCGACGTGGCGTCACACCGTAGAGTGCCATATAAACACCAAAGAGTTTCCAGCCAGCGATAAGGGCAAAGAGGCTAGCAAAAGTAAAGAGTAGGGTGCTTAAGAAACTAAGCCCTTTGTGGGTGAAGAAATTTTCTTTAGAAAAAATGTAAAGTCCAGCTAGGATTCCTAAGTTGAGGGTAGAAACTCGAACCAATTGCCAGAAGCCCTGAACAGCAATATGTGAGGCTTGATGAGCTGGAATGTTGACTTGGTTGAGAGAAAGGAGTTCTCCCATCTGACTAGTGGCAGTTAATATGAATAGGGCATAAGTAAGGCAGAGGCTTCCGAGTACGATATAAGCTGCTACTTTTGGAAACTGACGGGTTGCTTTAAGACGGCCTTCAAATCGTTTTTGACTAAGTGGCTTTTCTTTTGCCAAATAGGTTGCACCGAGTTGAGCAAAAAGTCCTAGAGCCAGAGGGATACTGGTTATTAAACGAGAGAACAATAATCCGTTATCCTTGAAGGTGATAGTGAAATCAAGTAGAGTAGCAAGTGTCTGGAAGAACTGTTGCCAAAGTTGTCCGAAAGCAGGCAAGACCTGACTAAGCTGACTAGCAGCGAATACAGTCAGTACCAAGGCAATCATGATACTAATGAGAATCATCCATTTGTGGTTATGAACTGCGTGTTTTTCTTCTTCAGAGAGTTCTTGTTTAGGTGCTGTTTTATAGAGGAGTGTCCAGGCTCCGATAAAGAAATATTTTAGTGGGAAGATGCAGCTGGTGTATATGAGGTCTAGCCAAACCATAATTCCTAAACGATCTTGACTACTTTGTCCAGTGCGTGCCATTAAGTAAAGGAGGATACTTGCATGAAGGCAAAGAATCTGAGCGCTGCCCCAGTTGTCGTGCAGACCCCAGAGACTAATTTGCAAGCCTTGGAGGAGACTAGTGACCATAAATATTCCCGATTCAAGTCGCATTCCCTTTGCTTTTCCACCTAATAGGCGACAGCCCAGTTCAATCGTACTGATCAAGACAAGGGTTGCTGGAAAGGCAAAGGAAAAATGGGTCAAGTAAGTGACATACAGGAAGCAGGACACAAGACAGGCGACAATCAGTCCCTTAATTTTCCAAATGTCTTTTGTTGAAAAATGTTCCAAGAATTTCTTGGTTTTGGTTTGAAGACTAGTCTTTTCGTCGGAATATTCTTGGGAGACTAGCTGTAAATCAGTAGTGTAGTTATTTGTTTCCATCATAATTCTCCTTTTGGATTTTAGTCCAAAAAAGACTTTATCATAAAAAACGTTTGACTTTGTTACCCAACTGTAAAATTACTAAAAATAGGTCTATGGACTTAGGTCTGGAGAATGAGTTGGAAAAATAGGCGAGAAAAAAATATTATGCTCACATTGGATGATAGATTGTACGGGCTATATTGTCAGAAACTGTCAAATGCTAAAGAAAGCTTTTAATAGATTAACTGTTTGTTTATATAGGATTAAACAGAGGACTCCTATTGAGAATTACCAAATGAAATGTCATTTTTTGACACCACATGTTAGCTTGACTAACATGTAAATGTTGCAAAATTTCTGAAAATTCGTTGACATGTGTTGTCAAAGTAGTATGATATTAACATAAAAAAAACTTAGGAGGTTCTTATGTTAGGTGTCATCCTACTCTATGTTGGTATGGTTTTGATGAGTAATGGACTCCATCGTTTAGAGGGTATTCCTGATAAATCAAATGTTGTCATGAATATCTTTACGGGTGGTTTGGGTTTGATTCTCAACATTATTGTCATTGCTTACGGAGCTTGTACAGGGCAAGGCGCTGAATGGTTTTATGGTAGCGCCACTGGTCTTTTATTTGCCTTCACCTACCTTTACTCAGCTATCAATACGATTTTCGATTTTGATCAACGTTTGTATGGGTGGTTTAGTTTATTTGTGGCAATTAATACGCTACCAGCAGGGATTCTTTGCTTAACATCTGGATACGGTGGTAATGCTTGGTATGGTATTATTTGGTTCTTGTGGGGTATTCTATGGCTAACTGCCTTTATTGAAATTAACCTTAAGAAGAACCTAGGGAAATTTGTCCCTTACCTAGCTATTTTTGAAGGAATTGTAACAGCTTGGATTCCAGGGCTTTTGATGCTTTGGGGCAAGTGGTAAGCATTGATTTAAGGAGGAAAAACGATGCAATTGACAATGCGTGAGCAGGAAAAAATGATGATTAGATGTTATGGAAGGTATTGCGGAAATGATTCCAATGATTCAAGTTGAAGCTACTTTTACGGACAGTACAAAACTGGTTACTGTTCATGATCCTATTCAGTAAGGAGAAATGTAATGATTCCAGGTGAATACCATGTGGCGAGTGAGCCAATTGATTATAACGGTGGTTACGAAGCCATTAGTCTTGAAGTGAAAAATGTGGGTGACCGTGCTGCTCAAGTGGGTTCTCACTACCATTTTTATGAAGCAAACGAAGCTGGTCTTCAATTTGATCGTGAAAAGGCGCGAGGCGTTTTAAAATGGATCGTGAAGAGTATGCTCAACACTATGGACCAACTGTAGGTGATAGCGTACGTCTTGGAGATACCAATCTTTTTGCAGCCATTGAAAAAGACTTTACTGTTTATGGACAGGAATCTAAGTTCGGTGGTGGTAAAGTTTTGCGTGATGGTATGGGTGTTAGTGCTACGGAAACACGTGACAATCCATCAGTTGTTGATACCATTATTACAGGTGCAACCATCATTGACTATACAGGTATTATTAAAGCAGATATCGGTATTCGTGATGGTAAGATTGTTGCTATTGGTCGCGGTGGTAACCCAGATACAATGGACAATGTGGACTTTGTTGTGGGTGCTAGTACAGAAGCCATTGCTGCTGAAGGTTTGATTGTGACTGCTGGTGGTATTGACCTTCACGTACACTATATTTCTGCCGACCTTCCTGAATTTGGTTTGGATAACGGGATTACTACCCTCTTTGGTGGTGGTACTGGTCCCGCTGACGGAAGTAATGCAACAACATGTACACCAGGTAAATTCCATATTACTCGTATGTTGCAAGCTGTTGATGATATGCCTGCTAACTTTGGTTTTCTTGCCAAAGGTGTTGGTTCTGAGACTGAAGTGGTTGAAGAGCAAATTAAGGCTGGTGCAGCAGGAATTAAAACACACGAGGACTGGGGTGCGACTTACGCAGGAATTGATAATTCCCTTAAAGTTGCGGATAAATACGATGTTTCCTTTGCGGTCCACACTGACTCTTTGAATGAGGGTGGATTTATGGAAAATACTTTGGAATCCTTCCAAGGTCGTACCGTTCATACCTTCCACACCGAAGGTTCAGGTGGTGGACACGCTCCAGATATCATGGTCTTTGCTGGTAAGGAAAATATTTTGCCATCATCAACTAACCCAACTAACCCATACACTACAAATGCTATTGGTGAGTTGTTAGATATGGTTATGGTTTGCCACCACTTGGATCCAAAAATTCCAGAAGACGTCTCTTTTGCTGAATCACGTGTACGTAAACAAACTGTGGCTGCAGAAGACGTTCTTCATGATATGGGTGCCCTTAGTATCATGACTTCAGATGCCATGGCAATGGGACGTGTCGGTGAAGTAGCCATGCGTTGTTGGCAACTAGCTGATAAGATGAAGGCTCAGCGTGGTCCACTTGAAGGGGATTCAGAATTTAACGATAATAATCGTATCAAACGTTACGTGGCTAAATATACAATTAACCCTGCCATCACTAACGGTATTGCAGACTATATCGGTTCTGTAGAAGTTGGTAAATTTGCAGATTTGGTTATCTGGGAACCAGCACAATTTGGTGCAAAACCTAAGTTGGTGCTTAAGGGTGGTATGTTAACTTATGGTGTTATGGGTGACGCTGGTTCAAGTCTTCCAACACCTCAACCACGTATCATGCGTAAATTATATGGTGCTTACGGTCAAGCGGTTCATGAAACAAATCTTACATTTGTCTCTCAATATGCTTATGATCACGGTATCAAAGAAGAAATTGGTTTGAATAAGATTGTTCTTCCTGTTAAGAATACGCGTAACTTGACTAAGCGTGATATGAAGCTTAATGACTACGCTCCAAAAACAATCCGTATCGATCCACAGACCTTTGATGTCTTTATTGATGATGAGTTGGTTACTTGTGAGCCAATCCATACGACATCATTGTCTCAACGTTATTTCTTGTTCTAAGGAA
>QWCL01000611.1_pt1 | contig 12804 bp, 9 predicted proteins | sample 1972551 | NCBI WGS metagenome assembly QWCL01 (sample SAMN09866709, study PRJNA288562) | Human oral metagenome isolate term2_saliva, whole genome shotgun sequencing... | isolation source: mouth | host: Homo sapiens | place: USA: California
GGTTTTGGAGACCTGCTGATTACCGTTATCTTACCGACTTACATTTTTGACTTCCTTCTCCGTCCTAATGGAGGAGACTCCTACTGTAGTTTTGCAACTACTTCGGTGGGTTCGTGTTGCTGACCGCCTTACTGCACGGTTCACTTGGCACGCGCTGCGGGCAAGTCCTGCCCTGATTAAATTTTATGGCAAGCCATCTTGGAATCGAACTAAGATTGCAAGGTTTTGGAGACCCGCCGAATAGTTCCAAATTTCCTAGTGAAACTAGAAACTTTGGTTTAAGGATTAACGCGAGGCGGTTGCCACACGTTAATTTTCTTTGGCGTACTACACACCACTATCGGGTCAAACTTAAAATTCCCGATTACTTTTCTAAGATATTACATGCGACGTTGAAATCGGCATTGATGTTTTTTACCATCGGTGTTTCTAAAACTTATATTTGGAGACGACTATTGGTATCGCGCCAACCTTGCTCGGGTTGCAACCGAGTGCACATCTATCTATGCCAAGTCGTCATCTGTATGGCAGAGCGGGCTGGACTCGAACCGGCAACCCACGGAATCAAAATCCGTTGCACTACCTTTGTGCTACCGCTCAACTGTTTTGGTGGAGGAGGTTGGAGTCGAACCAACAATGTTTACCTTTCGGAACAGATTTACAGTCTGCCGCAACACCACCGTCGTTGCCGCCCCTCCAAATTGTTTGGTCAGTGATGCAAGATTTGAACTTGCGACTTCCTGCTCCCAAAGCAGGCGCTCTACCAAACTGAGCTAATCACTGATTGGTGGACTGGGATGGATTCGCACCACCGACACCATGCTCTTCAGGCATGTGCTCTACTCACTGAGCTACCAGTCCAAAGTCGAACCATCTTTTCAAACGGTCAACAAAACCCGAATACAAAATTCAGGAATAAGGTTAAATGGCGCGGCCAGCACTGGTTTTATCCAGATGGCTCACAATCTCGAGAGTGAACCACTATATGTGCACACATATACTGCCGCATTGAAAATGGCGGAAGAGGTGAGACTCGAACTCACACGTCCATTGCTGAACCCTCGGTTTTCAAGACCGCTGCCGCTAGACCAACTCGGCTTACTCTTCCTTAAACATGGAGCGGGTATCGGTACTCGAAACCGAGTAAACAGCTTGGAAGGCTGCGTTGCCGCCTCGGCGTACCCGCAAAACAGATTTTTCAATCTGTCAAACTTGTTACAAACTGGTTGCGGAGGCTGGACTCGAACCAGCGACCTCCAGCTTATGAGACTGGAAAGCTACCTCTGCTACACTCCGCTATTGTGGGGTGCAGACAAACTTGGTTCTCGTTTGTCTGCAATTGACTGCCAAAAATGAGCGGCGACATAATCGCCAAAAAGTACAGTGCACAACGGCTTAGGGCAGTCAAAAATTTAACTGGCTCTGATGGCACGGCTCGAACGTGCGACCAACTGGTTAACAGCCAGTGGCTCTACCAACTGAGCTACATCAGAATTGGCACTCCCAGCCGGAGTCGAACCGACGTTGACAGGATGAAAACCTGTAGTCCTAACCGTTAGACGATGGGAGCGTATTTGCTGGAGTTTAAGGTCGCCAGCAAGACCCACACAATATCGCGTTGGTGAACCGCTGTTTATATACAAACTGACAAAGGAAAACAGTAACTTCATCAGCAGTCCTGTGTGTTCAATCACAAGCAATTGATTTGGCATGTCGCACACCAAATTGGCGATTATGGTTTACCGCATGCTGGTTGCCACCAAAACAGGCACTCAATTATCGTATTAAGAAACGGGTATTTCTACTCACTTTTGCACAACTTGCGAAATACCAACCTCCATTGTGCAGCAAAGCTGACCGTCCATTTTAAGTCTTGGCAGACTAAGTGTTGCTACTTCAACATGTATCGGACAGCATCACCGTACTGTTCGCAACACTACGAGAAAGTCCTGTTAGCCGGACTTTCACGCTACAATTCGTAAGTGTTATGCTTAACTACACCCACTATTGCAAAACTGGTTGCCGATGGTAGACTCGAACTACCGACCACTGCTTTATCGGAGCAGTGCTCTACCACTGAGCTAATCGGCAATGGGCGGCGGACAATTGGTCAAATCAAGATTGGCTCTATTGCGCCCCATGAACGCATGGCTTTTTTTGCCAGAGCCACTTGCCCGCCGTGGAAGTTGATATATTACCACGTTTTGAAACTTGTGCAACTTTTTTTGAAATAGCAACGCACGTTTTTTAATATCACATTGAATTTCAAGTAAATTTTATGTTGCGCCACTCAAACTTTCAGTTTTCCTTTTCGTTCGTCACGATATTGGGAAGACAACATGACTTCTGCAGCAAACGAGAACATCTCTGCCAACACAGGAAATTCTTTTTCCAATTGTTCAGACAGCGCAAAATAATTGAAGTGCTGTGCGCTTAAAATTGGCATTTCATCGACAGTGTGCCCATCAGAAACAAGTTTAGAGCTAATCATGAAATGAACATAGTCTCGAAACACACTATGAGCACATACACCAAGCGGGTCAGAGTAACGGCAATCATTTTTAGGAATCGCTTGCACATCTATCAATTCTGTTTTGCCGGTAGATTCCCTTACAATAACATTCCAATTACTGCCACACCCTAATGCTTCAGAATAACGTAAGACTTCCTTATATTGTTTATTTGTGAATAGCATTTTAATGATTATCCAAATCAAATCATCGCGCCAATCAAATTTTCCTTTGAAATACATTTTATGCGGAATTTTTGCTAGAAGGAATTTCAAAATTTTTTCTGAACAATCAAGTAATACACAAGGTGTGGCAAAGCAATCTGCATATTTCTTAATACGTTTATCTGACAACAACAAACAATTTTGTACTTGCCGCATGATATTTTGAACACAATACAATGGATTTTGGTATTTTTCATCCAGCAAGCGGGCTTGTTGTGCCACAGGATGTTCGGATGTGAAAAAGTCGCCTATTTCTAAAATAGGGACGAGTGTACAATGTGTAGGATAAGACACTCCATCTTCAACAACATGTGACAAATTTTCCAAAAACTCCACGCCTTTAATATCTAATAACAATTCAGGACAACATGCAAAAACATGTTTTTCTATATCGTATCCGTGGTATCCGTGTTTGGTCAGTTTTTCTTTGCAAACGTTTAATTTGTCTTGAAATTCAACGCGTTCATTTTCATTTAAGTATAACCGGCAAGGATATTTGTCTACATTGCTCTTGCCTTCTCTAATGTAATACATATAATTGGAAGTATCAGAGCTTGCTTTTTGCAAAACAATTATAAAATCAATGAAATGCGTGTCTTTCAAGTGATGATATAGCGCTGTCTTGTCCGCATTGAGCAAGATAGGTAATACATATTCATCATTTATATCACACACGCCATCCTTAATTAAAGGAATAACTGCAGATAAAAGAGTAGAGACGGCTTGCTTTTGATTTTTAGTGTGTTTCATTTTGTCCACTCGTTAATACAGGCTGGCTTTTCTATCGACCTGTTCCAATCACTACTTCAGTGACGTACTCCCCGTCATTTAGGACGGGGTTTCCTCATGCGAGCGTTTCACGTCCGAAACGGAGAATGTTTTTCGCGGCATTGACATCACGGTCGTTTAACTGACCGCAGCAGTCGCAAATCCATTCCCTTGCATGTTGCAGCAGTTTAAGACAACAAACGCAACGCCTTATATCACCGCCATAAATGGTGGTTTCTTACGGCTTCATATATAAATAGATAGCAAGAAATTTTTTGCTAAAATCTCCAATAATTTTTGTTGTATTTCTTTTTCCATTTTGAATATCCTTAAAACAAAAGGAAAGACCTGCTGAATGCAGGTCTTTATTTTCACTCTGCTTCCAGCATCACAACATCGATACCATAGTCTTTTTTCAGTGCTTCTGTATCGAGCGAGAATGTTACCAAATATGGATAATATTCATCTTCATTGTTTTCAATTTTATCTATAGTGAGATATTTATCCATAATGAGGCCCCATGCCATATAGTCTCCACCTACAATATCAACGATTTCTTTGAACCCCTCTTCCCACAACTCATGGATATTGCACAATACATCACTCATATCAGACACATCATCAAGAAAACAGTTGTCATCCCAGTTCATTACAGCAACTCCGATTCCACTTTTATCAATGGAAGACTTGCGACCACCAGAGCGGTTTGCTTGCTGGATGTGTTGTTGAAAGTTAACAATTTCATCAAAAGAAAAATTATCAATCTCAATTTTTATTTTATGAATTTCCATGTTTTATCTCCCGATTAAAAGACTACATTTTAACAGAAAAAAGTTAAGAAACTTGACTTGCTTTTATTATGCGCCCGTTGCGCGACAGCAAGTGTTACTATATAGTTTTGCAGCCAAAATCAATACCGATTTTCCCATCGGCAGATGTTAGATTATCAACCGGCGTGAATTTGTCCACTCATTAATTTAGGCTGGCTTTTGCCAGCCTGTCTCAATCACCACTTGGATTCATCGTTTTCCAATTTGACCAAAAGATAGTCTTCATCTGTCCAGTCAAACCAAATGTCTGCTACTTGTCTCGTGGCATCAATATGCAGGATGTTTCCTTCAACGAGTTCCAATCGGAAATTCTCGCCACTGGTTGCAATTGTGGCAAGCTCATCACGAGTCTCTTGGAGTTTCTTTTGAGCTTCCTTAAAACTCAATTCTTTATCATCGCTTGGCTCACCATCTTTGCGATTATCATTGCTTAACTCGCACTCTTTCTGATATATGTCCAACAAAAACACCAACGCATCAAAATAGGTATCGAACGGACGGAAAATATTATTTCCTATTGAAACAACAGCAAACATGTTAAACCTCCTAAAATTTAAGTTGAGTACATCATAACACAAGCAAGATGCACACGAACGAAAACAGCAAGTTCAAATGACAACTTGCTGTTTTTAAAATGGAAATCAACAATCAAACTCTTAAAGTCTTCCTATTTTTCCTCCCAGCACGCAATTCTGACAATGCGGTTTGCTCGACATCCATAATTAAATCAGTGATTTTGTCTTTCAATACCACATCTGACAACTTATTAGACAAAACAGTGTTAATCTTTTCAATGATTTTTGGATGATTTACATGTTCAAAGCCATACTCCTCCGCATCCAGTTTTAATTGTGGTGCTTTTTTGACGACAAAACCGGCATCTTTAAACATTTTCGATAAAAGTAAATCATTGGCATAATCAGTAATGTCACTCAAATAATCTTTAAGCGCCAAAACCACATAACCATCACCGCTTTTTGTCTCTTTAATTTGCTTCCACACATCAAACTTGTCCATATCCTTGTATATCTCAAACAATCCGTTTCCCATTGCAAGGTAATAATCACTAAATATCAATCTGGAACAAACGTCATCTCGCTTCTTTTCTAGTGAGACAATCTTACTCCAAACATCATTTTTTGGGAGACGGTTGCGTACTTGGTCAATCTTATGTCTGTTTTGCAATGGAAATGTAATATTGATTGGGTGTTTTATATTAGAGTTTAAATAGGAAATCAATTTATCGCAATCATTGAAATCCATGACAGGGGTTTTAAAGGAGTCAGAATATCGTTCTACACAATATCGTGATACTGCTATCTGTTGGATTGCGCCCATTAAGTCTTTCTCGCGCCCAATTTTCCTTACAGCAACAGCAAGTTTGTCTTTTGAAGTAAAATAATCGCCGACACCAAAAACACCATCGGTAAAACAATGATTTGCTGATGATGACCCGTAGATTATGTCGCGGATATAGTCCCACATTTCATCGGGTTGTAAACCTAACATCAACTCTGGACAACAAGCATAGGCATGACGTTTCCATGTTTCTACCTGTTTATCGCTGGCATACTTATCATTACACAATTCAATTAGTTTTCTTAAAAATTCTTGTGTTTCTATTGGTGACAAACGTATACGACATGGATACACATTTAATCCGTCATGGGTCACAATGTCACCATAACTGGAACTAGCTTCTACCAAGATGTCCATAAAATCACGGAAAGAATGGTCTTTCATGTACCGGTACAACTTGGTTTTATCCGAGTCCAGCAAAATGGGCATTAAATATCTTGTTCGCCATCGTAACTTATTGTTATTAATTGCATTAACTGCCACTTCAAACAGTTCTTGGAACACAGAGCATTCCTGTTGTTTTGTTGATTTACTTTTCGCCATATTTGCTATTTCACGTTTCAAAATATTTTAGTCATATGAATTAAAAACATCAAAGCCGGTGTTACACCGGCTTTCATTTCAAAATACAAATGTTTCCAATTTCGTTCCATCAGGTAATTCTGTCACGGTAGCATATTTGGCTTCTTGCCTAACCAAATCATAAAACTCAGTTAGATAAGTGTCGTATTGGGTTGTTACGGCAGCATTAATGTGGCTGATATAGCCGTGCGTCAAGTGCTTGCGCAAACGTGGTTCACGCATCATCAACAGATAAGTTGCCAAGCCACCACAAACAACCACACTATCTTTACCATCTTCGACGCAGGTCTCCATTTTTTCTACTGCTTGACAAAGCTCATCCAAAGTGTATTCGTTTCCATTCTTTAACAAGCCATCCTCACGATGTCTCAACACCATCACATAACGTTTTTTCAAGGGGGGCAAACCGATAGCAGTAGTATGACCGACCACAACGTTCTTTCCGGTTGTCTTGGCTTGAAAATGTTGCATGTCTTGTGCGCCCTCTTCGCGTGTCCAAGCCAGTTTACCATCAAACCCCATGCCTTGCGTGTTGGCATCCATTGCAGCAATGAAAAACATGACAAACTCCTAAATTTAAGATTGCCTCACTATACCACAAGCGAAACAAAGGCGCGAAAACCAACAAAAGTTTTCGCGCCAATTTTCACTTGTTAACACTACACTTGCTTGACACTATTAACTGGAACACTTGCGGCAAACGCCTCGTCCTCTTTGCCATCAAGAATATCCGCAACACTCATTTTCCCCATCGCAGAACGCATTTTTGCCACAAAGTATCCCAAATTCAACTGGGCATCATTAAATTGGTCGTCAAAACTGAAGAACTCACGCATGTTCTTGCGTTCAGGCAATACATTGTAAGCAATATTGTCAAACAAGCCCATATTCACCAACTGGATAATTTCATTGTCAATCACAGCACCAAGTCTCTCAGCCACCAGATATTTTGCCAACTTGACCGCCTCAGCCTGAATGGTTTTCTTCACTTTTGCACTGATGTCCGGCACAACGAAACGCATGTTTTTCTTATCAAACATCTGGTAAGTCAAAGCTGTTTCGGCGAAATTTAAGTAAACACGCTCATGGTAAGTATTACCATCAAAATACGGCTTACCGTCTTTCAACGGTATATAAACCGGCATTCGCATAAACGGCTCAATCGCGCGATGTTCCAACAAATTCAAATGCTCGGCCAGCGATGAAGCGAATCCGAGACGCTCGTCGCCGATAAAGATATTTAAATTAAACTTGGCATAAGAAAAACCAGTCACATCGCAGTCTTGGAAAAAATGCGGATAAGCATCGGCCATTGCTGCACAGGACATCACACTCTCTGCTTCCATACTCATATAAATAGCCGTGTAATGCTTGTAATCGGCAAATAATTTGGCAAACTTTTTGTCATTGTTGAATTTCATGTGTACTTTCAGCATGTCAGCGGATAATCTAAAATACTGATGACATCATACAAATCAGTTTAAAATGTCAAACAAGAGAAAAACCTGACTACTTCATAGTTAGGTTTTCGTTCTACTGCATCACTTGACAAATTTAATCGGGAAACACTCGCACAAAAAAGCAAAAATCACTTTTTCATCAAACCCATCGTCTTCAACATGTCCACCTTGCGCCCATGTTCAGGATTAGTTTTCAACAATGTCAGATAATTCTTGTCAAACAATTCACTGTTGTTTTTCCCACTGCTGCGTTCGCCCACAATGTTCGCCACAATGTCAGCATCGACGAACTCGCTCTCAAACGCCGCAGCAAAATGGGCAAACGATTCCTCATCCAATGTGTTTAACTTGTGTTCCAAATAAGCAATGGTATGCTGACGAGGCATAACCAGTTTGTCCCGACCAAACATATTGGGGTGGAATCGGTACACCACCTCTTTTAGTGCTTGCTTGTATTCCTTGTCATAATCAGTATTCTGGTCAAACAGGTATTCCACATCAGAAACAAACGGCTTCAAAATGATGTTGCGGGCATTGGTATGCGGATAACGGAACATCACTCCGATTTTGGAAAACAAAGACAAATTGATACGTTTCACAATCCGCTCACGGATACCGGCATACTCCTGACGCTGCATTTGCACCGGAAAGCTCGACACATCAGAAATGGCGCTCTTGATTTTCATGGCAAATGCTTGGTAATCGTAAGCGTACACCACGTTTTTTTGCACACTCTTATACACATTGGAATCCATGCCAAACAATTTGAATACATCAAAGTAAGGCTTGTTCATTTGATTGTTTTCCAAATGGTTAAAATAACCGTCAAAGATAAACTTGTTGAGCTTTTTATTAGGTATCGCTGCAATATTATCCTGATAACTTCTGTGAAACCCGCGCGGCAAACCAAGTTCGACAATGATTTTGTGTTGCAGGTCGATACGCTCGTTGCCATAAGGCGTGTCAGCAAATACATAGGACAAAATGCGACTCTGTAGTTGGGCATCAATATGTTTGTCTTTATTCTTTGACGTGCTAATTTTTGCCGCCAAGTAAAGCGGATTATGCTCATGCTCGTCAATGTAACTCTTTAAAACATCTGTATCTGTACTCATCAGTCTACTAACCTTTCATCAAAAATAGTTTCACACAATACAACATAGCACACACACACCGACATCCATTTCCCTCCGACCTGTGAGATAATAGGAGAACTGAAATATTGAATTGTTTGCCAACTTTCACATTCTAATAGATAACTCCATATGAAATACGTTCCTTACCAACCGTTCATCCAAAAAGCAGGACATCAAAGTGCCAACCGCATTCCAGAAAACATGAGCCACGCCCAGCAGATTGGTTTTGGCAAACTTGCTCAGTTCCTTAAAGGGGAAACCGGCAATACTGATGCTGCAGATTTTCTAACCAAACAATTGGGTTTCAAGCAACAAGAAGACTTGTTTGCCGTTTTAACGCCTGAGCAATGCGACAGTATTCTAATGGCGATTTACAACAGTGCCAAAGGCTCTGAGTGCATAGTAGGGGATGAGACAGGGATTGGGAAAGGACGGATTCTCGCCGGTATCGCGCGTTACGCTTTGCAACATAACAAAAACGTCCTGTTCTTCACCGAGAACACCTCGTTGTTCTCGGCATTCTGGGGCGATATTAAAGATGTTGGTGTGGACAGCTTACTGGGAGACAATGAGGTCTTTATCCTGCATGGCGGTAGTGATGGTGTCATTTTTGACAATGGTGAGGTAGTACACCGTTGTCCGAAAGCGGAAAAAATGAAAACCTTAATCGCCAATGGCGAGTTTGAACATTCGCCACGCTTGATGATGACCACATATTCCCAGTTTTCCAGAATCACATCAGGTGAAAAGAAAATCGGCTTGATTGAACGTTTTTTTATGGATTCAAAAAGCCAGCCTATCGTCATTTTTGATGAGTTTCATAATTCCACCGGCAATTCTACGACACGCGAATTTAAGGATAAAATTGTCTCTCTTGGTGCTTCTTGTGTGTACTCCTCCGCAACATTCCTAGATAAAAACAAACAGCTTGCATCGTTCATGCACTTGTTGGACATGAAGCCGACATTGGAAAACGAGCGTGTTATGTTGGCGCTGGACAATGTTGCCAACCCAATACTGGATAACCAGATTGCCTTTTTCTTAGCCAAAGAAATGCGTCTGTTGCGCCGTGAGCATGGCGCGGTGGAAAAAATGAATTACATTCAAATCGATGATGAGGATGAAGAAGAACTGGCGAAGTTTGTCGCACCGTACCGCGCCATTTTGCACGGCATGTTTGACTGTTACCTGAACATTGAGCAAATCGTCAAAAAAGACCCGAGCTTCGTACAGCAAATTGTGACCGAACGGCTAAACAAGAAAAAAATGCGTGTCGATGGCAAGGAAATGAAGAAGCTCATTGACAAAGAACTGAAAAACTGGAAAAACAAGTGGACAACATTTGGTTCGGTCATCAACCGCATGACGCAAACCTTAATGCTTGCCTGTATGGTGACACCATTAGAAAAACGCATTCACAAACACTTGGCAGAAAATCGCAAGTGCGTAGTGATTCTGGAAAGCACGTTTGATGCACTGATTAACACTTGTATTGATTATCACGAAATGGGCGGCGATAAACTCAATGTGAAAGTCAGTGAGACTTATCATGGTTTGAACTTCAAGACCCTGTTGCACAACCTGTTGAAAAACATATTGGAAGAATACTCGTATTGCTCTACCGCTATGCGTGAGCAGTATTTGTCTTTACAAGCCGAAATTGATAAGTTTCCTTTGCTGGAACTGAATTTTATTGATGCCGTTCATGAACGTTTAACACAAGCCGGTATCAAATCATTGGAAATCAGCGGGCGCAGCCACAAAGTTGTAAAAACAGGAGACGATGTATATCGTTTTCAAAGTATTACTGACAAAAAACCGTTGGTGAAAGACCAGTTCAACAATGACCATGAAGCACAAGTGATTATCCTAACTCGTGCAGGCTCTACCGGTATTTCTTTGCATGCTTCGGAAACCTTTAAAGACCAACGCCAGCGCGTAATGATTGAAGTGGAAATTTCACGCCGCGTAAAGACGCGCAAACAATTCTATGGGCGAATTTCTCGTTACAAAGAGGTCGTAAAAGGCTTGTATGAAAATCTGCACACCTCGATGCCGTTCCAAAAGCGCGTTATCGCTTTGGAAGAGTTGAAAATGCAGAAAATGAGAGCAATGGTTGGCTCTGACTATACGGTAGAATCGTTGGATTACGATTATTACAATCCGACTGTGAACGACATGGTTAAGGATTTTCTGACTGTAAACAAGGAACTGGCTCGCAAGCTCGGCATTTACATGCAGTCGCAAGAACCGTTGTACTTCATTGATACTTTGTTAAAGCGCTCCATCTTGTTGCAACAAGACGAACAAGATGTCGTGCTGGATTTCCTTGACGCTGGAGCGCAAGTATATGTACAGATGAAAGAAGCACATGATGCCGTGTTGTACAGTTTTACCCGAAATATCATGGTCGGACATATGCACACTGCGTTTGAAAAGATGAACAACACACAGAAAAACCAGTTCGCCGCCTACAAAAGACCGCAACGGCTGGTGTGCGATTATCCAGTGGTACAACTGGTCAATGTTCACAATGAAATTCAGATACAAGATAGCGAGTTCCCAAATCGGGAATTTGATGTGGAGCAATATCGCCACTGTTTAGCCAATGTGTACATTAATCCGTATTTTCACAAGGATACCAAAGCTGTACTTAATGCTAATCTGCACAAGATGGCATTGCTGGACAAGGATGTGCAGTTGTCCTTTATGCTGAACGGCAACATGTATTATGGCAAAGTGGAACATATTGATTTCTCAGAGAAATACAAACAATACCCAACGCACTATTGTTACCACATTAGACTGATTTCACCTGAATACCTGAAAGAAAACAACCGTATTTTGTGTGACAAGATTGTCGTGTCCGGTAAAGTGTTACTGCAAAATGCCAATTTCACAGTATCTGACAAACCGGCAGATGAAGAAAAATACCGTTTGCCAGAACACCCTGTCAAACAAGGAATGCAGTTCTTGGTGGGCAATATGTTCTACCTGACATTCTTCTCACAACTGTTGGGTACTGGGGAAATCATTTCATTTGATAAGGCGTTACCGGCGAACAATGGTGATACACATACTTATCAGATTCTTGCTGTGCGCCTACCGAACCGCTTCGTGTTTGACGACCAGACTGTGCGCCCGATACTCAATCCGTATGAAATGTATGGCGCATTAGCCGGTTACGGTTTGAAAACCTTTGATGGCAGCATGACAATTCAAAAAATGAATACGGTAGACATTCGTTATGAAATCACGATTGACAAGGGCGCATACTTTGACAATCGTATTGTGGATTTCAAAACGTATGAGCGTTTGGGCGGATATAAGAAAGACTTGGGCAACGCTTTTGTGTTTGAACTGGATTACAATGATGTGAAGAGCTTGGTGATGAAGTTTTTCCATAATCCATTGTTGGTGTTCCATGAATTAATGATGTGAACCAACTCTAAAATAGTCGGCACAACATGAACGAAAAAGCGTGACAGAAGTCACGCTTTTGTTTGGTCTGACGTGTTATCAATTTTTAAGTCAGACGTTTTCCACAGATTTGTTTAATCTCCGCCGCCATCACAACTGCCTGAATCACCAGAAGACACACCTGAGCAATGCGAGCTTGTGCCGGTATTGCTACCAGAGTCGTCGGTTACGGGAAGAGGCGTGATATGGCTTTCACTGCCCGAACCGGAATCGGTCGCGCCTCGTTTGATATTGCTGTTTGCAGCAGTCATGTTATCAGTGTTTTTCGCACCTTTGTCCAACAGCAAGTCAAATTTGACATCCAAGCACATCAACCCGATATACGCAATCGGTGCAAACCACCAGCAAAATGGCAAGAGCAACAGCAATACAATCATCAACATACGGTTGTCAAGAATGCGCCGCAGCCACGCAAAGCCTGCCATTTTTTCAAATACGCCATTCAAGCGCGGCAG
>QWCL01000795.1_pt1 | contig 12765 bp, 16 predicted proteins | sample 1972551 | NCBI WGS metagenome assembly QWCL01 (sample SAMN09866709, study PRJNA288562) | Human oral metagenome isolate term2_saliva, whole genome shotgun sequencing... | isolation source: mouth | host: Homo sapiens | place: USA: California
CATCATAATCAATTTGACTGCCTATGATGATAACTTCTGATTTTTTTGAACTAAATTGGATAGATTTTAAATAGAGTTTCATTTTTTTAGATGTTAGAGCCCCTGATTTTATGATAAAATAAGTAGAAGATTTATATTTGTAGTTAATCTTATGTCCTTGTAAAATTTTTGTATTTTTGAATGTTTTTTTTAAGAAATAATATTTTAAATACAGAGATAAAATATAGCCAAATAAAGAGTAGTGTAAAATTTGAATTGCCTTCATAGCTTTCCTTTCATTAGAAATTAGTTTATCAAATGAAGAAAGATTAATATTATTGAGATACTAAAAAGTATCTATTTTATCATGAAATGTCTAAATGAAGAAAATTTTTACCATTTGAGATAGTATAGAAACCATTTGAGATTTTTATAATTTAATTTCCATCATTCTGATAAGATTAAACTAATAGAAGGAGGCTAAATATGAAAGACTACATTTTATATCAAGATAGAGCTATCGTAAAGGTACCACTCTCTAAAATTTATTATGTTACAACTCACCCAACAAAAGCTCATGCTGTTCTTTTTGTAACAGCCGAAGGGAATTTTGAAGCTTCAACCTCACTAGAAAATATATAGGAGTGAAGTAGTGAATATTTTTATACTAGAAGATAATTTTTTACAACAGACTAGAATTGAAAATATTGTCAAAAAAATTTTGGTTGATAATAAGATTGAGTATAGGCATTTTGAGGTTTATGGAAAACCTCAACAGCTTTTAGAGGACATTTCAGAGAGAGGAAATCATCAATTATTTTTACTTGATATTGAAATAAAAGATGATGACAAAAGAGGATTAGACGTTGCTAGAGAAATCAGAAAACTTGATTCTCAAGCAGTGATTGCTTTTGTAACATCACATTCTGAGTTTATGCCTGTATCTTTTGAATATTTAGTATCAGCTATTGATTTCATTGATAAAGAATTACCTGAACCATTATTTATTTTATTGTATATTGAAACATCAACAATTGCTCATAAGTTGACTCTCTATTCCAAACGAGACATAGTTGAATTTTATGGACAATTGTCAGATATTCTTAAACAGGAACCACGTTTATTTCAATGTCATAGATCATTTATCGTAAATCCTTATAATATATCTTTAATTGATAAAGAAAATCGATTAGTTCATTTTCATAACGGGGCCTCTTGTATTGTCTCTAGATTAAAAATTCGTCCACTTATGAAAGCTATCGAAAGACTTCATGACTAAGGAGATTTAGATGATATTTTTTCTAAATATTATAGGTGTTTTTCTATTGTTATGTATCCATACTAAGGTTGTAGGTGAGAGATTAAATCTAAAAAAAGTAGTAATGTCCATTATTCTGTTCCATCTTTTATCATTACTACTTATTGTTTTATTTAAATCAACTGGACTTTATTTTCTTGGATCATTATTGGTTTATCCCATTTTTTTTATCCTATATACTTTGTCCATTGGTGAATTAAGAAGTAAGGTTTCTTTATTACTTTTTTACTCATTATTTCCACTTGGATTTTGGGATGTCATCAAAAATTTTTTAGGTTACTTTATAATTTCTAAGATTCCAATATTGTATAGACTATATGAAACTAATCTAGGAATAATGATTTTCTCTTTATTAGCTGAAATTATTGTGTTTTTTCTTATTAGTCTCTTTCGATATAATTTTAGTCATTTAAAAATAAAGAACTTGGATAGAAATAGAAGATTACTTCAAGAACTACAGGAGAAAGTCGTTCTACAAAAAGAAATTCAATTGCAAAATCTTAGTAATTATAGTCAACAAGTTGAGGGGCTGTATCAAGAAATTAGAAGCTTTAGACATGATTATGCTAATATTTTATCGAGCTTAAAAATAGGTATAGATCAAAAAGATATTAATCTGGTTTCTCAAGTTTATGATAGTGTTTTGAAAAATTCTGGTAAAAAATTAAAAGGCAAGCGTTTTGATGTAGCATATTTAAAAAATATCAATGATTTGGCGCTAAAGAGTTTACTATTATCTAAGTTATCGGAGGCCCAAAACTTATCTGTTCCAGTTTCCCTGGAGATTGGTGAACAGTTCTCTATAAAAAATATGGAACAAATAGACTTCTTAACAATTACTTCTATCTTGTTAGATAATGCTATAGAGTCCGCAGCAGAAGGAGGAATAGCAAATGAGTGACCACTTGTTATGGCTTTCTAATTATTTTTTGTTATTTAAATGATCAAGTATGATATAAGAAAACGAGTATTTCCAACTACGGAAATGCTCGTTTTTTGATAGTTAGAAGTGGTTCTGTCCAGCTTCACTTTAGAGATTCCAACTAGTTCTCACGAGTTGAAAAATAGTCAATTGTGTATAATGTTTTTTGTCTATAATAAAAGGTTTGACTAGTTAAAAAATCGGGAGTTTCTGTTTATCCTAAGTATAAGATCATCAAAATCCTTCCAGAGGTTTCCTCCATAAATCTTTAACAGATCTTCAGAAGTTATTGTTGGAAATTTTTTTAGAGATATTTGTTTTTTGTCCATTATTTAGACCTCCTTAGTTTTATACTCTAATTATAAATAAAATATTTAAAATAATTTTTAAATATCCCCAAAGGTATCTATATAGTCATAAAGTGTTATCTATAAGTTATTGAGGATTTTATCTTTATAGTAATCGAAGTAAGTTTTTTTATCAATGATACTCGTTACTTGGCCTTGTAAACCATATTGTATGATGTTACTGTCTTTATCTGGTAGTTGGGCTAGTGCAGTCACTTTAAAAAGATTTCCTTGTTCAGTTTTTGTTGCTGTTCTATCAATAGAATGGATTTTTCCAATTATTGTGATATTTTGATTTCCGATTTTTTCTAATTTAAGACGTGCGTCCTGTTCTTCTTTAAGTAAAGGGACATACTCAGAAGTGACGTAGTAAGTAATAAGTACCTCTTTAGTTTCTTGAATATTGGGATAAATTTGGGCGATTTCACTACCGTTTGGAATTAGAGTTTTTCCATCAAATTCATTATTTAAATGAATGATTCCTGTACCTGGGGCTTTAATAGTGTTGTGTTCAAAGTTAACATTTGCTTGCCCAAGTTGAGCTGTCAGCTCAGTGATTTGTGTTTCAACAGTTGTCAACTGTTGAGATGCCGATTGTAGAAATTGGGTTCGTAGGACTTCTACCTTGGTTCCTAAACTACTATCGTAAGTCGCAACACTTCCTGTACCTGCTCGTTGAATATTAAGACTAGCGATAGAGGATTTTAAACTTGAGATACTCTGATTAATTTGAGAAAGATATTGATCATCTAATCCTTGCTGAGATTGTTGCTGGGATTGGACTAAGTAAGTATTTAAGGTAGCTTTGTGTGGATTGCTAGCCGACAAACTCGAACTTTTATTAGTGATAGCTTGACTAAGTTCCTCATACTCTGCTATTTGTTGGTAGATATTATTGATTTGTTTCTCTATAGCAGTGGCGGTATTTCCTGCTAAAGCTAGTTGATTATTAACCTCTGCATTGGTTTTAGAGATGCCTAACTCAATATCTTGAGATTGTGTGATAAAGTTGTTAAAGGTATTAATATAACCGAACTCATCTTCTCCTGTAAAGAGGTTATTTCCTTGTGACAGACTTTCTTTGAGAGTCTCGATTGCAGTTTTTTGCCGATTTAGGGTAGCTAGCTGTGTTTCAAGAGCTTGTTTTTGGGATTTCTCCATTGTTTCAGCGTATTTGATAACGACGTCATCTTTTTTGACCAATTGGTTATTGGACAGATTATTAGTTGTTATGGTGTTATTGCTAGTTGATTGGATTGAAGCGATGACTTGAGTTGGTGTAATCTCTCCTCTCGATGTGACGGTGATCTCTTTTTGGGCAAATAGAGAGAAGATAAGCAAGAAACTTAGTAATAGGACTAATGGTACAATTAAGAGTGTCGCAAAATTATGGTAGCGGCGCTGATAAAATTCTGCACTTTTAAATAGCTTTGGGTTCATGATAAGTCTCCTTATTTGCTAAATAGATGATAATAGAAACCTTGTTTGGTAATCAATTCTTGATGAGAACCAGTTTCTATAACTTTCCCTTGGTTAAGGACAATGACTTGATTAGTTCGTTCAGATATACTAAGACGATGGGCAACAAAGATTATGGTCTTGTCAGTCATGGCCATCAAATTTTCAATAACCTTTTTTTCAGTTAAAACATCAAGTCCGCTGGTTGCTTCATCAAGAATAAGAACAGGAGCTTTAGTCAGTAAGGCTCTAGCCAAAGCAATCCGTTGTTTTTGACCACCTGATAATCCAGCTCCATCTGATAGTTCTGTTTGGTATCCCATAGGCATTTGTTCGATGTCTTGGCGAATTTCTGCTATCTCACAGGCTTTGATAATATCTTCTTGACTAATCATTTGATTAGCTCCCAAGGTCAGGTTTTCTAAGATTGATCCACTAAAAATATAAGCTTGTTGAGGTAGGTAGTTGATGTGTTGTCGAAGAACCTTTTTATCAATCATTTTGAGATCATTGTTGTTAATAGTGATTCGTCCCTTGTAAGGTTCAAAGAAGTTGACAATCATTTTAGCCAAGGTCGTTTTCCCTGATCCGCTAATTCCCACTATACTGACCTTATCACCTTGTTTGATAGTTAGATTTATGTTATTTAGGGTGTCGCGTCCAAAACCATATTTATATGAAATGTCTTCAAAACAAATATCACCAGCCAGAAACTGTGAACCGGTTAAGGTCTGAGTGTTTTTGAACTCAGATTCGACTAAGTAAACTTCATTAAGACGATTGTTGGCTACCTTTGCAGACTGAAGTTTTGTTTGGAGGTTAATGATATTTTCCAAGGGATTAGTAAAGTAAGATAAGAGTGTGTTAAACGTAATCAATTGTCCAATGGAAATTTTACCTGTCATAACTACCTGAGCACCAAACCACAAAATAACAATATTCAGTATGAGTTGAGCTCCTTGTTTAAGGCTGCTCTGTAGGATAGAATATTTACTGAGTTTGAAAGATTTGTCCAAATAATCCACAAACTCGCTATCAATCTTCTGGTATCGAGTTTCTTCACTAGTTAGGGATTTGATGGTTTCTATACCATTGATATCTTCAATAATAGCAGAGCTTACCATGGAATTGCTCTGCATGACATCATTATTCATCTTTTCAAAGGGCTTCATAAAAGCAAAAATAATGATGATGTAAATAGGAACTGAAATCAGTGAGAGAAGGAAGAGGTTGGTGTTTTGTACCAAGAGTACACTACCAACAATGATCAAGATAGAGACATCAAGGAAGAGTGACAAAATCGTCGAAGCTAGAGCATCAATGATTGAATTGGCATCTGTAAAACGAGAGATGACCTCACCAGTTCGCCGTGTCGCAAAGAAAGACATGGGGAGTTCAAAAATGTGGCGAATGTAAGAAAGAATAACATCAATACTTAATCGTTGACTAAGTACGGTTAAGAGGTAATCTCGTGAGAAACTCATAATCTGTTGCAGGATATAGGTGATAATCAGGCCAATGGAGATAATACCTAGGGTTGATTTCATCTGATTAGGGATGTATTCATCTAAAATTCCTTGAAGGTAGTAAGAGCCACCGATATTGATAAGGGTCACCAAGAGACTAGCTAACACGATATAAAAAATAAGTGAGCGTTGCCTGAAAATTAAGGGGAGAAAGCTCATCAATCCATTTTTTTTATCCTTATGAGGTTTATAGCTGGGAGCTGGAGCCAGAAAGATAGCTACACCTGTCCATTCAGAAGCAAATCTATCCTTGGTCATTTTTGTTACTTTGACAGTAGGGTCAGGATCACCAATGATAAGATGGTCTTTTATATTTTTATAGACAACGTAGTAGTGTTGTAGTTTACCCTCTTTATTAACATGAACGATAAAAGGATATGGTATGTCTTCCATTTCAAAGAGGCTCATATCCGCTTGGATGGCTCTTGTTTCAAAACTCATTTCTTTGGCTGCTTTGACGATACCAAGAGCGGTCGTTCCTTCTTTATTTGTTTTAGCTAGTTCTCGCAAATGAGCTAAGGAATAGTCAGAACCATAAAACTTTGAAATAGACGCTAAAGCAGCGACTCCACAGTCCCTAGCGTCGATTTGAGGGACAAAGGTCCGTTTGTAAGATGTCATTTTTCAAATCCTTTCTTGTTATTTACAAGACTATTATGACAAAAAATAGGTAGAAAAAGTGCTCAAATCTTAAATGGAGCATATAATATCTTGAATGGTATTTTGGGGTTTGAAAATTAGTTAACACCATTTTGTTAACGGCATATTTTTAATCATAAATGGTTACAAATCATGAAAAAATACGTTTCGTGATGAAAATCGTACATTTAAAGACTTCGCGGAAAAACCAGTCTTTATTCTGATATACTAAAAATGTCAAGATTGCAATCCGACAAAAATAATAAAAATTAATATGGAGGTATTCCTCATGGAAACAAAGACACCGATTCAATTTAATATTTTGAATACCGAAATGCTGGCTAGCATTGAGGGAGGAACAGTTAGTGCAGGGGAAGTTGCTCGGGCGACAGGAATTTGCACATTAGCAGGAGCAGCGATTGGTAGTTTGGTTGCACCAGGAGCTGGAACTTGGGCTGGAGGTATTTTAGGAGCACAATATTGCACAGGTATATGGGCTCTCGCTAGATCTTTATAGAAAAGGGGGTAGTTAATGAAAAGTGGGGAATTTAGGCTAATTTTAGCTCTTTTTACGTCTTTTTTTATAATAGGTGCGCTTGGAATAGTTCTAAATGTTACAATAAGCGAAGTTTTAGTTCTTTCTGTAGGTAGTGTGTTTTTTGAGTTGCTGATTCACTTATTAACGCATAATAAGAAGAGAGGAAACATTAGTTCTGAACTATGCTTTAATCGATACAAGCAATTTATTAAAAAGATTTCAGCACCTACTTTTTTTCTATTACTACTATCAATTATCTTTGTTGTTATAGATGGCTATAAGTCATTTTCTGTATTATTTTATACTCATATATTTGTAGTATTATTCACAGTAGGATACATTATTTGCTCAAATAATATCGAATTACATATTTCAAAAAAGAAATGAGGTTACGTATGAATAAATTAAATATTCACTTTATGGAGTTAAAAAATGAAGAATTGTCCTGTGTTTTAGGTGGAGGACAACGTGAGGGAGAGGCTGTTCTTGCGGGGGCGGCAGGTGCTGTAGAAGCGGCGATGTCTTGTGCTCCTGCTGGTCCGTATGTCATTGCAGCATGCGCTGTTGGTGGAGCAATCTATGGTGGATTTTGGGGTTATGTATTCGGTTCATAAATAGAATTCTTGTGCGGGAAGAATATTTGTTTTGCATTGATTAGAATTGATTGATATTTTGTCTTCAAAATAAAATGCTACCAAATTTAATATTTGAATGTGTGTACTGGCCCCCAAAAGTTAGATTTTTCTGTCTAACTTTGGGGGCCAGTACAGTGTTAGCGTTTTACTTACAGTATATAATAATAAATTATTTTGAGACGTAGATGTAAAGTGATTGAGCTATAGATATGATGAGGGTGGAAATATGGAGAATGTTATAATGAATGTAGTTAATCATCTCTTGCTAAAGATTGAATGGATAGTAAGTAATATCTTTATAAAAATGAGCATACTTTGGATGCTTATTTGGTTTCTATACTATTTAAAGAGTGATTTAGCAATGTATTTCTTATTTTTTGGAAATGGCTTTTTATTATTGCTAATAATTTTTCGATTTGCACTGTATCAAATTAAACTAGTAATGCAGAATGATATTAAGTAATTGTGTCTAGATCATATTTTGGGGAATCAGATTATAATCATTCTGGACGTTTTCAAGACTTTTTGGGATTTGTATAATAGAACTTGGTGAAGCTATCATAGCCTTTTGTGAAGGAACTGGATCTTCTTTCTACGGTATAGAAAGTTGAGGTTCAAATGAATCGTTATTTGATATGCGTAATTAGTTTTATAATGACGGTTTTAGTCCTAAAAATTTTATTCGAATCAAATACTATTATTCATAAGTTTATTGCTATATTAGGTATTACTATGTATTACAGAGGTATTTTTAGAGAGTATAAAAAATATTCAAATCATTTCAGATTTTTAAATTTTATAATATTTGTATTTTTTTGACACAATAAAATTATCAAGTACTAGGAGGTATTCCATATGGATGGTATGCACCATTTAGATATATTTCAGATAACATTATTTGTAGGGATGGTTATCGATATACGCAATCGAATTGGAACTTTGGTAATTGTTAAATTAATGTTGAATCTGTAGTAAATGGTGTTGTATCACAAATGGCTATGGCAATAGCAGGAGCAGGTGGGAACAGACCTAGATAATAATAAGAGGGTATAGATATGAATCAACAGTTTAGAAGTCAATGTTTAGATGCAATTGTAAACTTTGAAACTAGCTTTAAAGAAATGAACTTATCTCAACAACAATATTTCCAAGCTTATAGTCTAGTTAGTAAAATAGTATCTGAAAAGAAATTAGACGGTGTTGCATTTGCTCAATCTTTCAGATATTTTTATGAACTCTTTAGTTGAGAATTATTTCTAGGGGGAATTGTTTTATCTGAACAAGCTCGTAAAGATTTTAGTAGGATATCAGACCTAGCAAATTCTACTGAGTTATTAAGAACAATTCATAGCCCTATTAAAATATTTTGGTAATTACAAAATTATATTAATTTCTACAATAGTAATTATTTATTTTGCGTATCCTTAAAATTTGTGATTTACTAAACTTTATAAAATTGTACAACAATAAAAAGTACCTAATGGTTTACTGAAATGTTTTCGACTAATATTAATTGATTCAAAAAATTTTCCCAATATTATATTCAAGGGATTTAATTCTGTATATAACAGGATTAAATCCTTTTTACTATGTGACTATTAGTCCGTCTCGCTCCGTTAGAGGGGAGACAAACAAACCACCCGTTTGAAGGAGGTTCATGATTGTGGGGACCTACACTTTATTTTCTTTTGAAACTGAGTTTTTATCCAGTTTTATGACTTGAGTACGACGAACAGGTCGTGGCTCTCATTTGAGGTGTAAGTCATACGTGAGTCCCCACTACCGGTGACCCCAATAAAGATTCCCAATTCTGACTATAGCGAGGTAGCAAGGAGGAAGAAATAGTAAAATCGTGGCTTAAAGAACAGGAATGTTATAGTAAGCCATATTTAGGGAATTAAGTAAATCTTCCAACAATAAAACGAATGGCATAGATTTTTTTCAACATCTGATATTTTGAACTTTTCTCAGATTCTTATTTTTAATCTTGAATGGTTTAAAAATTATGAGAAAAAACATTTCATGATGAAAATCGCACATTTGAAGATCTTGTGGTAATAATTTTTTGTGTTATGCTATACTGAAGCTGTCAAGGTTGCAACTCGACAAAACAAAAAATATTTACCCTTGAACTAGCTTCTCAAGGGTAGACAGAAAAATCTAACTTTGAGGGTTAGTACACAAAAGGAGGTGTTTACCATGGATACAAAAGCAACAGAACATTTTAATACAATTAACTCTAATTCCCTTGCTACTATTAAAGGTGGAGGAAAAGGCGTTTGTAAATTCGTTATGGAAGGAGCAAATGGTTATTCTTGCCGATATCCAGATGGAGAATGGGGATATATTGTCACTAAGAGTAATTTTGAGGCAACGAAAGATGTCATAGTTAATGGTTGGATATCATCATTAGGAGGCAGTTATTTTCTTCGAGGCTATAGAGGATGATTCATGAATAAAAAAACAGAAGAAATTCTCAACAAGGTTTATAATTTGATTTTAGATCCAGAGATTCGTCAAAACGAACGAGATATTTTATTACATTATAAAACTCGATTAGAGAATACAAAAAATGAGCAGAGAGTTGTCATGGAGTTGGCAGAAGCTCTTCGCCAACAAGCTGTTAGTAGTATTCATAGTCATAAATCATTGAGTCCAAAGACTGCAACATTTTATAAAGAAATTGCAGCATATGGACAATTGAGTAAAAATCTAGCTCAAGGATTAATTTCTTTGGGGATAACGATATAAGGAAAAATGAGTATAATAAACTCATCTAGCTTTTAACAAGATGAAACAATTCATATAAATATAAGGAGGTATTCATGATGAATACAATGGTGAAACAATAGGTATTATGATGTATTACAGAGGTGTTTTTAGAGAATATAAAAGATATTAAAATCATTTCAAATTAGTTAAATTTCATAATCTTAATTTAACTAATTTGTACAACATAATAATCAAAGAGGCTGGGAAAAGTCTTTAAAATCAGAAAAACGCATATTATCAGTCAGAAACAATCTTGATATTATGCGTTTTATTGTAGTGAGATTCACATTATTTTTCCTAAAAATGAGTTTTTGACTAGCCTAATTATTTGGGTACGACGAGCATGTCAAGTATCTCATCTGAGGTATAAGTTCTCCGTGAGCACCCGCTACTGGTGGGCTAAATAGTTACTCGTAAGCAGGATAATCATGAGGTAGTAGGAAGAGGAAGGGATAGTAAGTTATGTATAATAGATGAGGGATTTCAGAACTCTAAAGTTCAAATATGTATATGTAAATCACGATAGTAATGAGGAAAGATGTACAACTTATATATTGAGGTGAGATTCTGATGATAGCTGAAAGCATAGTAACAACGAAACATGAGAAGTCAGTCAATCCTATAGTAGTCAGGATGATTCTATAATGGAAGTGGAGCGAAAAATACCATTTCAGTATAATATAGCTACCTTTTAAGATTTGCTTAAAAATTTAGTTTTAAAATGTGTAAAATAAAATTATCAATAAAAAAGGAGCCACATTATGAAGAAGTATTTATTACAATCTTTATTAGTTAGTACCGTAGCGTTAGTTACCATTAGTCCGAATCTTGTTTTGGCTGAGAGTGCTGAAACAAAATTTTCTGATACAGTGCCATCAGCCTTAAATTTAGAACCAGCTGTTACAGAAAACACTGGAGAATCTTTAACTGAAGAAAAGTCTAGCGATAGAGAAAATGAAAGTAACGTTCAGCAATCGACGAAGGAAATTACTAAGAAAGAAACTGATGACGTGAACTCAGTAACATCTGAAGAATACGCTTCAAATGTGTCTGATTTTAATAAAATTAGTATTGCTGAAGTTCGTCAGATATTCACTTCGGAAGATTCGGAACATACTTTATATTTTGGAAGAGGGACATGTTATCATTGTCGTGAATTTTCTGGAGTATTGAAAGAGTTTAATATGCTGATTGATAAAAAGTTAGAATATTACGATATAGATGGTGAGGATTTTGATGATTCTGCTAAAGAGTTCATTTTTAAAACAATCGGTATTCCTGGAACGCCAACAATTATTTATTTTAAAAATGGTAAAACTATTTCTGGTTGGGTTGGTGGAGGAATAACTGCACAACAACTTTACGATTATCTCTATTTTGGAAAAACTGATGAGAAGCCGAAAAGAGAATTTGAAAATGATAATAAAAATATTATAAATCCAGAGAATTCAATGCAAACTATGGATATTAAAGAGGATACAGTTAAAATTAAAACAATTACAAATCAAATCCCTAAAGATATTCCACTATCTGACGAAAATTTACAGAAAAAGATTGTAGTTAAATCACAAGATACTTTTGGAAAGACTATTGAAAATATAGAGGATAATTCTAAAGATAGTGTGGTTGGTGTTAAAAATCAGGAGAATCCTGAACTACTTTACAGTAAATTTAATGAATATAAATCAGATTTTATAGCGTCAACTAATTTTAAAAAAATAGAATCGGAAGTAAAAAATTTACCCCAAACAGGAGAAGAACAATCGATTAACTTTGTTCGTTTAGGAATCGCCTTATTTATTACTGGAATTTTTATAATAAGTAGTCATTTAAATACTAAAAATGAAGTATAAGATCATAAGAGTATAGTAACCTACTGAAAATAGATCACATTAGATATTTGTGAGAAACAATATAGATAATCTTTTTACCAAATTTTCAAAATAAAAATAAGTAAATAAATTGAGAAATTTACCTAAGTAGGAAATAGATTTCTCAATTTATTTTATTGTGGGAGGATTTGATTAGCTTTTACAGTAATTAAGTTCATTTATCAATCTTTTTTTATTATATTTAAGAATATTTGAAGACTGTATTTTAGAAAGACAATCACAGAGCTCTTAATACGGAATATAGTATAAATGCTGATTCAAAGTGAAGTTTTCTATGTTTTTTGCTTTTGCTGAGTATAAAATCTATTAACTAAGATTGAACTATAAAAATCAACTTGAGATGAAGTGAATTGTAGTCATTGGAGATGTCTCTTACTCGATTTCAGAATGAATCGCTGATACAGGATTAAATGAACTAAGTATTTCTTTTTGTTTTGAATGAGATACATGAGTATAGATTTGTGTGACTGATATAGAACTGTGTCCAAGAATTTGTTGAATGTATCGAATATCTACATCATTATCCAGAAGCATTGTTGCAAAGCTATGTCTAAACATATGCGGTGTAATAGTTCTAGATAAGCTGTTTTGTTCAACGATTCTCTTTAAAACTAAACGTACACTTTGCTCTGACAATGGTTTAAGTGAATGTTTCCCTGGGAACAAGAAATCATTGGATTCATTTCTTGTTTTATTTATATATGTTTCTAATAAATTGAATGTTTTTTGATCTCCTAAA
>QWCL01001234.1_pt1 | contig 12746 bp, 10 predicted proteins | sample 1972551 | NCBI WGS metagenome assembly QWCL01 (sample SAMN09866709, study PRJNA288562) | Human oral metagenome isolate term2_saliva, whole genome shotgun sequencing... | isolation source: mouth | host: Homo sapiens | place: USA: California
ATGTTTTGCTGAAATTTGCAGATAAATATGGTGTGAAAATTATTGCTCAAAATGAAACTTATTACACCAATGAAAGTGATGCTAATATTCAGGATATTTTGTTTTGTATAAAAGATGGTGAAAAATTATCCACACCCGTGGGAAGAGGATTTGGTAAGCGAAAAGGTCTCCCTACAAAACATTATTATCTTAAAAATCAAGATGAAACGAGAAAGGCCTTTCGAAACTATCCCGATGCCTTTGAGGCGTATGACGAATTATTGTCAAAATTCGAGTATTATAAATTAAAAAGAGATGTCCTATTGCCAAAATTTGATATTCCAAAGGAGTTTCAAAAAAAGGAAGATTTGAAGGATAACGGCAAACGAGGAGAAAATGAATATCTAAGATACATTACTTATGAGGGAGCAAAAAAAAGATATGGCGAAATTACTAATGAAATAAAGGAAAGGCTTGATTTTGAGTTGGATGTAATTGCTAATACAGGCTATCCAGGCTATTTTCTAATTGTGCAGGATTTTTGTAATGAAGCCCGAAAAATGGGTGTTTGGGTAGGACCTGGGCGTGGTTCAGCAGCAGGTTCGGCAGTAGCTTATTGTATAGGAATCACTAATATAGACCCTATAAAATACGACCTCCTTTTTGAGAGATTCTTGAATCCAGAGAGGATTTCAATGCCCGATATTGATATAGATTTTGATGATGAGGGACGAGATAAAATTATTAAATGGGTTATTGAAAAATATGGAAAAATGAATGTCGCCCAGATTATTACTTACTCTGTATTAGGGGGTAAATCGGCAATAAAAGATGCTGGGCGTGTATTGGAAATGTCTATTCCCGAAACGAACAATATAGCAAAACTGATACCCAATGTACCAGGTATGAATATCGCTAAGGCATTCTCTAAGTATGAGAAACTGGCCGATACTGATAAAAAAATGGTGGATGAAATGAAAACTATCTTGGAGGACGAAAGTGATGCACGATATTCTGTATTATCGTCCGCAAAAAAAATGGAGGGGTGTATCAGGAATACAGGAATCCACGCTTGTGGGGTAATCATCACGCCAGAGGATATTTCTAATTTGGTACCTATCACTACGGCGGCTAAGGACTCTGATATTTTGGTGTCTCAGTTTGATAACTCCGTTGCTGAAACTGCAGGACTTTTGAAGATGGACTTCTTAGGACTGAGGACTTTAACTATTATAAAACATGCTATAAAACTCATTAAACAAAAACACGGAATAGATATCAATCCTGATGAAATACCATTAGATGATGCTAAAACTTATCAACTCTTCCAAGAGGGGAGAACGATAGGGATTTTTCAATACGAAAGTGCTGGTATGCAGAAGTATATGAGGGAGTTGAAACCAACTGTATTTGCCGACCTTATTGCGATGAATGCCTTATATCGACCAGGGCCAATAAAATATATCCCAAACTTCATTAATCGTAAGCACGGGAAAGAAGAGATTATTTATGACCTTCCAGAAACTGAAGAGTATCTAAAAGAGACCTATGGAATTACCGTCTATCAAGAGCAGGTAATGCTCTTATCTCAAAAATTGGCAAATTTCACCAAAGGCGAAGCCGATACACTGAGAAAGGCTATGGGGAAAAAACAAATTGATGTATTGAACAAGATGTACCCAAAATTCATCGAAGGAGGGAAAAAGAATAATTTAAATGAAGAAAAATTAGAAAAAATATGGAACGACTGGAAGGCCTTTGCTGAGTACGCTTTCAATAAATCGCACTCCACTTGTTACGCCTATATTGCCTACCAAACAGCTTATCTAAAAGCCAATTACCCAGCTGAATATATGGCGAGTGTAATGAGTAATAACCTAAATAATACTAAGCAGATAACGGCTTTTATGGAGGATTGTAAGAGTATGGGAGTAGATGTTTTGGGACCTGATATTAATGAAAGTCAGTATGAATTTTCCGTGAATGAAAAAGGACAAATTCGCTTCGGATTAGGTGCAATAAAAGGTATTGGTGAAGGACCATCTGGGGCTATTGTAGAAGCTCGTAAAGATAGAAAATATGAGAATATTTACGACTTTTTTGAGAGAGTGTCTCACTCTAAAATTAACAAAAGAGTAGTAGAGAGTCTTGTAGTTGCGGGGGCTTTTGATGAGACTGATAGCTACCACAGAGCCCAATATTTTGAGCAAGATACTGCCCATCGTACCAATATTGAAAAATTATTAAAGTACGGAAATGCTTTCCAAGAGAATAAAAACTCTGTGGAACGCTCCTTGTTTGCAGATTTTGCTGATGAAATAAAAATAGAACAACCGAAGATAAATCCATCGCAAGAGTGGAGCCAAATGCATAAACTTAAACTAGAGAAAGAAAGTATAGGATTTTATATTTCTGCCCATCCGCTAGATGTATTTAAATATCAATATTTATTCCTAAAAGGAGATTTTAGCAGAAGGGAGATTTTAGCAGAAATGAATACTGAATCCCCAGAATTTGATACCAATTTACCAAATTTTGTAGAAGATATAGAGGATGAATCTTTAGCGGAAAATACCTCTGATACCGAGGAAGAATTGGCAGAACCAACACAACATATTGCCCCAAAAGGACAATTTAATTATCTTTCGCTTGATATTGTGAATTCTTTCCGAGATGTATTGAAAGAGCAAGGTGACAGCAAACTAAAAACAGAGTATATCGTGGCAGGGATGATTACAAATTATGAAATAATGGATAGTACAAGATTACCAGGGGAGAAAACAGCCACAATTACTTTGGAAGATTATTTCGGAAGTGCAACCTTCAAACTATGGGAAAATAATTATATGAAATGCAAGGATAAAATTGACATCCATCGATTCGTAATTATTAAAATAAGATATTATAAGTCTAAAAAAGATGGAAGTATTGGTGTAGGTGTAGAGGATTTCATAGATTTAAAACGTGCCTTTGAAAGGTATGCTACTCATATTAACCTCATTATGGAACTTAATGATATTGGTAAAAATGATATAGATTTCATAAAAACATTAGTAGAGCAAAATAAGGGAGATAAGAAGTTGAAAATATACCTAACACATCAAGAGAATGCTCCACAGGAATTCCTATCTAATCGTAATATCCAAATAAATGGCGAGATGATAGAAATGTTTTTGAATAATAATTATAAAGTATTCTTAAATTAGCCTTTAATAAAATTAAATATAGGTTATTATAAATTATTAACTTTGTCTCAATTAAATTATTTGTATGACAACAGAAAGTATCTTTACTCCATTCACTGAGGAAGATCTCCTTCCGCAGGAAGAAAAATTAGAAATCGTAAGGAAACATCAAAATATAAGCATCGGAATACCGAAAGAAACTTGCCTTGACGAAAAACGAACTTGTATCACTCCTGATGCTGTGCAGGTATTGGTAGCAAATGGCCACTCTATATTTATAGAAGAGGGAGCAGGTTTGGGGGCTTTTTTCACTGATATGCAATATGCAGAGGTCGGAGCAACCATCGTGAAAACTCCGCAAGAGGCATTTCAGCAGGATTTGGTATTGAAGATTAATCCGCCCACTCGTGAGGAAATTCAATATCTAAAGCCGTATTCTTATCTCATCTCAGCCTTGCAGATTAACCTAAGAGATGCGGACTATTTCCAAAGTCTTAGTGAGAAAAAAATCAATGCTATAGCCTTTGAATTTATCCTTGATGAATACAAACAACTTGCCCTCGTCCGCCTCATTGGGGAGATTGCAGGAACAGCATCGGTGCTATATGCCTCGGAACTACTTTCTCAATCCAATGGACTGATGCTCGGCGGTATTACTGGAGTTCGTCCAACCGAGGTAGTGATAGTAGGTGCAGGCATTGTAGGAGAATTTGCTACAAAAGCTGCCATTGGTTTAGGTGCAAGTGTTCGAGTTTTTGATAACTCACTTTCTAAACTTCGTAGATTGCATACAATGGTGGATAGCAGGGTGCCAACTTCAATGATAGACCCAAAAGAACTCACAAAAGCACTCCGACGAGCGGATGTCGTAATTGGTGCTTTGCCAAGATTAGATACTCAACCAATCGTAACAGAGGAAATGGTGAGGTTAATGAAAAAGGGAAGTATAATTATTGATGTAACAATAGACAACGGAAAAGTATTTGAAACTTCTGAGCCGACGAATCTCCAACAACCCTACTTTATTAAGCATGGTGTGGTGCATTGTGGACTTCCTAATCTCACCTCACGAATGCCACGGACCACTACAAAAGCAATCTCTAACTTCTTTTTAAGCTACATTTTAAATTATGACCAAGAAGGAGGGTTGGAAAATATCCTACTGAAAAATAACGAAATGAAACAGTCATTCTATATGTATAAAGGGCGACATACCAAAAAAACTATCTGTGATAAATTCGGGCTGGTTTATCACGATATTAATCTATTATTATTCTAAAAAGCAATGAGAAGATTAAAATTTTACCTAATAGGATTCGTGCCTGGAATATTATTTCTCCTACTAATACTCAATAAAAAAGGTGTGGGATGTAGCGGATACCTGCCCAATAGCCGTGTGATAGCCGAAACTCTGAGTAAAAAATTTGTCTATTCTAATGATTTTCAAATAAAAATGAAAGAGTTGAACATTGATGAAAAATATCTACGAGATAGCATTATCACTGATGGAGAAATAAATTTTGAACAAAGTAAGGCTCAAAAAGACCCTTGTCCAGAGTATCTATTACAATCTAAGAAATATCAAATTTATTTCAAAAAATGTAAGAAAGAAGTAGAATTTATAAAAATAAATAATAATGAAAAATAGAGTTTCTGAACTATTCGGTATAAAATATCCTATCATACAAGGGGGGATGGTGTGGCACTCCGGCTGGGAATTAGCAGCTGCGGTATCTAATAATGGTGGTCTAGGACTGCTAGCGGCTGGGAGTATGTATCCTGAAGAATTACGAGAAAATATCCAACGATGCAAAAATGCTACCGACAAACCTTTTGGAGTGAATATTCCATTGCTTTTTGCTAAAGTGGAGGAGACCATTAATGTGATTCTTGAAGAAAATGTTCCTATTGTATTCACCTCTGCGGGTAATCCGAAAACTTATACAAAATCCCTACAAAATGAAGGTATAAAAGTGGCTCATATCGTATCTTCTACTAAGTTTGCCATAAAATGCGAAGAGGCAGGTGTGGATGCTATCGTAGCAGAGGGCTTTGAGGCTGGTGGCCACAATGGGAGAGATGAGACTACTACGCTGTGTCTTATTCCTAATGTTAAAAAACATATCTCTAAACCACTCTTGGCAGCAGGTGGAATTGCTCTTGGTTCGCAGATGAGGGCTGTGATGTGTTTAGGTGCTGAGGGGGTTCAGATAGGCTCGCGTTTTGCTGCTACAAAAGAAGCCTACGCCCACGAACTTTGGAAAGAAAAAATAACTCAACTTCAAGAAGGTGATACTTTATTGACATTGAAAGAATTAGCCCCTACGAGGTTAGTTAGAAATGATTTTTTCTATCAAATAGAAAAGTTATACCAAAATGGTAGAAATCCGCAAGAGTTAGATGCTCTCTTGGGGAAAGGAAGAGCTAAAAAAGGTATGTTGGAAGGAAACCTTGATGAGGGGGAATTGGAAATTGGACAAGTGTCAGCACTCATTGACGAGGTTCTTTCTGTATCGAAAGTTTTTGAAAATCTTTTGGCAGAGTTTGAGGCCTCAAAAGAAATTTATTTTTAGAATAATCTTTTGTAAGAGGATGTTTTTTTAAAATCTTTTTGGCAGACAGTGATTTTTTATTAATTTTACTCCGAAAAATGAAATTATATGAAAAAACCACTCGTCTTATTACTCACAGCATTGAGTATAGGCTCTTCAGCACAGGTAATAATTTCTGGTAAAGTGTTGAATAACAGAAATAAACCATTAGAAGGTGTTAATGTTTTTTTAAAAGGGACGATAGATGGCTCTACCACCGATGAAAATGGCGTTTTTTCTTTTGAGACGGAACAAAATGGAGAAACTATCCTTCTGATGAAACATATACAGATGGAGGATTTGCAAGTGTCTATTAACCTGAAAAAGGAAAATAAAAATTTGATTTACAAGATGATGCCCCTCCGTTCCGAGATAGAGGAAGTTGTAATCACTGCGGGGAATTTTAGTGCTGGTGATAAGAAAAAAGCAACCGTAATGACTACAATGGATGTGGATACTACTGCTGGAACCGATGGTGATATTACAGGGACCCTACGAACTTTGCCTGGAACACAGCAAATCGGTGAAAATGGAGGATTATTCGTCCGTGGAGGTAGTGGTGATGAAGCAAAAATAACGATTGATGGACTAGATATACCGAACCCTTTCTATGCAGGAGTGCCAGATGTAGCTCAGCGGAATAGATTTTCACCACATTTATTTAAGGGTATCGTGTTTAATACAGGAGGGTATTCTTCTGAGTATGGAGGTGCTTTGTCGTCAATTTTAAATTTAGAAACAAAAGACCACCCCAGTAAGCCCTCTTCCGTAGTAGCTTTAATTCCCTATGGAGGGCAGTTTGGTAAGGATTTTTTAGGAAAAAATGAAGATATATCAGGCGGATTTGATGTCGGATATTTCAATTTTCGGCCATATTATACTCTCATTCCTCAAAATGTAGAATGGTTAAAAGCACCTGAAAGTATAATGCTATCTGGAACTTTCCGAAAGGATACTGAAGGTAAAGGAATGCTAAAATGGTATGGCTATGGTAATGCCCAACGACAGGCTATCAACCAACCAAATGTAGAAGAATATGGTAAAAAATATCCTTTTGATAGTAAAAATATCAATGCTGTATCGGTGCTTACCTATACGAGAAATATTTTTGATAAATGGAAATTATATGCTGGCTATGGTTATAATCTTAACCAAGACCAAATTATACAATATTCTGGAAATCATAGAGAAACTACAGAACAGCATCAGTTCCGAGTGAGTCTTGCGGGAAATATTTTCCCATGGTTGAAATTCTATACAGGAACAGAAAATTATTTGTTCAGATTAGGTAAAAAAGATTTGAATAATTATAAAACGAACATTTGGAAAAATGTATCTACGGCAGTTTGGGCAGAAACAGATATTCAGCTAGGTAGAAAATTAATTCTAAGACCAGGAGTTCGTATTGATTATAATCAAAATATAGATAAATATGCTCTCCAGAAGAGGTTTTCATTAGCATATAAAACTGGGAGATTTCACCAACTTAATCTCTCCGCAGGGGAATATTCTCAACAGCCGAATGCGGTAGATTATTTAAAAAATAAATATTTGGGCTATATTAAGGCAAATCATTATATTGCTAATTTTCAGTATATTAATCAGAAAAGAATCTTCCGCTTAGAGGCTTATTATAAAGATTATAAAAATCTATTAAATATCAACCAACCAACCCAAATGATGGACAATAGAGGTTTCGGATATGCTCGTGGGATTGATGTTTTTTGGCGAGATTCCAAGACTTTTCGAGGGTTTGATTATTGGCTCTCCTATACCTATCTCGATACGAAAAGGAAATATCTTAACTACCCAACGGAGGTTATGCCTTCTTTTGCAACTCCACATACGGGGCATATTGTTTTGAAATATTTCTTTGAGAGAATAGGTCTTTTTGTCGGTGGTTCATATTCTATAGCTAGTGGTAGGCCGTATTATAATCCTAATAATTCTGAGTTTATGGGAGATAGAACACCGGCTTATCAAAATGCAAATTTTAATATTGCGTTGTTAAGAAAATGGAAGAAAACCTTTAATACTTTTGTTTTTGCAATAAATAATATAGGTGGTAATCAGCAAATTTTTAATTATAGATATTCTCAAAATGGTGGCTACCAAATGCCTATCACATTGCCATACAAACGTTCTATAATGTTAGGGTGGTTCATTAGTATTGGAGAGGATAGGTCGAGTGAGGTCTTAGAGCAGTTGCCTTAAAGTTTCGTTAAAATAATAATTTTAAGGTAATTTACGAAAAGACTTATTCTATCAGAATAAAAAAAATTGTATTTTTGCCCAATGTTTAGCAAAATTATATATTTATCAATTGGTCTTTCATTCGTTGGTTGTACTCAGCAGACGCTACCTAAACCCTATGGAGAACTTCGCTTAGAGTATCCAGAGCCTCATTATAGGCGTTTTGAGAGTCCTTGTGGTTATCAGTTTGAGTATTCTGATTTCGCAAGAGTAGAGCCTGCAAAGGGAGCATGTTGGTATTATATCAACTATCCAAAGATGAAGGCAAAGGTTTTTCTAACCTATTTCCCGATAAAAAATGATTTTGATTTGCATATCAAAGAAGCTGAAAAAATGGTTTTCGTAACGGCAAATTTATATTTCAATACTCGTCCGAAGCCTGATTCTCTCGCTCCTGCTATAGATTATATTAAAAGAGATATGATAAGGATGCTGGATACTTTCCAATGGAAAGATAAAGAATTAAAAAATAAAAAAAAATAACATATAAATAATGAAATTGTTAGTTGTAGGGTCTATGGCCTATGATGCTATTGAGACTCCATTTGGCAAAACAGATAAGATTTTGGGAGGAGCAGCCACTTATATCGGGATTTCGGCATCAGTTTTGGGTTCCGAGACAGCCTTGGTGTCTGTTGTGGGAGGAGATTTTCGCCAAGATTATTTAGATATGCTTACCAAAAGAAATATCAATATAGATGGTGTAGAGGTGAAAAAAGATGGCAAGTCTTTCTTTTGGAGTGGGAAGTATCATAATGACCTTAATAGCCGAGATACTCTTATTACAGAGGTGAATGTATTAGCGGAATTTGAACCAAAAGTACCCGAACATTCGAAAGATGCAGAGATACTTCTTTTGGGAAATCTGGCTCCGAGTGTACAACTTTCTGTTCTGGAACAAATGAAAATACGACCAAAATTAGTAGTTCTTGATACAATGAATTTTTGGATGGATACCGCTTGGGACGAACTGATGCAAGTGATAGCTCATACCGATGTTATTACGATTAATGACGATGAAGCAAGACAACTTTCTAAGGAATATTCTTTGGTGAGAGCAGCCAAAAAAATCCACGAAATGGGACCTAAATATGTTATAATTAAGAAAGGAGAGCACGGAGCTTTGTTGTTCTATAAGGGAGAAATTTTTGCAGTTCCAGCACTTCCTTTAGAGGAGGTTTTTGACCCTACGGGAGCAGGAGATACCTTTGCAGGAGGATTCGTGGCACACCTCGCAAAGACTGGTGATTTGAGTTTTGAAAATATGAAATCAGCAATTATTATCGGTTCAGCGATGGCATCTTTCACGGTGGAAAAATTCGGAACAGAGAGATTAGAGGAAATCAATAAGAAGGATTTGACAGAAAGAATCAATGAATTTAAAAAATTAACATCGTTTGATGTTTATTTATAAAATAATCAATGAAAATTTATTTTCTTATTAAATAATAAAAAAATGATAAAAAAAATAAGAATATTATCTTTATTAGTTGCTATTTTCGTAGGTAGCCATATATCAGCACAACTCAAAAAAGGAGCCTTAGTTGATGGTATAACAGCCGTAATAGGTAATGAAATTGTCTTAGAATCGGATATAGATGAGCAAATGAACTATGCCAAGCAACAAGGAATAAAGGTGGATAATAAGTGTGAGTTTTTTGGAAATTTGGTGAGTAATAAACTTATTATCTACCAAGCTAAAAAGGATACCCTTATTAATATTAGAAAAGAAGCTATTGAACAGCAAGTTGAGGGAAAATATTCCGAAATCTTATCCCAATTTCCAGATGAAAAAACGATGGTGAAAATGTATGGTTTCCGTACGCCTTACGAGATGAAAAATGCCATCAAAAAAATTGATACGGATAATCAATATCGCCAGGAAAAGTATGGACGAATTGTAGCGGGAATAGATATCACTCCGAATGAAGTTACCGACTTTTATAATATGTATAAGTTTGAACTTCCAGAGGTGAAAGATGAAGTGAGACTAGCAAGAATAATGATTTATCCAAAATTGAAAGATTCTCATAAACAAGAAATTATAGATAAATTAAAAAAGATAAAAAAACAGATTGAAGGAGGAGAGAGTTTTGAAAAAATGGCGACAATCTACTCCGAAGACCCAGGCTCGGCTTCAAAAGGAGGACTGTACAAGAATATTGCAAAAGGCCAGATGGTGAAGAGTTTTGAGGCAACGGCACTCAATTTGCAGGAAGGAGAAATATCTGACCCCATAGAGTCTGAGTTTGGTTATCACATCATTCAATTAGTGAAAAAATCAGGGAAAAATTACGATGCAAGGCATATCCTAATATCTGCAGAACCTACACGAGAGGAAATTGCTGAAGCAAAAAAAGAATTAGATAGCATACGAACCTTGATAAAAGATGGAAAAATGACTTTCAAGGAGGCGAGTTTTAGATTTTCTGATGATAAATCTACGAAATTTAATTCAGGGATAATAACCATTCAGGGAGAGGATAGATTGGAGAAATACGACCTCCCAGCCACCCTCGGCTATCAAATTGCGGGACTGAATAAAGGCGATATGACAGATGTTTTTGAAGATGAAAATAATAAAAGAAAAACCCTAAATATTGTATTAATAAATGATATAATACCTGCCCATCAGTTGGATATTAATACCGATTACGAGAGGATTAAAACAATGGCCCTCAATAAAAAACAGAGTGAAGTGGTAGATAAATGGGTGAAGGAACAGTTGCCAAATGTTTTTATGTCCATTAACAAGAGATATAAAGATTGCGACTTGGCAGATTGGCAGAAAAAAGCTATTGAAAAATAAAAACCATAAAACTCCTATTCGGGAGTTTTATTTTTAATACAATTTATTATGAAGAAAGAAATTAATATCTCATATGAGCAACTAACCTATGAGCAACTAACAGCGGAAGAACAAAAACTCTATCAAGAGGCTTTGGTAGTTCGTGAGAAGGCGTATGCTCCATATTCTAATTATTTGGTGGGCTGTGCCTTGATGCTGGAAAGTGGCAAAATAGTAACAGGAAACAATCAAGAAAACGCAGCGTATCCATCAGGCTTGTGTGCTGAGCGGACAGCTATTTATTGGGCGTCAGCAAATCATCATGAAGAGAAAATTACCAAGATATTCGTCATCGGAGCTCCAAAAGATACCGAAAACGCACCGCCTACGCCACCTTGTGGCTCGTGCAGACAATCAATTTTGGAATACGAATTTTTGCAAAAAACACCGATAGAGGTTTATTTTACCTCTGTGGGTGGAGTTATCATCAAGGTGAGGGCTATCAAGGATTTGTTGCCGTTTTCGTTTGATTCCACATTTTTATAAAATATGGATAGATTTTGAAAGGATTTTTTAACATTGACATTAAATACTATAATATATGTTTTCACGAATTGCAGTCCATAGGATTGGTAATAAAATCAATAATGAGGAACTTGTTTTATCCCGAGAAGTATTGGAAATATCTGATGAGATGAAAGAAATTTTGTCGGAATATTTTTTGAAGCAATTTAAATCAGAGGAGCAATTCCATTTTTATAGTGATACCTATTTATCTGAAAATGTAGTATATACATCTGTTTCTAATATTTTTGAAAATCCAGAAAATCTTTTTCAAGAGAGCGAAAATCTTGCGAAACATCTCTATGATATTTGCGAAAATCCACGAGTGCAGGGAGGGGAATTATTTGTAGTGTTTTTTGAAGGAGAGTTATCCGATACCTTTGGAAAGATTGAGCAGGTTGGTATTTTTAAGACGGAGAGACGTGAACCATTTTTGAAGATATATTCTGATAATGAGGTTTTTAGTATAGATAAAGATTTTGGTATTGGATTATCAAAATTGGATAAGGGAGCATTAATATATAATTCTGATAAGGAAAATGGTTTTGCGGTATCGGTAGTAGATAATAATAAAAATGGAGATTATTATTACTGGATAGAGGATTTCTTGAAGGTAAAACAGCGTGAAGATAACTATTTCCAAACTCAAGAGACTTTGAATATATATAAAAATTTCATAGTTAATGAGGCTCCTAAAGAGTTTGAAATTTCTAAGGCTGACCAAGCTGATTTATTGAATAAATCAATTAATTTCTTCAAAGAAAAAAATCAATTCAATTTTGATGAATTTACCAATGAAGTATTGCAAGACGAGGGATTAATAGAGAGTTTTGCTAATTATAAAACTGACTACGAGCAAGATATACAAGTATCTATTTCAGAGGATTTCCCAATTAATGAATCTGCCGTGAAGAAGCAGAGTAGAGGTTTCAAAAGTATTATAAAGTTAGATAAAAATTTCCATATCTATATACACGGAGATAGGAAAATGATAGAGCAAGGAGAAGAAGAGGGTAGAGGAAAATATTATAAACTCTACTACAATGATGAGAAATAAAATAGAGTCGCTAACCTATAAGTTAGCGACTCTATTTTTGAGTTATTTTTTTAGATATAAATCAAAATAATCTGTGATTTTTTGCATCAGATGCACTCTGTCTTTTCCTAAAACATTATGTTTGTGGTTAGGATATACGAAATAATCTACCTGCACGCCTTGGTCAATAGATTTTGTGATGAACTTCATAGATTGTTGCCATACCACCACATCGTCATCCGTTCCGTGAATCATTAATAACACCTTCCCAAAATCCGAAAATCTGTGGTACGATTACCTTACTCAAAATGGATATATTGTATTCTCTATGGATGGGCGAGGTTCCTCCA
>QWCL01001265.1_pt1 | contig 12688 bp, 10 predicted proteins | sample 1972551 | NCBI WGS metagenome assembly QWCL01 (sample SAMN09866709, study PRJNA288562) | Human oral metagenome isolate term2_saliva, whole genome shotgun sequencing... | isolation source: mouth | host: Homo sapiens | place: USA: California
CCTTCACGCCCAGCACTTCCTCCAAACAAATGCGTAATCCAAGTCGCAACCGTCACAATCGGAATAAGTCTCAAAGGAATCTCCTTCTCAGTCCCGTGCCCAACTTCAAAAATTAGTCCCATCCCCTTGCCAGTCTTCCCAGCAAATTTTTGATAAATAAAAACAATCAAAAGTCCTGCCAAAGCCAGAAAAGGCACAAAATAATACAAATATTCCTTCCGAATATCTCCAATTAAAAGCAATCCTCTTCCAAAAATCGTATCAATTATTCCAACGATAAGACCAATAATAATACCTGCTATTATCAATTTTAAATACAGAAAATACGAATGTTGATAGCTTTCTTTTATATTTTTTAACACTTAACTTCTCCTCTCTAAAATTTATTAACATCAAATTGTTTGTACTAGGCTCCATTTAAAATTATATTATTTAGTGACAAGAAATGTCAACTCCTTGTAAAGAAGTCCATAACCATCTCGCTATTTATACTTGAACTATTTAAAATCAAATTATTAAAAATTATATAAATTTATGGTTCAAGTAAAATAGTCATAACTTTTGGGTTCAATTATTCTACAAATTCCAAAATAAAATTTCAATATTTTCATTTCTAAAATTATTATCTCTTTCAACATTTTCAATTTTTTCATAAAAAACTTTATACATTTTGCTTTTATACTTAAAAACCTTCATTTTATCCAAATTCTTTTCCAAAAACGAGTTTTCATAACTTCCTATCATAAAAAACTCGCAGTTATAGCCTTTATTTTGAATAAATTTTACAGCTTTTCTAAATTCATTTTTATTTTTTTTCTCATCTGCATTTTTTCCCTTTAAAACAAAATCCATATACAAAAAATTTGAAATTTTATTAATTTCAGGCATTTCTGGATATCCAAAAAAAGCTATTACTTTCCTAAATTTATACAAAAATTTATAAATTTTTTTGTAATCTTTCACAACATATTTTTTATTTGTCTTATTTTTCAGATGAATCTCAAAATTTCCATATTTCAAAATTTTTTCATCCTTTACTATTAAATCACCCTTTTTCACATTTTTCAAGCTAAAAAATACAATATTTTTATAAAACTCATAAATTGGCATACTTTTTCGCCTTTTTGTCAAAATTTTTTGTGCTATTTTATTTTCTTCCAAAATAGTCGTAACTATGTTTTTTACCCCAAGTTTTTTTGCTTCTGTTATCAGCATTTCATAAGCCTTGCCAAAATTAACTTTATTCCGATACTCTTTTTTTATTCTAAATGAATTTAAATATCCGATATTATTTTTGAAAATTGAACAAGCTCCAACACCCACAAGATAACCAGTTTTAACATCAATTCCTGCAACAATAATAGGTGTCTTTTCACTATCCTTTTGCAATGATTCAAATAAATTCGGCACTTTTTCATACGTTACCTGTACAAGCGACTCCATTTCTTCATCATTCAGAATATTTCTTATTTCATCACTGTAATCACTATTTTGAATAATTTTAAATTCTATTTTTTTCATCTTTCCCCAATCTTCTGATTAAATCCCGTATTATAACTTCTTTCCCAGTTGCAGGAAAAATTTTATCATATCCATTCAGAATAATATTTTTCCAATTTTCAATCAACTCTTCCTTATTTTCCCCAAATAACGGAATTAACGGAATTTTAAAACATAAATTCTGAACCAGATCTCCACAAAATAAATATTTCTTATTATTTTTTTCATCAAAAACTGCAACCGAAACCGAATCATCTGAATGTCCTTTTGTTTCAATAATTTCCATATTTCCAAAACCGTATTCTGAAAGTAATTTTTTTTTCTTTTGTAAAAAATCAATAAAAATCACCTTTTCCATATCAGTTTTCTCCAATTTTGGAAAGATATTTTTACTAAAATTCTTTTTACTTTTCAATTTTTTAGAAATTTTTTCTGTAAACGGATAAAATCCATTTGGAATAACACTTTTTCCTGTTACTAATACATTTTCAGAATTTTTATGTGCAATAACCCTAATATCTCCAATTTCATCAACGAGCATTTTCAGATTTCCCACATGATCAGAATGAGAATGGCTTAGAACTATCACTTTTATCTTTTTTACATTTTTAATTTTCTGAATTATTTTCTTCAAAATTTTTTTCTTTTTCACATTTACTCCTGTATCCAGCAATAAATATTCATCATTTTTATTTTTAAATAAATACAAATTATTTAAACCAATTTTTATTTTTTCTATCATTTTTAGAAAGCTCCTTGATGTTTTAATGAAAAACCTGCCAGTCCAGCAGATAGAACTAACAGGCATAAGGTGGGAAGAACAATGGGAATTTACTTAATTATTTTTGACTGCTAAAAAATAAAAAAGCAGCGATTATAACTGCTAAAACAGTCAAATCCCAGTTCATCATTGAGACCACCTCCCAACATATCGAATATAACATCAAGGTTTGTGAAGCCTTGACAAATGATTATAACATAAAAAAAGGCCCATTCAATAATGAACAAGACTTTTTTTTCACAATTTGTTATATTCAATCTGTTGGTTTTTGCTCAAAAATATTATAACACTTCTAAAGATAAATTTCAATACTAAAAAATTAATTTTTTTTATTTTCTGTGGTATAATTTAGTGAACTGCTCCTGCTTTTAGAAGCGGGAGTTTCTTGGGAAGTATCTGCTTTTATTAGCCAAATATATTTACCAAGCTCTTCGGGAAGTCCCTGCCCTGATGTGTTTTATTATAAATATCAAGCAAAAAAGCAATTCATCTCCCACTTATAGAAGTCGGAGACTTCTTGCTATCTTTTTGTTAAATAGATTATATTTAAAGGAGCATTTTATGAAAACAACCATAGATTTTATAATATTCTCAATTTTTTATATTTTTATAAAAATCTTTAATTTTCTTTCACCCAAAATTAGGCTAAAAATATCTGAATTTATTGGTGTTTTGCTTTTTTATCTCATTCCAAAAGGAAGAAAATTGTCGTATCGTAACTTAAATTTGATTTTAAATGAGCAAAATAGTTTTAATTATTCAAAGAAAAAAATTAAGGAAATTGCAATAAAATCTTATAAAAATACTGCAAAGTCGTTTTTACTGCCCTTCTGGATTTATGAATATTTTGAAAATTTTTCGCCAAAAATATATAATTCTGAATTACTGGAAAAATTAAAGAGTGAAAATGAACGGATTATTCTTGTTACTTCACATTTTGGATTTTTTCATGCCAGCCTTTTTCCAACGAGAAACGATACAATGTTTATTCCTATTAGAATTATTCCAAACAAATTTATTGAATCTTATATGGATAAAATCCGTTTTAAGAATAACATGACTTATTTTCCAGAACAAAATTACAAATCTTTTTTGAAAAATAAAAATTCAAAGGGCGTTTTTGTGCTTTTAAGTGACGTACGAAAACCAGATGGGGATAAAATAGCATTTTTTGACTTACCTACAACTAATTCAGGCTTTCCTGCCTATTTTTCCAAGAAAGAGAATATTCCAATTGTTATTATTCATAATGAAGTTGATGAGAATAATATTTGCCATATTTTTATAGACAAAATTATCCATCCTGAAAATTACAAAAATAGACACGAAATAATGAAATCTATTTTAGCTGAATATGAAAAAATTATCTTAAAACTGCCAGAACAATGGTTCTGGTTTCAGGACAGATGGCGGGATGGAATCTAATTTTTATTTTTTCTGTCCTTGATTTTCAATAGACTTGTTCGGAAACTTCTAAAATTTAATAAAACGAATATTCTTAAACAAGGGGTCTTGACCCCTTGTGGAAATAAAAAATTTAGGTTGTCGAACAGGTCTAATACATCTTTTAAAAACTTACTGAATCTGTTCAATAACATAAGGTTTTTTTATTCTCACAATACTTACGGCTTATTTTACTGAAAATTATTTTGGAGCTTCATCCAAGTTTTGTGCATACGGTAAATCATATTTCCCCATAACTTCTTTTTTCAAATTAAAGTTTTGTGCAAAAAAGATTGCAAACATTCCCAAATCATGGCTTCGTTTTAACTGCATAAATCCTCTTTTAAGTATTGAACGCCATCCAAAAAAGCTTTTTCTTGCATTGGCACATTTTTTGGAAAGCTCATCGGGAGTCTGATCGCTTGGAAGAAAGGAAATTCGCCCATAAGGATAATTTTCATCCAGCCACCATTTTTCACTAAGAAGTCGTTTTTCTTCTCTTAATTTTCTATAAACGCCTGTTTTTGGAAATGGTACAAGATGGTTAAATGCCGCAAAATAAAATCCATGTTTTTTGGCAAATTTTACCGTTTCATCAAAAGTTTCCTTAGTGTCATTTCCATAACCGAATACAAAAGTAGCATAAATTCCGATTCCATAACTATGAATTTTTTCTGTCAGTTCATTTATTTCTCCAACGCCACTTCTCCAGCCTTTCCCCATATCCTTTAAAATATTTGGGTTCATTGACTCATACCCAATCAAAATCATTTTGCATCCGCTTTTTTTCATCCAGTAAAGCAATTCATCATTTTTCGCAATGGTAATAGCCCCTTGCGTTACCCATTTTATATTTAACGGCTCAATTGCCTTGCAAATCTCAATCGCATGTTTATGATCCGCCACAAAATTATCATCAATAAAAAAAACATACTTCTTCCCAGAATTTTTTATATCCTGCACAATTTCCTCAATAGGTCGTCTAAAATATTTTTTCTGATAATATGAATGAATTGCACAGAAATCACACCCAAAATTACATCCACGCCCTGTTTCAATCAGTGCAAGCGGTGAATATTTCCTATCCTTGTAAATACTCCTGTCAGGCATTGCAAAAGAAGTAGTTACCCCATAATACCGTTTTTCCAACTTATTCTTGCTCAAATCGTTCAACATCTTTGTCCACACGCTTTCCGCATTTCCCAAAATAATCGAATCAAAATGTTCCAGACACTCGTCAGGCTCTACAGTTGGATGATACCCCCCTGCAAGTACCTTTATTCCTCTTTTCTGAAATTTTTTTGCTATTTCGTAAGCTCTTTTGGCAGTATAAGTTTCCACAGAAATCACAACCAGATCTGTATTTTCCTCATAATTTATAAACTCATTCCTGTCATCCATAAAATTCGTTTCAACATCCTCAGGAGTTAAAGATTTTAAAACTGCAATCATAAGTGGCTCCATATTTTTCCATGTTTTTATATATTTCTGCCCTTTTTTCTTCCCAATGGCAGGCAGTATAAATGTTATTTTCACTGTTTTTCTCCTTTTTTCTCAACTTCTATTTATCAAATTTTATCTTCCCATACTTCCTAAATTTCCATGCATGCTGCCTAGAAAACACCTCCAAAATAAATTTCAACCCTTTATTCCTAGAAGTTTTCACTCTTCTTAAAATTCGCTTGAAAGTGAAAGTGTCAAGCCACAATTTATAAAATTCCTTCTGCAATGTTTCATAGCTCATATTTTTAGGCTTGAATACGACTGTTTCAGTGTCGTAGTAATACCAGTCTTCTGTAAGTAATCTGCCTTCTTCTTTTAACTGATTAAAAAAAGGTGTTCCTGGATACGGAGTGATTATGTTATATCTTGGCACATCTACCCCAATTTCCTCAATAATATCAGGAATTTGGCGAATTGACTCCACTGTATCAGTTTCCATTCCTATCATAAGTGTGGAAAGGACTGATATTCCATAAGACTGGATCGTTTTTACGAGTTTTTTGTATTCTGCGGCATTGTTAAATTTTTTATTTACTCCATCAAGATTTTCCTGAACAAAACTTTCCAAGCCAATAACCAAGCCTATACAGCCAGACTCTTTCATTAACTGCAGAATTTTTTTATCATTACCGATATTTATTGTTGCAGAAGCAGTCCATTTTATTTTTAATTTCTTCAATTCTTCCATTAGCTGAATGGCGTAATTTCTGTTGCCTAAAAAGTTTGGATCAAGGAATATCCATTTTTTAGGCTTATTCGTTTTTATTTCATTTATCACGTACTCTATGCTTTTTATCTGATTTTTTCCAGAATACATCTTTGTGATGGAGCAGTAGGAGCATTTATTGGGACAGCCGTTGTTTGCGACAATTGTGCCGTAATTTTTAAAATATTTTTTATTTTTCAAAAGTTTTCGGTTTAATGGCTTCGGTTCATAATCATTTCCAACGAGGTTAAAATATTCTCTTTTTGGAGTTCCATTTGTAAAATCTTCAAGAAACATCGGAAATGAAATTTCAGCAGCCCCCGTAATTACCGTATCAAAATATTGTAACGCTTCTTCTTTCAAAGCAGTCGCATAATGCCCGCCAACTAATGTATGCGCTCCTTTACTTTTCCAAAACTTGGCAATCTCTTTTGCCCTTTTCGATCCTGAAATTACCGAAGAAATACAAATTAAGTCAAATTTTTCATTTTCATATTTTTTAGAAGTAGCATCCCATTTTTCCACACCTTCATCCACAATAACAACATCAGCGTTATACTTTCTGTCAATTAGTGATTCCAGCGTTATTAATGTAATTTGCGGATAATATTTTCTTTTGTGAATCGAGTTGTATTTGTAAATGTTATCCTTTGCTAAAACAAGCATTATTCTCATAATTTTATTCCTTTTTTGTTATAAACTTCTTTTCGATTAATATAATTCACAGCAAGAAATACAAGGGCATGTTTAAAATTAGCAGCACCGTCAAACAGCCTTTTCCAGATACTCGAATGTCTGTTATATTCCACCTTGCACTTCAAAATTCCAGCCTCAAATTCCTCAATCGTCATATTATATGGCTCAAAGCATGCTTTCCCATAACGAAAGTTCTCATCCAGCCACCATCGTTCATAAAGCAACCGACCTTCTTTTTTTAATCTTTCATAAAAAGGAGTTCCTGGTATCGGCAATGCTGGATTAAATCCTGCAAGAAAAAATTTATGCTTTTTAGAAAATTCCAAAATTTCATCAAAACAGTTTTTATCATCATAATCATACCCAATTACATAGCTTGCATGTACAAGAATCTTGTTTTTTTTATAAATATTAATGATTTTCTCATAATCAAACTCATAATTTGCAACCTTTTTCATTTTCTTAATATTTTTTATATTTATATTCTCAAATCCCAGAAGCATTTCAATACATCCTGCTTCTGACATCAATTTTATCAATTTCTCATCTCTTGCAATATCAATGCTACCTTGACAAGCCCATTTTATTTTCAGTTTTTTCAATTCTTCAAACAGCTGCAAAGCCTTTTTCTTATTGGCAAAAATATTATCATCCACAAAATAAACAATTTTCGCCCTTTTATTCGTTCTAAAAATTTCCTTTACCTCATTTATCACATTCTCAACATCCCTATGTTGAAAATCTCCTTTGTGAACTGCCCCAATCGTGCAAAATTCGCATTGGTGCATACAGCCTCGCCCAAACTGAACTGGCACGACAAAAGAATATTTTTTCCCCTTGTAAATGCTTCTATCATAAACAACATTATTAATATCTGGCAATTTTCTACATTCATACCTTTTTTTCGGCACCCCATTTTCCAAATCGTTCAAAAATTCATTCCAAGTAACTTCTCCACTTCCCACACAAACTGTATCTGCATGTTCCTGCACTTCATCAGGCATAAGCGAGGCGTGATACCCTCCAATCATCACATAAACTCCACGTTCCCTATAATTTTTTGCCAGTTCATAAGCCCGCCTAGCCGTCATCGTAAACGTAGAAATCACAACTAAATCAACCTCAAGATCCATTGGAATATCCTCAATCCTATCATCAAACAGCATAAGCTCATGTCTAGTCTTATCCGTAAGCCCCGAAAGCACCGCAAAAGCAAGCGGCTCTATCGCATCATTGGAACGCTTTCCACCCATATTTGGACGTAAAAAAGCTATTTTCATTTTTCTTCTCCTTATCAATAATTTAATTTATTATCTTAAACATTATAATTAAATTTAAAATCTTATTTATATAAAGTTTTTAACTATTTTTTAGTATCACAATTGGTATTATTGAATAAAAATATCGTGATTTTTTTGGAATAAAATTGATTGTCCGAGCAAAGCAAGTTTCATTTTCGTAGTAATTTAAGTTTATCTAAATAATTAAAATCTTGGAAATTAATAATAAATATTTTTTAGTTTAATAAACCGACGGAGTTTTTATTTGTTCAACTACGACTGTCTGACGACTGAAAGGAGGAGTTTCGGAGTTGGGCAAATAAAAATCGGAGTCTAGCCATAGGTGTATTAAGCATAATTGGCGCAATAATGCTAAATCTTGCAATTCTTTTTAAAATTGAGCTTACTTTATAAGTTTCCCTCCAAGCGTAAATTCCACCTTCCTGCAGTTCCTGCGCTGTCATTTTTTTTGGATGGAATACAGCATGCTGAACATCGTACATTGTCCAGTTTTTTTCAAAAATTCTGCCTTGCTTTTCCAAATCATTGTAAAGTTTTGTTTTAGGAAATGGAGTTAATATAGAGTATCTTGGCAAGTCAACTTTCATTTTTATTACTTCTTCCACAGTTCGCTTGAATATATCCTTGTCATCGCCATCTGCACCGAATGTAAAAGTTCCGTTTACAGCAATGTCATAATGATGCAGCTTTTTCATAAGCAAATGATAATCAGCCATAACATTTACCCCTTTATTCATAGCCCGCAGCGATTCCTTCGAGACAGCTTCAAATCCAATAAGCAAGCCTTTACAGCCACTTTTTGCCATTAGCTTTATCATTTCATCATCATGAACAAGGTTGGAAGTTGCCAGCCCAAACCACCATTTTTTTAGAGGTGTCAATTCAATAAACAGTTTTTTAGCATAATTTTTGTCAGCAATCAAATTTAAATCTATAAACAAAACTTCTTTTTTCTTAAAAGTCTCAATTTCTGCAATAATTTCATTAATCGGTCTTTTTAAAAATGTTGGATATAAAGCCTTCCCAACACAGAATGAACAGTCGTAATTTTAAATTTTCAAGACTATTTTCCTTCTGGACATAAAATTTCTTTAACCTATTATTTCTCGCATCTTCCATTATTTCGGTAAAAAGCCACTCTGAACGGCCAATTACAACAGAATCACAATGCTGTATCGCTTCTTCTGGACAAAGTGTCGGATGCGGTCCACCTAAAATAACCTTTTTCCCTTTGCTTTTAAAGTATCTTGCGTATTTATACACTCTTTCTGATGTTCCCGTAATAGAAGTCATAACCACAATATCCGCATCCAGTTCAAGCGGTATTTTTTCAATCGTTTCATCATAAATTACAACTTCAATATCTTCTGGAATATACGCCGCAAGTGTCGATAATGTGAGCGGTGCATAGTGAATCGCCTTCTTAAATGTTCCATTAAATCTGTACATTGCCCCTGCTGGTGCCAGTAATGCCACTTTCATTCTCCAAATCCTCCTAAAAATTTATTTTCCCAGCCAAAATTTTTATCCAGTATTCGATATTTTATATCTCCTATTTTCTGCCTTTTCGATTTTTCAGCCGTATATGTTTTTAATCCGTCCTTTTCTATTAAAAATATTCTTACTTTCCCTAATTGCCTCAATTTATACGCATATTCATAATGAAATGCCTGGCACAGTTTTTCATTAAGTTTATTTTCCAGTTTTTCAAAATCCAGTTTCTTATTTTTATTCTTTATTTCTAAAAATAATGTATAACTTATTTTTCCATTTTCATTTTTTACTGGTGAAAATAGCAAAAATTCCTCTTTAATATTATTTTCCTTCAACAAATTTAAAACTTGCTTTTCAACAAACGAATTTTCCAACTTTTCCCCAACAATATCAGAAAAATTATTCATTCTTCCAACAAATTTCACAACAGGAATTTTATGATAAAATCCTGTAACTTTCACAATATCATTCGTATTATATCTGTAAAGCCCAGCATTTGTAGTAACAACAACGCAATAACGCTCTCCCATCTCCAATTCATCCAAAAGTTTTGGACTGCTGTTTTCTAACTCATCACCAGAAACTTGAATAAATTCATAAAAAAACGAGTTATAGGCAACAACACTCCCATTTTCCACATTTTCCAGCGGAAAACTTACAATGCATTCTGTTGACATAAGCCCTTTTCCTTGAAATTTCAAATCCATGTTTTTTTTATCAAAATTCAATTTCTCCTTCAATTTTATAAAAATTTCATAGGAATCACTATCCGCCCAGCAGCTCACAAGCGAAAGTTTTTCCCAAATCACAGAGTAATCCACAAAATTTTCCATAATTTTATTTTCCATTTTATTTTTTAACTTTTTATTTTGGGAATCTATTTTTTCATTTACTATTTTTCCAACATTTTGTTTAATTCCACTATTTTGATTTAAAGTATTATTTTCACTTCTTTCAAAATAATTTATCAAAAATTCACTTCTGCTTTTTTTCCACAATTTTTTGTATTTTTTCTTAATAATCTGAAAATACTTTTTACTTCCTAAATTTTTCTCAACAAAAAATTCAGCACTCAAATCCTCACTTTTTAAAATTTTGCAAATCGCTTTATGATTTTTTTCAATAAAATCAAGCAAAATCATAAGAAACGATGGACTCCATACCGAAATCATCGCAAGATTTTCTGATAAAAGCAGAAATACTGCTGTAATTAGCAAAAAATCCTCCATATTTTGGGTGTTTTTTATTTCTTTTGGAACTGTAAACAGTTTATTTAAAAAAAATGCAGAAATTTTATCAAAATACGAAGTATCATCTTCGATTCCCACACGGATTCCTCCGCTAGTTACAGCTTCTCGCTTTAAAATTGGAGAAACAGACCAGTAGGAACTTCCAAGAAAAAGATTTTTATTATTTTGATATAAGTCATAGATCCATGAAAAAACTCCGTTCATATAACTTTTCAAAAAATTTTCTGTATACGGAATATATTTGACATCAGACGTACTTCCGCTCGTAAGTTCAAACAGCTTAATTTTATCACTCAAAAGAACATTACTTTCCCCACTTTTTTCCTTTTCCACAAACTCCTTAACATTCTCATAATTCACAATCGGAATTTTATTCTGAAACTTTTCTATTAATTCTTTTTCATTTTCTGCACTTAAAATTTGCTTTTCTGTTTCAAAAGTTTTTAAATATTCTGTATTTTTATTAGTTTTCAATATTTCCAAAAGTATTTTTACTTGTGTTTCCCGAATTTTACTTTTACTTTTTATATTGGAAACAAAATCTTTGTAGGATTTTTTACAAAAAAATATGAATAATCTGTTTAAAATCACATATTTTAAATTTTTTACTTCATAAAATTTACTTTTTTTACCGAATTTTTTCATCTAAATTATCTCCAATCGGCAAATCCTGAAATTTTTTTATAACAGCCTTCTGCCCAAAGCTCAAAAACAGATACATAATGGAAAATGGTATATTTTTTGTCCTTTTTAACACATCAAAAGTTCTTCCCAAAATATTTTTTACAGAATGATATGCATATCTTACTGCAATACACCTGTCACGAAACTCATTTGTAGAAATATCATAAGGCTCAAAAAATAAATATGAATATTTTTGCGGCTCCAGCCACCACTTTTTGTACAAAAGCCTTCCTTCCTTTTCCATTTTAAAATAAAGTTCAGTATTTGGAAAAGGTACAAGATAGTTAAACTGGACAAATTCCAGATGATTTTTTTGTGCAAATTTTACAGTATCTTCAAACGTAGTGCCGATTTTTTCTTCAAACCCAAAAACGAATGTGGCATAAATTCCAATGTTGTATTTATGTATAATCCGTGTTGATTCCTCAATATCTCCCAGCTTGTAGCTCCATTCCTTTTTCATATTGTCAAGAGCCTCTTTATTTATCGACTCATATCCGATTAAAATAAAAAGACATCCACTGTCTCTCATAGCTGCAAGCAATTTCTCATTTTTTGCCATTGTTATTGCCCCTTGCGAAATCCATTTTTTCTTTAACGGCTTTATCTTCTCACAAAGCTCCAATGCATATTTAGGATCTGCAACAAAGTTATCATCAGCAAAAAATATATATTTTGACTTTATATGCTTCAATTCCTCAATTACACTATCAACGGGCCTTTTAGCATACCGTTTCTTATTAACTGCCGAAATTGCGCAAAATTCACAGTGATGAGGACACCCACGCCCAGTTTCCACAACTGAAATTAAATATTTTTTCTTAAAAATACTTCTGTCCGGTATTAAAAATTTATTGCTAAGCCCCCCAATATAAAGTTTCTTTTCTGTCCCATTCCTATAATCCTCAATAATTTTCCCCCAAATATCATCAGCATATCCTGTAACTACAGAATCTGCATGCTTCATAGCCTCATCTGGCACAAGCGAAGCATGTGTCCCCCCAATAATAACCTTCTTTCCTTTTTCCCTAAATCTTTTAGCAATCTCATATCCGTGCCGTGCCGTATAAGTCTCCAAAGTAATTACAACAACATCCGCATCATTATCATAGTCTATCGCCTCAACTCTTTCATCAATCAGCTCACATTCAATATCATAAGGAGTCAATGCCCGCAAGTAAGCAAACGTAAGCGGCTCAAACGTCCTCAGCTGAAAAATATACTTCTGTCCCTTTTTCTTTCCAAATCCAGGATAAATAAACAACATCTTCATAAAATTCACCTTTTTTTATTTATTTAACTTCCAATATTTTAACACACAAATCATTGA
>QWCL01000915.1_pt1 | contig 12670 bp, 11 predicted proteins | sample 1972551 | NCBI WGS metagenome assembly QWCL01 (sample SAMN09866709, study PRJNA288562) | Human oral metagenome isolate term2_saliva, whole genome shotgun sequencing... | isolation source: mouth | host: Homo sapiens | place: USA: California
GTTTATACTTCGGTATTCATCGCCTTTCACATAGTCTTTTATCTGCTCAAACTCAGTGTTGTTACCTGCCCGACGTATACGCTTTATACCCATCTCAGTGAGGTTATTGCTTATCGCAAGAAACTCATAGCGATTCAGCATCATATAAGAAGGATAGACCTTAACGTCTTCTGCGTTGCCCAACGTATAACGACGTTTGACAAGTCCCAAGACTGTACGTGTGAAGCAACGAATCTTACCAAAGGAGTAGACGCCACGCTTCATTGGTCTGAGCGTATAACGAATTGTATTCTTACCCATCGCTGTTAGCTGACTCTTATAGCTTATGTCTCTCCGTTGGAACACCTCTGGCGCCTCATCTATAACCGTCAACCATACAGGGAAGGAGTACTTACTTTCCAGACTTATCTTGACAACATTCTTATCACCATTAGAGAAACGTTCTGAACAGGTTCGCTTCGCTGTTATTCCACGACGATGATAGAGCATAACAGCATCGACCACAACCATAGCAGCAAAGATAAAGAGAAGTATCTTTGCACCCATGAAAAGCTGTGGGAACACATAACCAAAGCCTGCGAGCAGGGTAAGGCTTGCTAATATAAAATAAAACCTTTTAGTAAGGAACATTTCGTCTTTATTTATTTGAGTGCTTCTCGGCTAACCTCATTACTTAGGTACTTCGACCTTGTCAATCAACTTCTGTGCTACCTTCAATGGGGTATATCCCTCCATTTCAGCCTCAGCAGTAAGAATAAGACGATGTTGAAGAATACTTGGCGTAACAAACTTGATATCTTCTGGTGTTACAAAGTCGCGACCGCCCAACAAAGCTGAAGCCTTAGCAGCATTGAGCATAGCAACAGAAGCACGTGGACTGGCACCGAGATAGACAGCCTTTGAGGTACGAGTCTGCTGTACGATGTTTGCAATATAGCGTAAAAGGCTCTCCTCAATGAATACCGTATCAAGCTTCTTGCGCATCTGCAGCAGTTCGTCAATGGTAAGTATTGGCTTAACATCTTCCAACTTGATGAGGTTTCGCTTCTCCTGATGACGCTTAAGGATATTCATTTCCTCATCAACAGAAGGATAACCCATACTTATCTTAAAGAGGAAACGGTCGAGCTGAGCCTCTGGTAGACGATAAGTACCTTCCTGTTCTACTGGATTCTGTGTTGCAATGATAGTATAAACATCGCTCATACGACGAGTTGTACCATCAATCGTCACCTGACGTTCCTCCATTACCTCGAAAAGAGCAGCCTGTGTCTTTGCTGGGGCGCGGTTGATTTCGTCTACAAGAACGAGGTCTGAGAACACAGGACCTTCATGGAAGTCGAACTCAGAGGTCTTCATATTGAAGACTGTCGTACCGAGTACATCACTTGGCATGAGGTCTGGCGTGAATTGAATACGGCTAAAACGCGCATCAATCAGGCGAGACATCAGTCGTGCCAACAAGGTCTTAGCAACACCAGGCACACCTTCTATCAGCACATGACCATCTGCAAGAATCGCTGTTAACAACAAGGCAACTGCCTCCTGCTGTCCAACGACAACCTTACTTATCTCTCCTCGCAACTGCATCACCTTTTCACTGAATGCAGCAAGGTCGGTTCTTTCTTCTTTATACTCTTCCATCTTATTTATTGTTTGCTCTTCAATTACATTATTCTTTTGCTCATCCATTGCGTTTATAGCTTATTGATTATCATATCCATACCGTCTATTGCCTTTCGCAGAGCAGCATCTTTTAGTTCATCATCACCCTGCAAATAACGGTCGACACGGTCAAGTATCATTCGCACTTCAGCCTCTGGCATTCCTGTTCGAATGGCTATCTGTGCTATGTTCTCCTTCCTTGACTCGATATCTTCGACATCTATCATCGTCATACGACGTAAGGTCTCGGCAAAATAACCATACTTCTTCTGCAGCAAGTCACGATTGATATGCTTCTGATGATAAAGGGTACCAATCAACTTCACGAACTCTAAAGAACGATTTGCAGGTTCCTCTACCACTGGGATAACGCGTTGTCGTCTACGTGCATAGAACATACAGAAGAGTAATAACCCTCCTAAGGTGAGATAGATAGCCCATCGGAGAGGCTCGTTTTGTAGCCAAAAGCGCAGTGGAGTATCCGTTTCATATTCTGTCTCAGGTCCGTATGCCTCAGTACGAGTAATTGGCAAGCCACGGAATTGGGACATCATACGGAAGATGAGACCATTAGTCTGCATATCAAGGATACCATAATTGGTCATCAACAATGGATCACAAGATACAAAGAGTTCACCCTTTCCTCGCTTAATCCTAACCATATGCACCAACCAATAGCCTTCTGTCATCTCAGCTTCCTCCGCTGAAAGCCAACAGCAAACCAAAGTATCACACACAGCCTTCCCTTCTACTGTAATATTATTACCTGCCATCGCGGCATAGACAGCGTATTCTTTCTCCTGATAAGGCAACTGATGAGACCAGCCTAAGGTATCATAAGGAATTGACTGATTCACAATTGAGGACGTAACCTCCATAGGAGAGAACCCATATTGCCCATTAATAGCTACCTGCAAATCAGGGTGCGGTTTCTTACCATATCCGTCACGTTCCAACTGTGCTATTGTTTTCTTTGTCACCTCATACTTAGCAGGAACAGACTTCTCCATCAGTGAGTCGAACACCGCACAACCAAATGGTTGCTTATCGTAATGATTAAAGGTAGGCTCCCAAACAAACTTTGAAGGTGCATTCCACTCTAATAGAAAGACAAAGACAAGGAAGCCAGCTACGAAGAACCAAAAGCGCTTGTTCATTCCTTACCTCCTTTCTTTATCTTGCTTTCTAAGTCTATCAGTAGTCCTACAAGTTCTTCAGACGCTTGATAATTACCATATCTTACACGCATAAAAGCTGTAGTCATCCTTTCAAATTCTACTGATAGATACTCACGAGTGTATTGTGTTGGCGTCTTATAGAGCTGCCAACTAATCTTATTACCATCTGATAACCAACGAAGTGTACGCAGATAGACAATTCTTACAGCCTTATAATAATCCTTCTGTACCATTGCTTTGGCATAAACAGCATCAAAGTCTACGCCATAGATATTGTCTTCTTCATCATTTTCATTCGTCACCTTACCCGCTCTACCAAAGAGTTTGAATTGATAACGGTATAAAATGAAGGCGATTAGGGCAATAAAAGCAAGTGCAATAACAATGTATATCACAATACGGAAGTCCCCCTTGCTCTGAATACTAAATAAATCAGAGAGGAACTCACCTATCTTTGACATCAGCCAATCCCACCAATCAAGTTCAGGTGCCTGTAACTCTCGCGCATAGTTGTACGCTTCATCAGCACGGTACTGATGAAGCAACGCCGAATCACACGACAAAGTATCACTTAATGGCTGTAACATAGAACCGCTTTATCAGAGTTTATCAAAGTTATCAATATCTGTGTCTTTCTCTGCTAACTCCTCAAAGTGCTGTATGTCGTCCTCTACAGAGAAGCCATCTTCCTCCTCTGCGATACTTCCATAGTGGAAAGCTAAGGCGAAGGTTGAGATTGTCATCGTAAGATACATACCAAAGTTCATAAATACAGATGACAAATAAACGAAGAAGCTATACACAGGACTTGTTGCAAAAGAGCTTTGAGTAGTATCAGTAGCCAGCAAAACTGACTTCACAACTGTCAATATATACCAAGGAATTGATGTGAATGAAGACAGGATGTTAGTCAAGAATCCTATTACAAACATCAAGCCAAACAATGACCAGAAAGAATGGAAACCAAGTTTTAAGCCGCGTAATATAGAGCTAAACAACGTTTCCTTATCTTCAAAAACATAGACAGGTAACGCCATAGAAACTGGCAAGCAGCACACAATCAATGCAAGAATTGGTATTATAGCCAGTATCGGTGCACTTGTGATTGCAGTAAAGAAGATAATAAGAACCAAAACTACGATAAACAGAGCTACAAGCACCACGGTCATTAACAACGAGCGTTTAATCACTTGAATGATTATAGGTTTTAAGTCGCTCAGTGTCGTATTACGAAGTCTATTTGGACTCTTATGGTAGTATTTCACCATGCTATAGCAGATTCCAGCCAATAAGGTAGAACCTATCAGCAGACAAATACCATATCCCACGTACGAAGCACCGAATCTAAGGAGCATCCCCTGTGTCACGTCTACATCCTCTCCGACATCGAAGGTATTGGTATAATAAGGTGCTAAGACCTTCGTCATCATCTCCATAGCGAAACCTTGTACCAAACAAAGTGGCAAGAGTAGATAGGTACATGCACGCAACAAAAACTTAAAGTTCTCACGAATAAACTCAAAAATCGCTGAGAACTTCTCGCCGAAACTACGAACTTGATAAAGTTCAATCTTTGGTCTTTCTATTTGCATTTTCTAAATGATAATTACGCTTATAAGGTAAGTAAATAAAATAATACACGACAAACGCCAATGATACGAGTATGATACCAAGGCGGATAAAGTTGTTCAACTCTGTATGACGAGTAATGAATCCTTCGATAAAACCAGCCATAATAAAGATGGGTACCGTACCTACAACTATCTTCATTCCCCTCTTTGCACCTCGCTGAAAGCTGACCAAACGCGAGTAAGTACCTGGGAATAACCAACCATTACCGATTGCCAAGCCTGCAGCACCTGCCACAATAATTGCTGAAAGTTCCAACGTACCATGCAACATTGTCGCTAAAAGGCTTTCGCCTAATAACCCATGCTGATAAAAGAAAGTATCAAAACACCCTACCATGATACCATTTCGGAACAAAAGGAAGCCTGACATAAAGCTCGTCAATACGCCCGAAACAAACACATTAAACGACACCATGATATTGTTCAACGTAATACCAATAAACATACCTCCCTCTTCTTCATTTCCATATACGCCCATCGGCTCACCCTTCGCTATATTCTCAAGGGTCATATCCATATAGCCATCGCCAAGTATCAAGCGTGGGAAGGACTCGTCACCTAAGGTTGAAACAACACCAATCAGTACACTCACCATAAAAATAATGAATGAGAGAAGCAGTAACTTACGCTCTTTCCACATCACGTCAGGCACCTCCTGCGTCCAGAAAGTCACCAGACGCGACCACTTCTCCCGTTTATTACGGTAGATTTCATTATGAAGTGCAGAAGCAAGTTTGTTGAGATAGATGGTAATACGTGAATGAGGATAATGTGTCTGTGCAAAAGCGAGGTCGGCTGTAAGCTCAGTATAAGCATCAGCCAACTGGTCAGGCATCTCAAACTTGACATTATCTATCATGCCTTCCATTGCCCGCCACTTCTCAATATTATTGCGTATGAAAAGAATCTCTTTCATGCAAAGTCCACACGTAATTTACACATTATTATCATTTACGCAACAAATTTAGAGTTTTTTTCTTACATTTGCAACAGAAACAACATTTAATTATCAAGAAAATGCCCGAAGCCAATATCATAACAGGTCAGTACGTCCAGATAAGTCAGTCACCGGCAAGTTTAGGAGAGCGTATCGTTGCACAAATCATTGATGACTTCCTAATTATCTGCTATCTGGTTGGTGTGTCGCTCCTGATAGCTGAGTTAGACTTTTTTTATAGAACGAAAATGTTATTCTTCCTAATAGCCATCTACCTTCCTGCCCTCTTTTACCACTTCCTTATGGAACTTTTCAACCATGGGCAAAGTGTTGGAAAGATGGTGATGCGTATCCGTGTTGTGAAGAAAGACGGAACAACACCGGGCATTGGTGACTTTTTTATGCGTTGGCTTCTACAACTTGTCGACCTTGGTTTCTCTGGTGTTGGTGCACTTGTCATTCTTATCTCTAAGAATTCACAACGTCTCGGCGACCTCGCAGCAGGAACAATGGTCATCCAACTCAACGATTATCGCAAGATTCAAGTATCACTTGACGAATTCTATTACCTTGATAGAAAGTATAAACCTGTCTATCCACAAGCTGAAGACCTCTCTCTTAACCAACTTGATGTCATCCAACGTACCCTCAACTCTGAATACGGATACGAGCGTGAACGTCGTATTGCTTCCCTTGCTGAGAAAGTGCGAATGCACCTCAACATCTCTGATACCAATACTGCTGACGAGAAGTTCCTTTATACTATCGTACGTGATTACCAGCATTTCACGTTGGAAATAATATAAAGAAATAGGGAAAAGAAAGTATAAGGTAGCATGGAAATCTAACAGAACTGTGCTGTATAACCTTCATATTTGTACCTTACACTATCCTATTATAACGACAAGAACAAAACGTTTTACCCATTATCTTCCGCTGTGTTATTACTCAGCACATGATGTGCGGATGCCTAACACACATGGTGCTCATGCCTAACACATGATGTGCGGAGCATTAAGCACATCGCTATAGGTTATCAAAACAAGCGCGACTAATCGTTAGAAAAGAGTTATGATGACGTCTCTCAGAAAAAAGATAATAGCTATTGGAGGTGCATTGGCTTACCCATCCATAAGTCTAACACCTGATATTACAAGAGAACACTTCTGTAGGAAGTGGGTACTTGTGACGGGTGCATCGCATGGAATAGGGAGAGCATTAACCGAAAAAATAATCAATGCAGGTGCAAATGTCTTTCTCATTGCTCGAAGCGAAGCTGACTTACGCCTCTTATGTGCCAAAGCTAAGCAAATGGGTAGCAGTGCAGACTACTGCGCAATAGACCTAAGAGACAGGGAAAAGTTGGAACAGCTTTGCCAAAAACTAAGGGAAACACTACCACGGTTAGATTACTTCTTTTGCAATGCCGGTAAATCTATCCATCGCAAGATCAATGATGCGCAGGACCGCCTACACGACTATGACCGTACGATGGACCTCAACTATCGTTCCTTGGTTGCGCTATCATTAGCTATCTTACCTGCCTTGAAGGCAAGTAAAGGGCATATCATCTATTCTTCATCAGTGAGTACACTCTACCCAATGGCACCAGGCTGGTCAGCTTATCATGCTTCAAAAAGTGCGGCAAACACATGGTGCGAAACGGCAAATAGCGAGTTTGCCCCATTAGGTGTCCGCGTACAGATAGCCTATTTACCCTTGGTTCACACAGCGATGTCAGATGTCAACGAACAATACAAGCATCTACCTGCTTACAGTCCATCTGATGCTGCCAACATTCTGTTGAAACTCGCCATACGAAAGGTTAGAACTTATAAACCTTGGTGGGCAAAGTTATCAGCCCCAATAGCCTATCTCTTTGCTCCGATTATTCACCTATATTATAAGCGATTGCCATGAGAAGAAAGAATGAAGCTATCCTTTCAATCCTCTATCGCTTACACATAATCTCCCCAAAGGGCTTATTTGTGTGGGCAAAAAGCCTCATCTCTGAAGGCATCAGCCTAATGGCACTACTTCGCTTTGTTGCTTATTTCTATCCACAACGCTGTGCAGTCATTGATGACTGCCAATCTTTGACCTATCGAGAGCTCTATACTCGTACACGTCAACTCGCACAAATTCTCTACACAAAATACCACCTTCAACCCAAAACGAGAGTGGCTTTGATAGGACGTAACAGTCTCACCTTAACCATCCTTCTACATGCACTTTCACGATTAGGAATACACACCACCTTGCTTAGCACAGACTTAGGCACAGAACAGATAACAGCAGCCTTACAAAAGCGTCATTATCAACTCTTTGTATATGACAAAGAACTCAAACAAGTTCCCATAGAAACTCCTTGTATGGCTGTTACAACAGAGACACTTAGCGACATCCTTTCATCTAAGGAGGCGCAAACAAGGGATATAAAACTCCCTAAAATTTGGCGAGGAGGAGAAATAACCATTCACTCTGGAGGAACAAGTGGCAACTTCAAGACCATTGCTCGTCGTCCTTCTGTCACCTCTTTTCTCCCTCCATTACTTGCACTACTACACAACATCAGAATCTACGAATATAAGAGTGTACTGATATCCCTGCCCTTCTACCATGGTTTTGGACTATCAACGCTTATCATCTCCTTGCTTATGGGCAAGAAGATATGTCTGCAAAAACGCTTTGATACGCTCCAGACTTTAGCTATTATCCAGCAAGAAAAGATTGAAGTCATGCCGATTGTTCCTGCTATGCTCGCTCGTTTTTGGCAGATTGAAAATGCAAAGGAGAAGATGAAGAGTCTACGGTGTCTGATAAGCGGTGGCGACAGACTGCCTAAAAGCCTCATCGACACGACCCATAAAGAAATAGGAGAGGTACTCTTTAACCTTTATGGTACGTCTGAAGCAGGATTCTTTATGCTTGCTAATCCTAAAGAATTAGCTTCTTTCGAAGAGACTACCTTAGGGAAACCTATTCGAGGAGTCGACTGTAAGGTAAAAGACTGTAATCGTCAAGGGATAGGAACACTTTGGGTTCGTTCTCGTTGGGCAATGCGAGGACTGCGAAATCAATGGCAAAATACAGGCGATTTAGTCTCACAGAATAGCGAAGGTTACTTCTTTCATCATGGGAGAGCCGACCGAATGGTGGTCTGTGGAGGTGAGAACGTTCAGCCAGAACACATTGAGCAGGTACTTCTCTCCCACCCTATGATTATTGCTGCACGTGCCTTTACCGTTCCCGACCCTAACTTTGGTAATGTCATCCACACTGAAATAGAATGTACACCAAAGGCAACACTAACAGAGGCAACACTCCTCAACTGGCTCCGTCCACAACTATCACGGGCAGAAATGCCACATAGCATCCGCTTCAAAACCATTGAAATGCTCTCAACAGGTAAGCAGAAGTTGCATTAAAAACATTATGTTTTAACTCCAAACACAAGCTTTGCTGAATTATTTTCATGAAAACATCATGCTCTTATACTGTATAAGCTAAAGGAAAACAGATGGAATATCTCCCTCTTTTAACCTCACCGACAAAGTTCTGACCCATATTGAAATTCCATACCTTGTTCAAAACGATTCGTAAAGTGTGTTATTTCTCGTCGGGGAAGCCCTAAATCCTCTGCCATATTCTCCCAGTACTTCATGTTCCTTGTTACGTCCTTGATAATACCTCTTGCTGTCGTTTCATCCAGCATATAAAACTCATGAGCATTATAAAGACTATTGAGAGAACTGTCGTTCGATTTGGCATCAATAAGCAATGCCTGAAACATACTGTTTGTTGGATTTATGTCGTAAGCAGGGGACAACTCCCAGCCTTCCTTACCAAGCAGGAACGAATGATTTCTAAAGTGATCGTCGGTATTGCCAATGCAGATATTAAAGGCTACTCGCTTGTATAGCTCTTCTAAATTAGTCTCAATGTGGTTACCACCTCCTGAAATGATAAAGTCCACAATATCCAAATAGCCTTTTCCTGTTCTTTGTCCGTCGCCATCAGTGAGTCCGAGAACGGTAAGGGAAGAAGCCATGTGGATTCTCTTTTTCTCTTCGGTCCTATCAAACCTCTTAGATAAAAGTATATCCTGGCCAGTGCCAGCCTTAATTACTTTTGTTTCAGCTACATTGATACCACATTCCTTAGCCATCAGATGTGCGAAGTGTTCCCATCGAGATACGTTGACGTCGTCATTGATGGAAGGAAATTTGGCAAGATAAAGATGACCGCCACTTTGGACACAAGCCTTTGGGCGTGCGCCACCCATTGAGGAACCAGGTTGGAAAAGCCTTTGTATCCATTTCTTTTCAGGCTTCAAATGTTTATATTCGCTTTTCTCAATCTCCTTAGCAGCTTGTAAAAGTTCGTCAATCTGTATGACAGGCGGAACGCTATAACTGGGTGTAGAGCTGATAAACGCTCCGCTATCTGGTTCTTGAAAGCGGAACCCACCCATACGCAGCTCATCTTCCACGCCTTTAAGATAATTCCAATCAGATAAGGTATGGCTTGCTTTCCCTTCTGTCTCTAATGAAGTACGCAAGTCTATCAGTCGTCGTCCCCATCTGTCAGGGAGAGCATCAGAAAAACAACCGAAGATGTGGTTATCTCGGCTATATTGTACCCCTGTATATGGGCGGAGGTCTTGCCCAAAGTCAATTTTAGGAAAGGTTTTGAGCCAGTTTTTATCAAACTCAAAAGAAAACACGTCAGAGCCTCTTAGGTATTCATGACCAAGAGTGCCCACCTTCTCTTCCTTATCCATCCAGTCGAAACTGGCTATCACATATAATTTTTCCATGTGCTATCTTTTAGAAGCTCGTTTCTTATTCTTAACGCCTAAGTCTTGTATCATGTGCCCCAACTCATCGTCTTTAGCCAAATGGAGAATATCATCTTCGAGCTGTAAGGCATTGAGTACACGCATTACTACACCGAGCGACACGGTAGGCTCTCCCTTTTCCAAACGTGCGAGGGTAAGCCTTGTGCATTGCGCACGTTGTGCCACCTGATCCATCGTCAGGTCTCTTCGTAATCGGGCGAGGCGAAACTGCTCACCCACTACGTTCAACTTCTCTTGCAGTGCTCTGGTCATCCAGTTGGCTTTGGTAAATCTTGTCATAATGTATCTTTTGTGGTACAAATATACAATAAAATGTTTAGTTTATAATACTTTATTTGTTTTTCTTATAATATTTCTTCATACTGCTGCTTTCTCCATTAGCCTATGCCATCTGAAAGTTGGTCCCATGATATATTTATTCAATTCATTGAATAGTGGCTGAAAGTCTTTGTCATCTATGGTAAAACTCCATTCAAAGTCCTTTGATATAATGTATTTGCTATAAATCTCAATTCCTGGTAATAGATATTATGCAACCTTTTTTACCGAGTCAAAATATTTTGCATAAAAGAAGATTAGAAATCAATAAAGCCATCACCCACGGACAAAAGTCGTAGATGATGGCTTTACTTTTATAGAATCATACCCTTTCTTAGAGAGGATGCCTACTCCTTTTCCTCTTGAGGAAGCATGATAAGGGCTTCTTGTTTCTTACCATCCATCATAATCTTTAATGGATTTGGGAAACGAACATGGCGTACCCACTGAGTTTCTTCCACAGCTGGAAGGGCATCAAGCACACTGCGCTGATAGAATCCATCTTCCTTATAAGGATTTATAGTGAAGTAGCCTACACCGAAAGAGGTGAGGTTTTGGAAGAAATGTGTTCCCTGACTTGGGTCTACACGATAGTGTTCCAGTCCCTCCTCAACGATGACACGGGCTGCCGAGATATGTGGCCACTTCACAGGAATACCCAACCAAGGGTCGCTTGAACCCCAACGACCAGGACCAATGAGTACATAATTTTTGTCAGTATCAAGGAACTTACGGTTTATCCGTTCTATCTCATCAGCAATAGTTGGGTTGTTAGAGGCAGAGAAAGAGCTGTCGGTCTTTACATACACAACATCTTGTACATCATCTGAAACGCCATGTCCCAAAGAATTATGACTCCGCAAGAGACATTGATCATCAGGAATAGTCGTGAGATCTTCGTCTAACATCTGCTTAGAATCAACGATTGGACGAATCTGCAAGAGATATAGTTCACCCGTTCGGTCATCATTCAGATTAACAGCGAACTCTATCTCCACAGGGCGACGCATAGCCTCAGCACCGTATGTCATTGCCATTTGTAACAACTCTGGTAGTGGAAAGACGTTCTGTTGGAGGACACCACAGAAAGAGATAACCTTTCTTCCTCCTTCGTAGAGTCCATCATAAATAGCATGGTCTTCGGGAGAATAAGTAGAAGTGATATATTGTAGACTGCCATCAGCCTCTGCATCTTTCACACGTAGTTTGAGGATATTAAAGCCGTCATCTACCTTAAAGTCCTCACTGATATGCTTCATGTCGAGAGCATAGAACTGAGTTTGGGTTTCGCGCAAGGCTATTTCCATTTCGCTCATCTGTAACACTTGATGCGGATGGAACGGACAAACGCGCAGCGTCTGCCCACCATCGACAATATACTTACCTAATCCCAAAGCCAAAGAGGCAATACCTTCCTCTGCTTTCTCTTCTCCTATCGGGTAATAGTTGAGAGAACGAAGAACGCCAGAGATGTTCGGATAGAAATGATCTCCATACTCCTTACCGACAACCTGCTGTAAAATAACTGCCATCTTCTCCTGATCAATGACATTACTTGTGGCAGTCATATAGGCTTTGGAGTCACGATAATACACCGATGCATAGACAGCCTTAATCGCACAAGCCAACATTCGGAGCATCTCATACTTATCCTCAAGATAAGGAATCATATAGGTAGAATAGATACCTGCGAAGGGTTGGTAGTGACTATCTTCCAACAACGAACTTGAACGGACGGCTTGCATCACTCAAAGCAATCTGATAAAGATTGTTTTGTTCCATAAAACTATCGAAGACATCCGTACAAAGAACGACCGTCTTCGGTATCTGTACCTTTGCATTGGGAAAGCGATTAAAGTCTGGTCGGAGTTTAATAACATTGTCAAGGAAAGCCAAGCCACGTCCCTTACCTCCCAACGAGCCATCTCCAATACGAGCAAAATGGGCATATCGGTCGAATTTCCGCCTATCAAACAAGGCTACAACACCCACATTGCGCATCCTTCGATAGGCAACAATGGCATCAAAGATAATCTGTCGGTGCATATCTACATCCTGTAGTTTATGCCATGTAATACCT
>QWCL01000626.1_pt1 | contig 12608 bp, 4 predicted proteins | sample 1972551 | NCBI WGS metagenome assembly QWCL01 (sample SAMN09866709, study PRJNA288562) | Human oral metagenome isolate term2_saliva, whole genome shotgun sequencing... | isolation source: mouth | host: Homo sapiens | place: USA: California
CCCCCAAAAATTGACATAGAGCCAAAAAAACTCGCCCTAGACGTAACTGTCAAGGACGAGTTCATATGCCCAATAACTGCACAAATGCACAGAAAGATTCATATAAATCGCGGTACCACCTTGTTTGAATGCAAGCATTCCCCTTTGCAGGATACTATCATATCCCTCACGATTAACGCTCATGACACGTTATGCTATACTAGGACAATTGTCCGTTCCCCATACCCTCGGTGGTCCATTTAATAGACTGCGTTCTGCGGGGCTCTCAGCTACCCCCACTCTCTGGAAGTGCACGTTCTATTTTTATCTCCACCTCATCGGTTTGTTAGGCGAGTATTAAATTATGTATCAAATATTATCACACTAAAATACATTTGTCTACTGAATGTTAACATTTTTTCTATATTTTTTATAGGAATATCCTATATCACCTATAGATACTCCCTATAGATATATATCTACTAAGCATAAAAGCGAATAATCGCATAAGTGCTCCCTATAGCTACGTAACTACTCCGCATGAAAATGAATAATCTCAATATCTACTCCTTACCATGCAGAATAGCAGAAAAAAAATCTTCTTGATGCCATAGTATAGTAATTATAAAACAATTTTCCTATCACATTGATTTTTGCCTTATACTAGTTGTTTTAAAACCGCCACCTCTACCTGTCCAGGTGCTGATGCTTGTCCCAGTTTGCCAAAGGTCAAGCAATTTCCAAACACATGTCCACAAGTCCGTGTCATCTGTCCTAATTTTCCCATAGACATAGTAATCCGTGGCAATTGTGGATACCGTTCAGTTAACTCCTTTGTAAATTGTAACACTGAAAGTACATCATCACTCGTAGTTGGCATCAAGGCAAACTTAATCACTGAGCCTCCTGCAGATATCATACGTTCTGCATAGCCATGCAGTATTTCTAGTTTTGGGGTACTTTGAAAGTTATGATAACTCATCACTGTTTGTATGTTTTGATGATGAGCTTCTTTGATAATTTGACCGATTCTATCTGTATAGGCAAATAATTCCACATCTACCGCATCAACTACATTTTGATTCACAATTGCTTGTAATAAGTTACAGTAATTTTCGTTACTCAAGAGCGTTTCTCCACCCTCAGCTAAGGTGCGCCATGTAAACAATATCGACATTTTTTCATATCTGTAATGCAAATCTTCTACCAAGTTTACTATTGTTGGTATGTACTCTTCTTCATGTAGATGAGAACCCTTCATCCACATATCTGCGCGCAGCTCGATAAGGTCCACTTTTGCTTGCACTGCCTCTTGTACCTGTGAAAGTATATCCTCTACCGTCGGTCCTACAATAGGGACGCAAATGGCACAGGTATTAATTTGTATTGGACTACTTGTTAGTTTTTTAGTCATCTATACCTCCTCATGATATATGCATTTAGACATATTACATATCCAAATAAATTTTTTAAGATACTACAATTATACTCAGTCTTGTCTATTACTAAAGTAAATATAATCGATAACACTATACCATATGGAACCTTATAATAAAAGCCAAATTATGAAGTCTTTCACTCCATAATCTGGCTCTTTTATATTTCAATTGATTAATGCTATGTATGTATATCAATCAGATTTCTATTTAGCTTCTGCTGGTGCTGTTTTCACAATAAATACAAGGGCAATGACATGACCTATCCATACTGCACCCATAACATATAAGGCTACTGGCATATTGCGCATACTATAGGCTCCAATGCCCAATAAAATAGACACAGATACTAAAATATTAATCTTAGTACGCAGTGGCATACCACTTTTATTTTTAAAAGGTTCTACATAGTTTGCATACAGTTTAGAGTTTACAAACTTCTCATGGAATCGTTTAGAACCTCTAGCAAAACAAAATACGGCAAATAAATAAAACGGTACCGTTGGCAATAAAGGTAATACGATCCCCAATGATCCTAAGCCAAAGCTAATAGCACCTAATGCAATCCAAACATAACGAATCACACCCGTTGATTCTTGCACTTCTTTTTTTATTTCTTCTTTCACTTGTCACCCCTATATAACATATATTTTAGTACGTTTACTCAATACTAAAAAAACTATTCCAACAGCCATACCAGCGCATTTTTTTGTTGTATTCCCTCATAGGATGCATTGCTATTAATCTCATCCAAGGTAAGCAAAAATTTAGGGTGATAATCTTTCACCTCAAATAAGGGAGCTAGTTCTCTATCTAAAGTAGTAGGATCTAACACACTTTGACTCACTTGATAATACTCAAATACTCCATGTTTCTGAGCTACAAAATCGATTTCACCATTTTTTAGGATACCTACATGGACCGTATAGCCTCGGCGTAATAATTCTAAATACACCACATTCTCAAGTATATGGCCTGTATCTCGTCCCGTGTTAGGCACGAAAAACGCTCGTAATCCCGGATCCACTAAATAAAATTTAGAGTATAGTCTAAGTAGTTCTTTCCCCCGCACATCAAATCTAGTAGCTTCATAAATTAATAATGCATCTCGCAGGGCTGCCATATACCTTTCTACAGTACGGCTATCTACCTTTCTACCCATACTAGTAAGAGAATCAGCTATCTTTTTAGGCGTTAATAAGCTTCCCACATTGGCAGCAATATACCGAATAATACTTTCTAATATTAAAATATCGCTTCCCTTTAAGCGCGTCATAACATCTTTCAACACTACAGAATTGACTATACCTTCTAAATAGGTACGTAGCATTTCATCATGCCCAGCATATTCTAGTGTCCCTGGAAAACCACTTTGCTCTATAAATAGACGATACAAACCATTCAAAGATAGATTCGTTGTCTCTTTGTGTGCTTCAACAAACTCTTTAAATGATAAAGGTAACATATCTAGCTGAACATATCGACCCGCTAATAGTGTAGCCATTTCTGAAGACATAAAGTACGCATTAGATCCTGTAATATAGATATCTACATTATCTTTAATATAGAAACTATCTACCACACGTTCGAACCCTTGCACATGTTGGACCTCATCCAAAAATATATACATTTGTTGATTAGGAATTATTTTGGACTTTATGTATTCATACAACTGTATATAATCCGTTAAGTCCCTGTATTCCAAATCTTCAAAGTTAATGGCGATGATTTGATTTTCTTTTACCCCTTCTTGTAGTAACTCTTGTTGAAAGAGATAAAATAGAGTTGATTTACCACATCTGCGCACGCCAGACACAATTTTTATAACGCGTTTTTCTCTGTGATTTCTCAGAAACTGTATGTACTTTTCCCTATTAATTAGCTTCATGTCTACTCCTCTATCATTTGTGATACCTTTCAATACAATGAAAGTGTTATTCATACTCTCAGCATATTGCAAAAATACATTACAATGCAATCTTTATTATAATTTTAACTAAGATTGCATTTGATTGCAATCTTTATTTTAAATAAATTACTTTTTGCATTCCGATGTAATTTTTATTCTATAATAGACAATTTTTGCATTTCAATGCAATCTTTAATCGCAATGTAGTTATTATATCACAATATAATTTTGGATACACAGAGAATGACCCATACCATTAGATAGCTTGCAATCCCTTGTTCCCATACTAGTACACATAGCACGATAATAGAGGATAGCTAACTTGCATCGTTAACTATCCTCTATGGTATATCATTATGTACTGAATGCCAGTCTATCTTCCTATGTAGCTATACACAGGCATAGTCCAATATCTATAAGAATTCTATTCCATTATCTTAGAACTTGTACGTACCTTGGATACGAGTGTAGTTACCTAATTTAAAGTTTTCTCCACCGTATAATGTATCACGTTGTCCATTACCTTTTGCATCGAATGTGTAGAATGCTTCTACTAAGAAATCTTTCGCTGGTACATATCCACCACCTAATGTGAAGCTACGAATACCATCTAAGTAACGATCTGGTACAGCTCCTGTGCCATTACCACCTAAGAAAGCACCATGTCCGAAGTATTTGTAATCAATAAATGCATTCCAGCTGCCAGGACGATAATAATCAGATTGGCCTACATCGAAACGAAGTGCCCAGAAGTGTGGAGTACCACCTGTTCTATGACCCTTCAATTCAAATTGAGGATTACCTGCTGGATTATCATATACTTTACCTGCTGTAGATTGATAGATACTTCCACCATTCATATAGCGAGCAAAGTCTGTTCTATTTTGACCATAGTCGAAAGATACAGCTGTATTATCACCAATTTGGTATTTTAAGCCTAAACCAAATACATTTGCTAAACGACCAAAACTGCGAGACTCGTTTCCGTTATCGCTTGTATAATGTACAGTATGATTTTCATGGCCCGTAGAGCGTAAGTACCAAGCTGTGACACCTAATTTATTATTTACTTGTTGACGATATTGGATAAAACCAGCACGTTTAACCGCAGGAATCACATCACGTTGGATGACAACACCCTCTGTTGGAATCACTTTACCTGTCGCATTACCTAAGGCTTCACGAGGAAGTTTACTATAGTGGTCAGCTTCTGTTAAAGTTTTTCTCATATTATCAAAAAATGATACTACCATTCTTGAATATGTATTAGAAGTTCCTGTTAACAGACCTCGTTGACCAGAATGAGCTTTATAAATGTTCTCATAAATAAAACGCTCTTTTAAGTTACTAATAGCTTGATCATCAAGTACTATAGATTTATTTGTAGCTGATTTATAAATAGAAGCTATTTTATCTTTATTAGTATCAAACCATTTTGTCAGATATGTAATACCACCATTATCTAATAACCCTGGAGTATTTAATGGTATATCAAATAATGCTTTATCTTTATCACTTAAATACCCAGTTGGATCAACAGAAACTTTTTCATCCATATTGCCATTTTCTAATACTGGTAATTTGACTTCAGGAATCTCAATTTTAAGTTTATTTTTTTCTGATAAAGCATAACTATATCCTTGATTAGCTAAATCAGTCATTCGTTTTAAAACTTCAAATTGTTTATCTATAAATGGCTTACGTATTTCATTTCTTTTCGCTTCTTTACTATCTTCTTTACTATTCTCTAAATCATTACGTTTACTTATAAATCTATTTTCTTCATCAATCACAGATTTATATTTTACTTTTAAATCTGACTGCTCTTTAACTAATTCTGTTCTTTTTTCAAGCAATGCATTGTATTCATCTTCAGGTAGTGGTTTTCCTCCCCACTCAGGATCTCCATCTGGGTCTCCCACTTCAATGTCATCGTTAAGCTTATTAATCTTAGTCTCTAAATCAACTTTTTTATCGTTATATTCCTTGTAAGCATTAGATTCTTTAAATGTATTTAATTCATTAGTTATCTCATCAATTTTAGAGTTTATTTCTTCTCCCGCATTATTAATAACATCTGTAGCTGCTTCTACTGCTTTTTTCTCAGCTTCTTTTATGACTTCTAACTGTTTATGGAATCCAATGGTATCTCCAGCATTTTCAATATTAAGCTCTTCATTACCGCCACCTGAGCTAGTTTTAACTCCCATAAATTCATCAACAGTTGGAGCTCGTTTAAACGAGTTATAAATCGCATGTGTATAGGCAGAATCTGTTACCCCTGTGCTATGTGAGAAATCACCATAGCCGACACGAACTTGTTTTGTATCATTTGTCCAAACACCGCGAACACCATCGTATTCTTTACCAAACCAATATCCTGTGACGCCCATTGGTTCCGTCATACGGCCAGCTGTTAAGTCCCATTTATTGGTATGTTTAGTTACTGTCGCTTCATCAATACGTTGATGGTTGAATCCTTTTGTCACTTTTAATTGGTGATCTGTATCTACACCACGTTGACCACTGGCACTAGCTACCACACGTACATCTACATCTTTGCCAATACGAGCATCCACTCCTGCACGAACTCGTGATGTAATACCGTGATTATTTTCATCACGAAGATTATCTGCTGCGTCATCCTCAATATAGCTTGTAGCAGTTACACGACTAGTTGGGCGGTCAAAGCCTAAATGGCTATCCCAACGATTTCTAAAATCACCAACAAACTCTACACCAGATTTTTTATCTACATTAAAGTCACGATGAATGAAAGTATTCAAATGGTCTACCACTTGTGTTTTCACTTCTACTTTCGCCATATTTGGTTGACTCTTATCTGTAGTCGCATCCGCACCAAATTTTAAATTAATACCCATACGGAATTGACGTGTAGACAAAGCACGATCATCATCTCGATGGTTGAATAAGTTGTTAATACCAAAGTATACACGGGAATCTTTATTGATTTTCTTTTGAACGATCATATTCCAAATGCCATATGTTTTACGTTCATACATGTCGCTGGTACGACGGTCAGATCCAGAGTAGGAAATTTCAGATTTACCTTCTATTTTCTTAGCTTTTCTTGTAACAGGATCAAATACGATAGCATTTGTAATCGGATCTCTTTCATAGGCTGTACCAGATGTCATATATCCACCACCAGATACAGAGTTACTATCTAACATATTGATGTAATAATCCGCCCAAAGACTACCAGACCAACCTGTTTTTTCATCTTCGTAGTCTACTCCGATACCCACTTTATGACTTGGTTTATCTAATAATTGACGTGGCATATCTGGATTACTTTTATTCACAGCATGCAAGAATGTATATCCAAAACGAGCTTTCCATTTATTGGAAAGTTTTTGTTTTAATTCCCATTCAAGACCAGTAATTTCGGCTTTACCAATATTTTTAAAGCTATAAATCATATCTGGTGCATATAAGAATTTATAGATACCACGTTCTGTATTTTCATTTAAATCTGTGTGGAAATCTAACACATGGCCTGTATTATAAGCAGTAATATAGTTTTTAATATTATTTCTAAATACAGTCAATTTACTGTAAGTATTTTTATTTTCCCCTTCAATGGAGACATCAAAATTTAAGGATTTCTCTGGTTTTAAGTTAGGATTTCCTTGCCAGTACCAACCCATTCGAGCTTCGCCACCATTTAAACTAAATGCTGTAATATGGGATGGGAACATTTCCCAGTTATAGAACAATTCTCCCATACCTGGTTCAACATAACTACTACCTACGTTAGCTTTGAATCGACGATGTGAATTACCATTCAAATTATGAGTTAATCCCATATTGAAAGATAAGTTAGAACCAAATAAGCTACTGTGATCAAAACGAGCAATTGGAGTTAACATCGTGTTTTTATTTAACTGCCATGTATCTTGCACAAATAGATATTGTTTGTTAATCGTACCAGTACCAACTGTTTGTTTATTGATACGTTTGTTAGATTCTTCTTTAAAGTTAGCCCCATTTAGCTTTATAATTTTACTTAATTTAGGATTAACAGTATTATCGTAATAATACAATGGCAACTTTTCTACATCGGAGCTATAAATTCTATCTCTCCAACTAGTTGCTGTCGCATTATTTTCATCAATGGCTGCCTTATTTTCCGCCATTAATGTGGCAGCAAACTCCATATATTTAGCATAAGCTTCAGGATATTTTTTCTTTAATGTATTATCTGTTGTTCCAAAAATCCAAGCTTGAGCGTTAGCCGGATCCCCTTCTGTCAACTTCTCTTTATAATTCAAGAAATCTTCGTAGGTAAACTCAGGCACCTTACTATTTGGATTGGATTTGTTTGTATTGTACCATTCTTTTTCTTTATTACGTTCGATAATGCCATCTTTGCCTTTACTGAAAGAATAGTCATAAATATTAGATTTTGGATTACCATTACGATCTACAGATAAGCTCTTATCATAATCCCAAGGATCTATATCACGCACATAGGTATGCGGTGCATTTTTCAAACGACTACCTGTACCTGTTTCACGAGACATGCCAACACCATAGGATACTAGGTGATTGTCGTTGGCTTGGATATCTCCAGATACTCCAAAATTCCATTGTCTATGATCAATATTATCTGTGTATTCTAAAGTGTTTTTACCTTCATAGGTGCTTTTACCATAGTCACTGCTCAACGTTAAATCGTTTTCATTGGTACGAGTATAGTTAACTTCCGCTTTCCAATTAGAGACATCGTCTCTACCTTCGTAAGTTAAGTTCATAGTATTACGATTTAGATCACGTTTATAGTGCATTTGTGGCACCATGAAAGAATCACTATTTTTCACATAGCGCTCTAAATCTTCACGATAACGATCTAGCTTCATGCTGATCGTTTGATTATCTTTCACATCTATAATACTAGCCACACCTACATTAGCATTCGTTCCATAATACCGTAAAGAATTTTTTAGGAATCCATGGTCGACAGTATCATCAGCTCCTAGTGCAGATTGTCTAGGACTTTCACTAGCATAAATAGGCATAATATCTCGTTTGCTACCAAAGATATTCACTTTAACCTTACCAATTTTACCAGAGTCAGCTCGCACAAATACATTATTAAAAGGTAGAATATCGCTATTCCCTTTTTCACGAATACCTTCAAAGTTAAATTGTAAACCTGCTTTATTGCGTGGTTTATTCGTGATAACGTTAATAACACCACCCATAGCATCAGAGCCATATTTAGCACTAGCAGCACCTTGAACGATTTCGATATGGTCTAGATTTTCTGTACCTAAACGTTGCAATTCATCGCCTGCACCTTGATATTTCGCCAAATCACCCATCACAGGCTGACCATCTACCAAAATTAATGTATGACGAGGTTCTGCACCACGAATGGATACACCAACCCTACCCATAGCATCTACAGTACGACTCACACCAGTTTCACTAAATACGATATCCTCAGCAGATTTAGCTTGCTTAGCTTCAATATCTTTTTTAGTAATAATTTGCACTTGTTGCGAATTATACTTCGCCTCTTCTTGTGCACGATTCGCTGTAACATATACAGATCCTTCTGCATGTGCTACAGTCGGAACTAAAAAACTTGCGCCCCCAACCCATGTAGCAATGGCACAGGAAAGCATAAAATATTTATTTCTTGCTTCGCTTTTCCTTGTCATTGGTATCCTCCTATTAGAACAAAACTCTCTTAGTAATGAGAAAATAAGTCAAATTACTATTATTGTACCTTGTATTGATAATCTTTTTCTACTCTAAAAAGTTTCTAACTAATCCATTGCGACATTTTAAGAATTATTTTTATTATATTTTTGATTTTTATACTTTAATATATAAATCCTTACTAAATAGCAATAATTATTCATGTTAACAATTAAAAAATATTGATATTATATTAACTTCGTCTATTGAATAGGTAAGATAGACCATTTTCATAACATATAGAAAAGCTATAACCAATTGAGTATATACCTCAACTAAGTTATAGCTTTTCCTATAGGTATTTCACTTTTCATTCAACAAATAACTGTTATAAGATATATACTTAGCCATTATTGATTGTAATTTCAGCAAAATACTATTTTTTATTAGAATTTATATGTACCTTGGATACGAGTGTAGTTACCCAATTTAAAGTTTTCTCCACCGTATAAAGTATCACGTTGTCCAATACCTTTTGCATCGAATGTGTAGAATGCTTCTACCAAGAAGTCTTTGCGAGGAACATAGCCACCACCCAATGTAAAGCTACGAATACCATCTAAGTAACGATCTGGTACAGCACCTGTACCATTGCCACCGAAGAAGGAGCCGTGAGCGAAGTATTTGTAATCCATGAAGGCATTCCAACTACCAGGTCTTGTGAAATCAGACTGTCCAAGATCAAGACGAGCTGTCCAGAAGTGTGGAGTGCCGCCCATGGAGTGGCCTTTTACTGTAAAGTCAGCTGTACTACGAATATGGTCAAAATTAGTATGACCGTTCATATAGCGACCAAAATCACTGCGATTGAAACCATAATCTAAGGAGATAAGAGCATTATCACCGACCTGATATTGTGCACCAATAGCGAAAATATTAGCCAATCGTTTTGTCGTATACATATCATTGGTTAAATCAGGAACTTCCGATGTTACCTCTCCGTAAATAGGATCATTTAGATCGATATCCCCAGCCCAATCTTTATTATATCCCGTAATACCCGTATGAGTTACCATCTTAGTTTTCGCATGACCTGCTTGCATAGAATGAGCATTATTGTTCAAGGAACGTAAGAACCATGCTTGTAAGCCTAAACGAGGGTTAATTTGTGTTTTATATTGAGCAAATAATGCCTTATCGATTGCTGGAATTACATCTCGTTCCAACTTCAGGCCTGTCACTTTAATTGGTTTTCCAATTACTTTTTCGAGAGCTGCACGTGGTAATGTGTTACCTTGTTCAGAGTCTTGAATAGTTACTTTTAATTCCTCAAGATATTTTTTCACAATATTAGTAACTGTACCCTCACTATAATAATTTTCAATAGAACTAAAATTTGCCTCTTTTAATTCATTAATAACGTTTACATCTTCGATTTTATATGAAGATGTAGTGTAGTCATAAGGACCTACTTTCTTTATGCCTACTACACGCTTAAATTTATATTTATGTATAGGACTATTCAATGTATTCAAAGGTTGGTTCTTTGGTAGAACAGCTGTAATCTTAGCCCCCTCATTGTAATTGGTCATTTCTTCCTTAATGACGGAAGCTAAGGTTTTATCTCTAGTATCAGTTTGATACACTAATGTGCCGTAAAAATGAGATTTAGCAGCCCATTCAGCAACAGCCTTATAACCTTCCTCTAGTTTCTCTTTATTATTTTCCAGATAGTTTCTATCTAATAAAGATGGATTTCCCAATGATTCTCCAAATTTTTCGTTAACTTCATTTTTCAATGTACCATTTATTTCACCGAGTACTTTATTTTTTTCTTCCTTATACAATTTATTTGGATCATCTTTTTCAATTTTTTCAGGTCTATATTGATCGCTTTCAGCATACGATGATATATCACCCGCTAAATATCCCACATTATGATTTTCATCCTCTACTTCATATACTACCTTAACCTTGCCAGCCGATATAACAGGATTATAGCTTATATATTTATGGTTTACCAACTCTGGATATGCTTTATTGATGATATTTGCCATACGTTTGATGATTTCAGTTCTTTTAGCAATTTTTTCTTCTTCTGTTGCATTTGGCATCGTATTATCTACATCACTTAATTGTTCCATAAAGTATAGGTTTTCATTTTTCCCTTTAAATTCTTTTAGGTATATATCCATGAACGAGCCTTCTTGTGGAACCTTTTTACCATCAACTTCTTTTACTGGTGTCTTCCAAATATTTCCATAAATTGCCGCTATAGTCTCACTATCCCCATAAATTTTATTTAAACCAATAAACTCTTCCAATGTTGGAGCTCTAAAATAGGTAGAGTACGTACTATGGTTATAGGCAGAATCTGTAATACCCGTACTTGCTTTAAAGGACCCAATACCGGTACGGAATTGACTTCTTTGGTCCGTCCATACAGCACGAACTCCATCAAATGTTTTATTGAACCAGTATCCAGTAGCACCCATGGATTCAGATAAGCGACCAATCGAGAAATCCCAATGTCCGCCAGAGTGGGTAACATCTAGATTTTCTAATCGTTGTTTATTTAATCCTTTAGAGTTAATTGTTGTGTTTGCTGTATCTATAGAGTGAGTACCACTAGCACTAGCAAGAACTTTTACATTTGTATTATCATTAATTCTTGCATCTACACCAAAGCGTATACGTTGTTCTAAACCATGTTCTTTTTGATCTTTTAGATTATATTCAGCGTTACCAACATAGGATGTGCTTGTGTATAAAGATTGTGGACGTTCAGAACCACCATGTGCCATTAAGCGTGCACGATAATCGCCAATAAATTCAGTTCCTTTTTCTTTCTTAGCATCAAATGGTCTTTCTAAGAATTGATGTTCACGTCCCATATCATCGCCATTCACAGTAGCTATAGCTTTATCTACATGAACTTTTGTAATAGAAGTTTTACCATTTATACCATTTGTTACTGCAGGATTTTGCATCTTCGCATCTTGAGCTTTACTATCTCCACCTGCACCAAATTTAAGATTTACACCAAAACGATATACGCGAGATTGTGTTGCTCTATCATCATCACGATGATCAAAGATATTGTTAATACCAAAGTATACTAAGGAATCGTTGCCAAATTTACGTTGTACCATGGCATTCCATGTACCGTAAGATTTTTCTTCGTACTCATTAGATACATTATAGATGGCACTATCGGAATCAATACCACTAATCCAGTAGTTGGATCGATTCTTTTGTGTATTACTATCAAGCATTTTATGATAATAATCTGCCCACAATTGTGCATTCCACTTCTTAGTTTCATAGGTAATACCAAAATCGATTTTGTTAGTTGGGCGGTCTAATAAATGTGCAGGCATTGTAGGATCAGATTGATTCAACGCTTGCAAACGAGTCCAGCCGAAACGTGTACTCCATTTAGAACCAAATTTATGTTTCCATTCTAACTGTACACCAGTAATTTTTGCTTTACCAATATTTTTAAAGCTATAAATTAAATCTGGTGCTTGCATCCATTTATCTTTTTTTGATAATTGTGGTGCCCAGTCTTGTAATTCTCCTGTAAAGTATACGGACATATAGTTACGAATACG
>QWCL01001640.1_pt1 | contig 12575 bp, 11 predicted proteins | sample 1972551 | NCBI WGS metagenome assembly QWCL01 (sample SAMN09866709, study PRJNA288562) | Human oral metagenome isolate term2_saliva, whole genome shotgun sequencing... | isolation source: mouth | host: Homo sapiens | place: USA: California
TTGTATTGACAAAGAACAAACCGGAGTGGGTGGAACCAACAGCTGGGGTGAGTGGCCTTTGGAGCGTTATCGCCTGCACTATGGTGACAGAACTTATGAGTTCTCGTTGCGTCCGATTGTGAAATAACGTGGTTTATCCACCTTTTAACCCATAAAATCCACCTCCAAAGAGGTGGATTTTCTTATTTTTGCGACTATAAAACCATTGATAATGCAACAATAACCTAATATGAAGACAAAGAAAATCCTATCCACCTTATTGATGACGGCACTAACATCTGTCAGCGTCAACGCACAACATCAGTTCACTGTCAACACGAAACTCGGCGCAACCATACAGCCGACGATGTATGGTATCTTTTTCGAAGATATCAATTTTGCGGCAGATGGCGGCCTCTATGCCGAGATGATAGAGAATCGTTCGTTTGAGTTTCCCGACCGATTAATGGGTTGGAACACCTTCGGTAATGTCACTGTGAACGACCAAAAGCCTGCCTTTGCACGCAATCCTCACTATATAACACTCTCTGATGCGGGGCATCGTGAGAAACGAACTGGCTTGGAAAATCGTGGCTTTTTCGGCATGGGACTGAAGAAAGGCATGTGTTATGACTTCTCTGTATATGCTCGTTTGCACATGTTGCAAGGCGATTCAGCAAAATTTCGCGTTGAACTTGTTGATGAAGAAGACCGACCTATTGTCGCAACAAGAATCACAGTGAAGAGCAATCAATGGCAGAAATATACCTCAACGCTGACGGTTGATAAGACCGTTGAAAAGGGATTACTTCGCATTTTCCTTGAAAAAGGTGGGGCAGTAGACCTTGATCATGTGAGTCTTTTCCCTGAAGATAGCTGGCATGGGATGCGTGCTGACCTTGTAAAAGACCTCGCAGAACTCCACCCAGGGATATTCCGTTTCCCCGGAGGTTGTATCGTTGAAGGAACTGATTTGGCTACACGCTATCAGTGGAAGAACACAGTTGGACCCGTAGAAGAGCATCCTTTGAACGAGAATAGATGGAATTATACCTTCCCACATCGACTCTTTCCAAACTACTATCAGACGTTAGGCATGGGCTTCTTTGAGTTCTTTCTCCTATCTGAAAAGATAGGAGCCGAACCGCTTCCTGTATTGAGTTGTGGGCTCGCTTGCCAGTATCAGAATGATGATAACGACCGAAATGCACACACCGCTATGGCCGACTTGCAACCTTATATCGATGATGCGCTCGACTTGATTGAGTTTGCCAATGGTCCCGTTACAAGCAAATGGGGACGCGTCCGCGCTGACATGGGCCACCCAGCTCCATTTAATCTCAAGCAGATTGGTATTGGAAATGAGCAATGGGGACCTTTATATCCCGAACGCTTAGAGGCATTTATGAAGCAGATTCGTGCCAAATATCCACACATAAAGATATGCGGCTCATCAGGACCTTCGGCAAGTGGCAAGGGGTTTGACTATGGATGGCAACAAATGCGCAAGCTCGGTGTCGACCTTGTTGACGAACATTACTACATGTCTCCTGATTGGTTCTTGAACAATGCAGGTCGATATGATCACTATAATCGTAAGGGTCCGAAGGTGTTTGCAGGCGAATATGCAGCTCATGTGCGTGGACTTGACAAGCAACCAAATGTAGCGATGAACAATTTTGAGGCAGCTTTGTCCGAGGCGGCCTTCATGACAGGACTTGAACGCAATGCCGATGTCGTGTGGCAAGCTACATATGCCCCCCTGTTTGCACACGTTGAGGGTTGGCAATGGCGTCCCGATCTCATCTGGTTTGACAATCTTCAGAGTGTGCGTACAGTCAATTGGTATGTGCAAATGCTTTATGCCACAAACCGAGGTACGAATGTTCTTCGTCTGACCGAAGGCGGAAAGCCTGTTGAAGGCAAAGAAAAAATCTACGCCAGTGCCGTATATGATAAGGCAGAAAAGGCGTATATCGTGAAGATTGTCAATGTAGATGACCGCGAAAAGCAGGTGAATGTCACGTTCGAAGGATTGAAAACGCTTGGCAAAGGAAAGTGTATCACCCTGCACAGTGACAATCCACGCGCCGTGAACTCATTGGAAAATAAAACCAATGTCGTGCCCCAAACAAGTGAGATTGAAGCAAATGGCAATGCTGTTTCAGTGAAAGTGCCAGCAAAATCGTTTGTTGTCTATCGCTTTTAAGATGGTTATAACCCAGGGGCGACAGCTCTTTCGCTCGCCACCCCTGGGCTATCAAAGGTACAACTCGTACCGAGTTGCGAGATAAAACAATTATGGGTGTGATGTCGTTGATAATGAAACGTAAAATGATTTGCGTCATTTCATCGTGTAAAATACGGCAAAACACACGACCATTTGACGCAAATTAGTGCGTAAAATGACGCAGATTACAATACCATTTAAGTTCAACGCTGAAGGCGTTGTACCTATGATAGCCCAGGGTTGGCACCAGCCTACCCTGGGTTATGCATGTAGTGAGGAGGTCAACGCCGTAGGTGTTGTATATTTTCTACGTGGAATGCCGCGATAAAATCATGAGGAATAAAAGGTACAACGCCTACAGCGTTGTTACCACTCACGGCAAATGCCCCAGGGTAGACTTCGCTTTCGCTCGCCAACCCCGGGCTATCAAAAGAACAACTCGTACCGAGTTGCCCCATGAGGACAGTCACAATGTTAAACACATTCCTTGAGTAATCATCATAATACATACGATGTTGCGAGTTGGAAATATTCATAATGACAAATACGCTCATTAGAAGATAGACATAACACCTACGGCGTTGCGTGGTGAGAGCATTCATCATAGTAGATGTATTCATTGAAATATTGGTACATTTTGGCGTTTATTTATTCGTATGTTGGCATCAATTACATTATAGGATAAATGTTTCAACGCCGTAGGTGTTGCGCTTTTGAAAGCCCAGGGTTGCCAAACGATAGTGCAGGCTACCCTGGGTTAACATATGGTTTGTGGGGAACAACGCCATAGGTGTTGCGCTTTTTTTGATTAATTCGCCATAAAAGGGTTCATTATAAGCGTGCCTTCATAGAAAAAGCTCAACACCTACGGCGTTGAATCTCCTTGCGAACGTTTACCCGGGGTAGGCTCGTTCCTCGCCAACCCTGGGCTATCAAAAGAACAACTCGTACCGAGTTGCGAGATGAATCAATTGTGGGTGGTGACGTTGTTGATAATAAAACGTGAAATGATTTGCGTCATTTCATCGCGCAAAATACGGCAAAACACACGACCATTTGACGCATTTTAGCGCGTGAAATCTTTTATTACGCGCGATGCTTTTATTTAGTTGATGTGAAGAAGGAAATCAAGAGGGTTGCGAACCACCTTAAAATGGTGTTGTATGTTGCTGGGATTTATTGCATTTATAGACACATTCTAAAACGGCAAGCGAACGAAAGAATAAGGCATAAAAATTTGTTTTATAAGATAAAAAACCTAACTTTGCAATACGATATCATTAATTTTTCAACATAATGGACAACTTAAAGAGAGATTTTGCATCAAGATTGCTGCAGGTAAAAGCCATTAAACTTCAGCCAAACAATCCTTTTACATGGGCTTCAGGATGGCTTTCGCCGTTCTATTGTGACAATCGTAAGACGCTGTCTTACCCTGAATTGCGCAATTATGTGAAGTTAGAGCTTGTGCATAAAGTGCTGGAATGTTTCCCCGAAGCAGAGGTAGTAGCTGGTGTTGCGACTGGGGCTATCGCTCAAGGCGCTTTAGTGGCCGACGAACTCAACTTGCCTTTCGTTTATGTTCGGTCGAAACCAAAAGATCACGGCTTAGAGAACTTGATAGAAGGTGACTTGAAACCCGGCATGAAAGTCGTCGTTATAGAAGACCTTATCTCTACAGGTGGCAGCAGTTTGAAGGCTGTTGAGGCCATCAGAAGCAATGCGTGTGAGGTTATTGGCATGGTAGCGAGCTACACTTATGGTTTCCCTGTGGCAGAAAAAGCCTTTCGTGAGGCCAATGTTAGACTTGAAACACTGACCGACTACGAGCATGTGGTGGCAGAAGCATTAGCTACTGGCTACATCAGTGAACATGATGTTGAGGTGTTACATGACTGGCGTCAGGCTCCCGATAAGTGGAAAAAATAAGATAAAATAAAACTTCTTATGAAGTAAAAGCCTCTCTCGGGCTATCCAAACAGGGGAGAAATAGTGCATGATATGCAATGAGATGTTGTGTGAAAGCATGCGTTAAAGGCTTTGAAACGAGAGGAAACGAAACGTGATATGCAATGATGCATTGTGAATTATGAATTATGAATTAAACTAAATGGCAACATTTGAAAGTAGTATTCGACAGATAGATTATCCTCAAGAGCGTGTTTATGCCCTGTTGAGTGACATGAATAATATAGATAAAGTGAAGGATCGTATCCCCGAAGATAAGGCAAACGGTCTTACATTTGATGCCAATTCGATAGGTATCAACACGCCAATGGGTGCTGTAAAATTAGTCATTGTGGAGCGTGAAGCCCCTAAATGTATTAAGTTTGAGACAGCAGAAAGTCCGCTGCCTTTTAACTTTTGGATTCAGATTTTGCCCGTATCCGAAACCACAAGTAAGATGAAACTCACCATCAAGGCCGAGTTAAATCCATTCATTAAGGGGATGGTTTCAAAACCATTAACCGAAGGTATCGAGAAGATAGCTGATGCTTTGCAAGCTATTCACTATGAGTAAGCCAGGCGGTTTGAGGCTTGTTTTTGACGATTTGAAAAGAATTCGAATGATAAAGCCTAATCAATGGCGAGGCATTTGGATAGTGTTCGCTTTGCTGTTGGTTTGCTCTTGTGGTAAGATTCAAAACGAATATAGTGACTTTCGTCCTTATTTCGTGTATAATAATAATGTGCGACAATGTGCTCGTTTGGCTGAAGCCATGACGCCAAATAGTGGAATCTTTTGCATCATTCAACAGCAATTTATCAGTGGAGCCACATATTATGTGTTCACAAATAGTGATGGATTGAGTCAGAAAATCATTCAAAACGACCGCGAAAGACAAGGACATTATGTGCTCGGATATAACAATGGACTCATTGTTGGCTATGGAAACCTGAGTGATCCTCAAGTGTTTTATGCCTATGATTTGGAGTGTCCTAACTGCTTTGATGCCTCATCTTTGCCAGTGCGTAGTAAGCCGTTGCATTTAGCTTCGGGTGGGATTGCAATCTGCAACGTGTGCCATCGTCACTACAATCTTAACAATAATGGAGTTATTATCAGTGGAGAGCGTGGCAAAAAACTAACGCGTTATCGTGCATCTTCTACGGGACCATACGGCATTTTAAGCGTAAATTAAATGTAATCAGATGTTCATTGTCTTACAAAATGAAAAGAATTGACTCACTTTTACACCTTAAAAGTGAAAGGTTTTGAACCGATTCACGAAAGGTTTTGCTTTTTTTCATGAACAAAAATGAAGAATTATTTGGCGGTTTCGATAAAAGAATATACCTTTGCAAAACCTGAATTGCGGAAATAGCTCAGTTGGTAGAGCACGACCTTGCCAAGGTCGGGGTCGCGGGTTCGAGTCCCGTTTTCCGCTGGGGTCGCGGGTTCGAGTCCCGTTTTCCGCTCAATAGTTACAAACTATTTCTTATTTCCAAAGCCGCAATGGTGGAATTGGTAGACACGAGGGACTTAAAATCCCTTGGCCAGTAATGGCTGTGCGGGTTCGAGTCCCGCTCGCGGCACACCCTTAATTTAATTCATAGATATGCGCAACAATCTTATTCTTACTCTTTCAGTGTGCTCATTGGCTTTAATGACATCATGTTCTAAGTTAGGTAAGCTCACTTCTGATTGCTTTTCAGTTAGTCCAAACCCTTTAGAGACGGTTGGAGGAAAGGTTCCTGCAACGGTGGAAGGACAGTTCCCAGAGAAATTTATGAATAAAAAGGCCACAGTAACTGTGGTTCCTGAGCTCAGATATGCAGGCGGAGAAGTAGCCAAAGGACAGCCAATGACATTCCAAGGAGAGAAAGTTATGGGCAACGATAAGGTGATTTCTTATCGTCTTGGCGGTCGTTACACGATGAAAACTTCATTTGATTATGTGCCAGCCATGCAGAAAAGCGACATGTATTTGACGTTCAATGCACGCATAGGAAATTCAAAAGTCAATGTTCCGGCAATCAAAGTTGCCACTGGAGTCATTGCAACAGCAGAACTTTATCGTAAGGCTATGCTCCAAGGCGGTGCTTGTTTGGCGCTCGATTCGTTTCAAAGAGTGATAGATCGCAAGCAAGAAGCCAACGTAAAATTCCTCATAAACCAAGCTAATTTACGTAGCAATGAGTTGAAGAACAATAGTGTTCGCGAGTTTGTTAGCATGCTTAAGCGCATTAATTCAGACCGCGAGGGACTGGCAATCAAGAATGTTGAGGTGAAAGCTTATGCCTCTCCAGAAGGTGGTTTCAGCTTTAATGATAAGTTAGCCAATAAGCGTCAGAATGTCAGTGAAGGCTATGTGAAGCAACAACTCAAAGGAACGAAACTAAAAACAGACATAGATGCCCACTACACCGCACAGGATTGGGATGGTTTTATGAAGCTCGTTCAGGCGAGTAAGATACAAGATAAGGACGTAATCTTACGCGTTCTGTCCATGTATAAAGACCCACAAGAGCGTGAAAAGCAAATACGTAACATGAGTGAAGGCTTCCGTGAGCTCGCCGATGGCATTCTTCCAGAACTCCGTCGCAGTCGTTTGATTATCAATTATCAAACAATTGGTCGTAGCGATGACCAGATTCAACAGCAATATGCGGCTGATCCTACGAAGTTAAGTCTTGAGGAATTGCTCTATGCGGCATCGTTAACAAACGACAAGAACGCTAAGAAGGCAATCTATAAAAAGACTACTGAGCTCTATGATCGCGATTACCGAGCTTATAACAACCTTGCAGCCTTGGCATTGAACGATGGTGATGAGCAGACGGCTCAAAGCTATTTGGAGAAAGCTTTGCAAGTAAACCGCAAAGCACCAGAGGCATTTGCCAACAAGGCTTATATTGATTTGACACACGGAAAAATTGCCGATGCAGAACGACATCTATCAGATGCCACTGAGGCCAACGGCTTTAATGAGGTTCTTGGCAATCTACATATCGCACGAGGGAACTATGCTAACGCCTCGGATGAACTCTTTAATAACAACAATAGCGCTGCACTTGCGCAGTTGATGAACAAGAATTACGTTGCAGCTGAACAGACATTGAAGGCTATTCAGCAGCCAAATGGACTGACATATTATCTCTTTGCCGTGCTCAATGCACGCCAAGGAAAGAATGATGCGGCTGCAACCTACTTGAAAGATGCATTGCAAAAGGATCCTTCTTTGGCCGAATATGCCAAGAACGACCTTGAATTTGCTAAAGTAAATCAATGAAAAAACTCTGTATTCTCATAGTACTCACGTTGGTGTTGGCAGCCTGTGGAACCGATAAACACCATTTCGAAATCGACGGAAGACTAACTAATCTCAACCAAGGTGAGTTCTATGTATACAGTCCCGACGGCCTAATTACAGGCTTAGATACCATAAAAGTAGAGGGTGGACGCTTCTCTTATGAGCTTCCATGTGAAGAAAATGGTGTGCTCGTTATAGTCTTTCCAAACTTCTCTGAGCAACCCATCTTTGCACAACCTGGTGGTTCTGTCGACGTAGAAGGCGACGCCTCACACCTCAAAGAACTTGAAATCACGGGAACAGATGACAATAAACTGATGACAAAGTTCCGCCATCAGATTGCTAATTCATCGCCCCCCGAGATTGAAAAAGACGTGAAATATGTCGTCAACGATCATCCTGAATCGGCTGTTGGCCCTTATCTCATTGACAAATATCTACTTCGTAAGCCCCAGCCCAATTACAAACAAGCCTATCGTTTGTTGCTTTCATTGCAAAAAGAACAGGCTCGCAATGGCTATTTGAACCATCTTTTAGCTCAAATAAAGCCGCTTGCCGATGCCTCTTCTGATAGACTTCCTGCATTCTCGGCTATGGATATACAGGGCAAATCCATTTCTTCCACAACCTATTCTTCGGCTCCTGTTGCCATCATCTATACGTGGGCATCGTGGAGTTATGAGAGTTCCACACTGCAACAGCGCTTGCTTGATATGCAAACGCGTGCCAATGGAAAACTCCAATTGCTTGGAATCAACCTTGATGCAAGCCGAAAAGCTTGCAAAGATAACCTTGAAAGTCAGGGTGTTCGATGGCCCGTTGTCTGTGATGAACAATTGTTTAAGGGACCATTGGTGCTCAAATTAGGACTCACTTCCGTACCAGATAATCTCTTGTTACAGCGTGGTCGCGTCATTGCTCGTGGGCTTTCGACCGATGATCTTATAGCCCGCATCGAAAAGATGATTTGATTTTTAGTGGACATTCCACTCCTACAATAACCTTAACTCTTTCTAATCATGCTTGTAAAAACCTATTGTGCCGCTGTCAACGGACTCGAAGTAACCACTGTAACAATTGAAGTGAGCATGAATCCTGGCGTTGTTTACCACCTCACTGGACTTGGAGATAAGGCCGTTCAAGAGGGGCGTGACCGCATCGCTGCAGCCCTTTTATATTGTGGTTACAAGTTTCCCAAAGCCGATATCACCGTGAATATGGCTCCCGCTGACCTCAAAAAGGAAGGCAGTAGCTTTGATTTGCCGTTGGCAATTGCCTTACTTGCCGCCAATGGAAGCATCCAAACAGCTTGTCTTGACCAATATATGATGGTGGGAGAACTAAGTCTTGACGGCCAACTTCAACCTATCAAGGGCGCACTTCCTATTGCTATCAAAGCTCGTTCAGAGCATTTCAAAGGGCTCATCGTACCCAAAAGCAATGTCAGAGAGGCCGCCGTGGTCAATAATCTCGATGTTTATGGCATGGAAAACATCGTAGAAGTCATCAAGTTTCTTACGGGATCAGCCCACTTTGAGCCTGTAATCATCGACACACGAAAGGAGTTTTATGCACAACAAACGCAGTTTGATCTCGACTTTAGTGATGTTCGGGGACAAGAAAGCGTTAAACGTGCGCTCGAAGTTGCCGCAGCTGGTGGCCACAATCTTATCATGATAGGTCCTCCCGGCAGTGGAAAGTCGATGATGGCCAAGCGACTTCCTTCCATACTTCCACCGCTCTCATTGTCCGAAAGCCTTGAAACAACGCAACTACACAGCATTGCTGGTAAGTTGGGTTGTGGCACATCGCTCATCAGTCAGCGCCCTTTTAGGTCACCACATCACACCATTTCCGAGGTAGCGCTTGTCGGAGGAGGCACAAATCCCATGCCCGGTGAGATCTCGTTAGCCCATAATGGTGTCTTGTTTTGTGATGAATTACCTGAGTTTAATAAGCATACTCTTGAAGTACTTCGACAGCCTTTAGAAGACCGAAAGATAACCATTAGTAGGGCAAAATATAACATAGAGTTTCCTTGTTCGTTTATGTTTGTGGCCAGTATGAACCCTTGTCCCTGCGGCTACTATGGCGATCCGACGCACCATTGCGTATGTACGCCGGGACAAATCCAGCATTATATGAACAAGATTTCAGGCCCCTTGCTCGATAGAATAGATATACAATGCGAGATAACTCCAGTTCCTTTTAAGGATATCAGCCGCGGAAAGCCGGGCGAAAGCAGCGAAACCATTCGCCAACGTGTTATCTGTGCGCGTGAAATTCAAACCGAACGTTTTCGCGAAATCAAGGGTGTGCATTGCAATGCACAAATGTCTGAGCGCATGATTCATACGTATGCAGAACCCGACGACGCAGGAATAGCAATGCTACGAATGGCCATGGAGCGACTAAGTCTATCGGCCCGAGCCTATAGTCGCATTCTAAAGGTGGCGCGAACAATCGCCGATTTGGCAGGGGCTCCACACGTTGAAGCCGACCACCTGGCTGAAGCCATAAGCTATCGCCAGCTTGATCGTGGCGATTGGGGAGAGCGATGAGTGTGTGATGCGAGGGAAAGGAAGCCTCACCCCCAGCCCCTCTCCGAAGAGAGAGGGGAGTAGTTATTCTTTGAAATTGAGCAAATTGCTTGAAGGTTAATTAGAGACGGTGATGTTATTGCTCATTAAATGTAAAATGATTTGAGGCATTTCATCGTGTAAAATACGGCAAAATACACGACCATTTGACGCATTTTAGCGCGTAAAATGACGTTGTTTAAAATACCATTTAAGTTCAACGCTGTAGACGTTGTACTTTTGATAGCCTAAGGTTGGTGTCAGCCTACCTTAGGTTATGTGTGTAGTGAGGAGGTCAACGCCGTAGGTGTTGTGCTAATTTTCTAATGAATGCATCTGTCATTTCGAATGTTACACCCCACAATCTCGTTTGTATTATAATGATTTCTCGATGAATGTGTTCAACATTATGACAACCCTCATGGTGCAACGCCGTAGGCATTATAGTAAATTCTCAATGAAACTTCCCTCCATTAAAAATATTCTTATTATGCAACTCGGTACGAGTTGTGTTTTTGATAGCCCGGGGTTGGCGAGGAACGAGCCTACCCCGGGTGAGCATCCACAAGGAGATTCAACGCCGTAGGTGTTGAGCTTTTTCTATGAAGTCGCGCTTACAATGAACTATTTCATGGCGGATTAATCAAAAAAAGCACAACACCTACGGCGTTGTTCCGCGCAAACCATACCCTAACCCAGGGTAGCCTGCACTATCGTTTGGCAACCCTGGGCTATCAAAAGCACAACACCTACGGCGTTGAAACATGCATTTTTCGATACGATTTCTTTCATTTTTCAACATGTTTCAATGGCTTATCACACGGAAATAACCATTATCAACGACGTTGATTCAAATAATTTGTGAAACAATATGTATCGTGGCATTATTCGACATTAAATATATTATGTCACAATTTGCGTCATTTCATGCGATAATCCGCATCATTTCGTTGTGTAAAACGCGGCATATAACGCGATGATTTGCATCAAATCATTTCACGCTTTATTATCCACAACATCATCACCCCCTATTAACTTTCAAACTACTCCCTTCATTTCCACGGCTAATCACTCCCCTCCCTCTTCGGGGAGGGGTTGGGGGAGAGGCTTTATTTCCCTCACACTATTTCACCTTTAATTCTCAACCACGCCACCCTCACAATTATTTCATCACGCAACTCGGTACGAGTTGTGTTTTTGATAGCCCGGGGTTGGCGAGGAACGAGCCTACCCCGGGTGAGCATCCACAAGGAGATTCAACGCCATAGGTGTTGAGCTTCTTCTATGAAGACACGCTTATAAAGAACTCTTTTATGGCGGATTAATCAAAAAAAGCACAACACCTACGGCGTTGTTTCCCGCAAACCATATATTAACCCAGGGTAGCCTGCACTATCGTTTGGCAACCCTGGGCTATCGAAAGCGCAACACCTACGGCGTTGATACGTTTATTTGATAATACAATTAATACCAAAATACGAATAAATAAACGCCAATATGTGCTAATATTTCAATGAACACATCCGCCATGATGAAAGCTCTCATCGCGTAACGCTGTAAGCGTTATACGTTTGATAGCCCAGGGTTGACAAGCGAAAGCGAAGTCTACCCTGGGTCGTTTGCCGTGAGTGGCAACAACGCTGTAGGCGTTGTACCTTTTATTCCTTAGCTTCTTATCGTGACATTTCACGCAGAAAAAGTACAACACCTACGGCGTTAACTTTCTCACTACACACATAACCCAGGGTAGGCTGACGCCAACCCTGGGCTATCATAGGTACAACGCCTTCAGCGTTGAACTTAAATGGCATTCTAAACAGCGTCATTTTATTCGGTAATCTGCGTCAAATGGTCGAATGTTTTGCCGTATTTTACACGATGAAATGACGCAAACCATTTTATGCTTTATTATCAATATCATCGTCACTACAATTATTTCATATCGCAACTCGGTACGAGTTGTTCCTTTAATAGCCCGAGGTTGGCGAGGAACGAGCCTACCCCGAGTAAACATTCGCAAGGAGATTCAACGCCGTAGGTGTTGAGCTTTTTCTATAAAGACACGCTTACAACGAAATCTTTCATGGCGGATTAATCAAAAAAAGCACAACACCTACGGCGTTGTTCCGCGCAAACAATACCTCAACCCAGGGTAGCCTACACTATCGTTTGGCAACCCTGGGCTATCGAAAGCGTAACACCTACGGCGTTGAAATATTCATTTTATATCATGATTCACATTTTTTCACGTCAAAATATATGGTGGATTGCGCCGAAAAAGTGCAACACCGATGGCGTTGATACGTTTATTTTATAATACAATTAATGCCAACATACGAATAAATAAACGCCAAAATGCACTAATATTTCAATGGATATATCCACCATTATAAATGTTGTAACGACGCAATGCCACAGGTTATATGTCGGTATTCCAATGAATGTATTTTACAATATACATGCCCTCATGGTGCAACTCGGTACGAGTTGTTCTTTTGATAGCCCGGGGTTGGTGAGGAACGAGCCTACCCC
>QWCL01002239.1_pt1 | contig 12567 bp, 10 predicted proteins | sample 1972551 | NCBI WGS metagenome assembly QWCL01 (sample SAMN09866709, study PRJNA288562) | Human oral metagenome isolate term2_saliva, whole genome shotgun sequencing... | isolation source: mouth | host: Homo sapiens | place: USA: California
TTTGTTATGATATCTGAAGTCGTGGCCTTATCGTCTAACGGTTAGGACACCAGGTTTTCATCCTGGCAATCCGGGTTCGATTCCCGGTAAGGTCACCATGTAACAGACAAAAGGCCTCACTGGTCTTTTTTATTTGTTTTTAATCTTGCAAGAAACTTATGCTCACTGTAAAATGATGCTAAGATAGTGGTAATAGCAGGGTAGGGATCTAATGATAAAGAGTGGCGCGATAAAAATAAAACACGCAAACGTTAGAAAGGTCCAGGACGATAAAAGATCGCCTAAAAACACTCCTGTGAAAAAAGTACATCCCAAACTAAAATCCGTCCGAAAGTGTATATCAAAATTCTGGACTATAGCTGGAGTTACTATATTAATAGCCGCTATCTACCTGCTCATCAATGGCGGTGCCTTGGTAGAGCAACATAAAATGGCGCAATACCTTAAGGAAAAGTATGGGAAAGAGTTTATAGTAGAAAATTATCGCATTGAGGGTGGCGGTATTGGAGTTGAAGGCGATCCGTATGTGGATGCTTATCCGGTTGATGATAGTAGTCTTAGGTTTGAAGTGTGGAATAGAGCTGACTATAGAAAAGGCGAGAGTGCTTACTCTGATACCTATCCAGATCGTATTTGGGAAAGAGAGTCTAGGAATGATATAGCTAACCTAGTTAGCAAGCAGTTTGACGGTAGAGTTAGACTCGAATCAATAAGAATAAGCAGCAATATAGAGGTTGGCAGAGCTATTACGAAAAACATACCCTCCTATAAAGATGCATTTAATAAATTTGGCAGAAAAATATATATGACGATATCTTTAGAGAATGACGTTAATTTTGATGATTTGTCAGAGCATATGTATAGAGCGACTTCCGAAATAAGAAAGCAAATGGGCGTAATGCTGGCTATAGACTATCATGATTCACTACATGAGCTATGGCTGGAGGATCAGGACATTAGCAATATGAAATCTTCGAGTGACGTAGATAAATATATAAAGAGGAGGTGGAGTGAACATAACTAATGAGCAATATCTAATATTAAATGCTGTGTTTTATGGCTATGCCAGAAGTATTTTGGACGCATATTTATCAAAATATCTTCAAACTCTCTTTTCCATTAGAAGGTTAAGCGTTATATAATAAGGTCTTCTTGTAGTATAAGTTATGCTTAAACTAGAATAAGAGTATCTAGAAAGTAACCGGAGGGGGTGGTAGCAAAAAAGGTCAGTAAGACGAAGAGATGTAAGGTGGATAAATTATTGATGGTCTTCTGTGGTCTGGTTATATTGATTATTGTTATAGCGATTGTTTTACATATCAAAAATGAAAATAAAATATCTAATGCTCAGAATGGGATGTCTGAGTATCTGAAAAATAAATATAAAGAAGACTTTAAGGTCGAAAGACCCGAGCATAAACACGGAGGTTTTGGGGTCAACGGTATATGGATGTCGCAAGCATACCTAGTGTCAAACCCAAAACTAAAATTTGACATCGATTGCAGCTATTTAAATCCCTCTGACTGTAGCGACCAATACATCGCTGCCATCTGGTCAGTCCAATCCAGCAAGGAGCTAGAATCTATAGTAAAAGAAGCTAATGCCAGTAGTAGCGATGGCTATAAAGCAGATAGTGCACGGGCAGAAGTTATTCTATCTGGCAGTTTAGTAGATTCTGTCAATAAACAATCTAAGTATGAAGACAATAAAACAAAAGACGAAGGCTTTCTCTACAGACTAATAATAGACGCTCCGAACGATAGCCAAAAGGCCTCTTACATATTTAAAATTGTAGAGAAATTGAGAGAAGAGGGTATTTACAGCATAAAAATAGATACCAATAGTAAAAATCGTTCAACCGGAAGATGTACAATATTCTTAGACAAAAAAGACTTAGGGTCTGAAAATAGCTTAGACAATTGCATCAATAAAACAGGGGAGTAGAAAATGTCGTTGAGTACGTTAGACTATCTGAATTTAAGTGCTGTAGCATATTTAGATTTTGATAAATTAGCAATAGGGAAAAACATAGCCCAGCTCATAGGAGATAAAGTCATTTCAGAAAAAGATATTAATAGCCCTGAACTCTCCGCCCTCCAAGATCCTTCTAATCCACTTCGCTCCTGGAAACTTATAGCTCAATCTCCTTCTAGCGTCAGTGAGGTAAAAGTTTAGCATAGAAATAAATTATAAAATTATCAGTCCGTTGCATCGTGCTTATTCTTAAGGTAAAATGATAAATAACTAAGCAATAGAGGGCTATGTTGTATGGCGAATAGTAAGAGCAAAAGAGCGAGCAAATCGCATGTAAATAATAAAAAAATCTGGCAAGCTATCTTGATTATTCTGTCGTCAATAGTTGTGGTAATGACTGTAGTGTACATTGTAGGTGGAATTATAATAGATAGAGAAATTAATAAACGTTCGGTTGGCGATAAGACTGAGCAAGCTAACATGACTAGCTATCTAAAAAACAAATATGACCAAGATTTTGAAGTAGAAAAACCTAGTTGTAATGGCGGTGCTTTTGGTATTTCTTGTGTATGGTCTGCTGATGCTTATCCTAAATCAGATAAAAGCATAAAGGTGTATATTTCTCGGGTGGATAACCAGACGAAGTACAGCGACGACTATGTTGTAAGAACTTGGCAAAAAGAACAAACTGCCAAAATTCAACCCAAAGTCAGAGAAATATTTAAAGACATGCCCGTTGATGTAAAAGTTAGACTAGGCGTAATAGATCCAGACGTAGAGCGTACCTTCACTCTGAAAAAGCCAACTTTTGAGGAGGTGTTTTTGGAGGGTGATAAAGATAAATATGGATTAACTGTATATTCGATTGCTATAAGATATAGAGAAGGTCGGGAGATGTCAAAAAATGACATAGCTAGTAGATTATTTGAATTGGTGAAATATATAAAACTTCAAGGTATTTCTCGGGTATCATCTAGTGTTCTAGATATCAGCGAAAAAGATAGAAGGGGTGTTTCTTGTGGCGTAGACGAAAACATATCATTAGAAAGCATAAAAAAGTGCCTGGATAATATATCTGCATTACCAAAGGAGGATCTTATATGGTAAACACTAAAGACTATCTAAATCTATCAGCCTTGGCGTATGTTGATTTTGAGAGTGTAGATAAAGGAAAAACGATAGGTAGTCTTGTCGACGGTGTTGAGAATGGTACTATGTCGCGTAAAGATTTCAATATCAATAGTCCTGAATTCTCTGCCCTCCAAAATTCTTCTAATCCACTTCGCTCCTGGAAACTTATAGCCCAATCCCCGTCTAGCGTCAGTGAAGTAAAAGTTGTGAATTATCGCGGGTATAAACGAGAGGAAGTTGTTACTCGCTCTATCCCCTTTTCTTGCACTGCTTTTCAAAACCCCGAAACGGGTGAGATAGTGTTTGCCTTTCGTGGCACTAATAATATAAAAGATTGGGGTACGGACATACAAATAGCGTCTTTCGTTCCACAGGTATTTATTCGCCAATTTCAACAAGCAAAAGACTTTGTGTTTAACACTTTAAATGAACACGGTCCAGTATGTTACGAGACTAAAGATGCTATGTTCAAGGCTCTCAACCAGAATAGTAATGTTAGCTTTACTGGACACTCGCTAGGTGGCGGGTTGGCTCAGTATATGACATACGTAACTTCTGATATGGAAAGTGGTGATACAGGGGTAAAGTCAGTAACCTTTAATGGCGTTGGTATAGGTCAGAACACTTGGGATATTGAAATATGGGATAATGGATATAAGTATAATTCAACGAATCATATTAATTCTGGAGATATTACCGGTAATTACGGCATGAGGCTAGGCAGGCAAGTTTATCACGTCGATGCATTGAGTGGAGTGCGAGCTCAATCGGTGAACGTCAAGGCGTTAACAACTATGCTGATGTATAAGGTCTATAGCCTTACGGGCAAGAATCGCAATGTCGATTACCTTGCTAAAATAGAGAACATTCAAAAGGGCTTAAAAGACGGAGATGAATATAGGAGTACTATGCTGGCATACGCAGGGTTCTTTGGCGGCGGAGGCGGCTCAGGTGTTGCAAGGTATCATATGCTTGACACTCTAATAGACAGGACAACGGGTGATGTAACAGATACCGTAGAGGAGAATGCAGCCGGCTTAGCTAAGCTCGACAAGGACAAGATCGAGAAGCTTCTTGGAGCTATCAAAGTTATTGAAGTAGCTAAAATAGAAGGTAATTATAAGGAATCATTACTGACCAATAAATTGCCTTTCTATAAATGGAAAGAACATAGGTCTGGTAGATATGAAGGGATGACCGGTAATCCTCCAGCAAAAGAGTACGGTAAATTTAGACACAGCTACACAGATGCTCAAATTGGCTATGCGAACTACGTGCTGAAAGAGTTTGAAAGGATGTTCTCGAGTGGAGAGTATAAAGATATTGAGGTTATTTTTCAGAAAGCCCAAGCCGAGCAAAACCGCCGTATTGATCCGCTGGTGTTTGATTTGGACGGTGACGGAATAACGACAGTGTCGATTGATGATTCAAATGCGTTCTTTGACTTGGACAATAATGGCTTCGCTGAAAAAACCTCGTGGGTTGGTGCCAAAGAAGGCTTGCTGGCATATGATAAAAACGGCGACGGGATAATTAATGGCGGCAATGAGTTGTTCGGCGACCGTACGTTAATGAAAGATGGCAAAACGTTGGCATCAAGCGGTTTTACGGCATTGGCAGAGTATGACAACAACAAGGACGGCAAGATTGATAGCAATGATGCGATATATACACTGCTGCGGATTTGGCAAGATTCTGACGGCGACGGTATTGCTTCCGCTGGCGAATTAAAGCAGTTGGTTGATTTGGGGATTGTGTCCATTGGCTTGTCGTATAACAACACTGGCGTGACCGACGGCGCTGATAACATCCAAGTGCGAACAGGAACGTTTACTTTGGCGGATGGCAGTACTCGGATGACTGGAGAATATCTGCTGAATCGTAATCCGGTGTATTCGGTGGATTCGTCGCAGGTAGAGATTTCCGATGATGTTGCGCTGCTTCCAAATGTACAAGGAGCGGGCAATGTCGGTTCATTGCATAAGGCGATAATGCAGGATAAATCCGGTTCTTTACGCGGTTTGGTCAATCAGTTTATTGCAGAAAAAGATGTTGCAAAACGCGAGGCGCTAGCTGAGGATATTTTGGCGCGTTGGGCGGGAGTGGGTTCCGTTGATCCGAAAAGCCGCGGCAATGCGTTTGATGCCCGAAAATTGGCTGTATTGGAGAAATTTTTTGGTGCAGAATTTCAAGGGTCGCCAAACGCCAACTCGGCGCCCTTGCTAAAATCTTCGTACACTAAGTTGTTTGAGGTTGTGTATGTGTCATTGGTTTCTCAGGCGCAGTTGAAAGATATAGTGAATAGTGTGGTTGATGACAATGATGAGGTTTCATTCGAGAAAGCTAAGCAGATAATAGATGATGCTATCTCTCGGGACTCTGTTGCTGGTGTTGGTTTGCTGAGCGAGTTTGTGCGGGCAATGAAATATTACGGGCTAAAGAGCAGTGAAGAGTTTATTGTTTTGAGAAGTTATTATGTTGGTAAATCGGCGGAATATGGTCGTATCATCGACTTTGCTGGTGAACAGGTTTTACGCGGAACGGCTAGTGGAGATTATCTCAGTGTGGGTAGTCAGTATACTTTAATAGATGGCGATGCAGGCAGCGACACCCTCCGTGGCGACGCTGGTAACGACACTCTCATTGGTGGCACTGGTAACGACGCGCTCTATGGTGGTAAGGGCGACGGAGACCGATGGCGTCGATACTCTTCAATTTGGTGAAGGTATTAGCCCAGAAGATATCCTCGTAAAACGCACTGTAGTTGGCAGCGGCTACACCGATAACTACAATCTTGAACTTTCTATTAAAGGAACCAATGACAAAGTAACCATTACAAGACAATTAGGTTACGGCGATAGCGCAGGTCAAAAAGATGCGCCAGGACAAACAGTAGAAAGAATTGCCTTTGCTGATGGCACCATATGGACACGGGATACCATTTACCAGATGTTGCATAACCGTACTGGTAGTGATGGGGGCGACACACTTGTTGCTTACGACGATGGCGCTGTTGAATACCACGGCCTTGATGGCAATGACACCTTACACGGCGGTATTGCTGACGACCTTCTCTATGGCGATGCAGGCAGCGACACCCTCCGTGGCGACGCTGGTAACGACACTCTCATTGGTGGCACTGGTAACGACGCGCTCTATGGTGGTAAGGGCGACGTTTGAGCGGCGCAGTGACGATTTAGTGGTATATATGCCGGGATCTCTGGATTCAGTGGTAATTGACTCATGGTATCGAGGAGATAATTATAAGATTGAAACGTTTACATCTGAAGATGGTAAATTTATCACACATATACAGATCGAGAGTTTGATTCAAGCAATGTCTACTTTCCAGAAGGATACGGGAATGACTTGGCAGCAGGCATTGTCTAGCCAGCCGTCTCAAGTAGAATCTATAGTTACGCAATACTGGACAGCTCCAACCGCTTAAGCTTTGGTCTTTGTAAAATTTCTGCTACACTTTTGATAAAATATGGTGGGCTTGGATTGCGTATATGTCAGAGAAGTCACAAAAATCAAACTCAATAGACCCAGGCTTGTGCTGCTTTATTACGATTGCGCAATTCCATGGTATTGCAACTGATCCTGAGCAGCTGAAGCACGCCCTGGCATTGGAGGAGGGTATTATGAATGAGGTTGATATGCTTCGTGCCGCCCGAACCCTGAAGTTAAAGGCTAAGATATCTACGGTGAAATATAAGCAGCTGGAAAAATTACCAATGCCAGTGATTGTTGGTATGAAGAAAGATAAGTTTGCTGTTTTGGCGCGCATTGACAACGGTAAACTACTTATACTTATGCCTGATGGTTCGCCACCTCAAATTATCGAAAGAGCGGCGTTTGAGAAAGAATGGACTGGTCGAGTATTGTTATTTGCGCAACGATTTTGGAAGGATGTCGAGCGTAAGTTTGATATCAAATGGTTTATTCCGACTATCATAAAATACAGGAGGCCATTATTAGAAGTACTGCTGGCGGCGTTTATTTTACAGATTATAGGGTTACTTGCACCGATTCTCACGCAAGTTGTGATTGATAAGGCGTTAGCACACCATAGCGTATCGACACTAGACGTGATTGTATTTGGGCTGATTGTTGTTGCGCTATTTGAGATGATGCTTGGCATTGCGCGAAGTTATATTTTTACTCACACCACGAGTCGAATTGATGTGATTTTAAGTTCGCGGCTGTTTCGTCATCTATTTGCATTGCCGCTACGATACTTTGAGACTCGGCGCGTTGGCGACACGACTGCTCGGGTCATGGAGCTAGAAAAAGTCCGCTCTTTTCTGACAGGTGCGCCAATGACAACAGTTATTGATCTGTGTTTTATATTTGTATATATCGTCATAATGATATGGTATAGTACAACGTTGACCTGGGTTGTTCTAGCTAGCTTGCCAGTGTTCGTAATACTATCTGCTATTGTGACGCCTCTATTTAGATATCGGTTGGACGAGCGATTTAATACTGGCGCCGAAGCACAATCATATCTGGTGGAGTCAATCAATGGAGCTCAAACCATTAAGTCTTTTGCGCTAGAGCCGGAACTACAAAAGAAGTGGGAGGGGCGACTTGCTAGCTATGTTCGAGCTGGTTATAAGACATCAATTTTATCAAATAATGCTGGTATAATCGGTCAGTTTATTCAGAAGATTTCTGATATTGCTATTTTATGGTTTGGTGCGCATATGGTAATGTCTGGCAGCTTGACCATCGGTGCTCTTATTGCGTTTCGAATGTTGTCGGGTCGAGTGAGCGGGCCAGTACTGAGACTGGTACAATCTTGGCAGGATTTTCAGCAAGCAGGAGTGTCAATTAAGCGATTGGGAGATATTTTTAATAATAAAACTGAACCAACCCTTGATCCGGCTAAATCTCGATTACCAAGCATAAAAGGTGACATTCGTTTTGATAAGGTCTATTTTCGATATACGCTAGATGGGCCGGAGGTGATTCGTAATGTGTCTTTTGGTATTCATCCGGGGACAGTTGTGGGCGTAGTTGGACGAAGCGGATCTGGAAAGAGTACAATATCAAAACTATTGCAAAGATTGTATATTCCAGAATCAGGAAAAATTCTCATTGACGGGGTTGATATTGCAACAACTGATCCGTCTTGGCTGAGGAGGCAAATTGGTGTTGTTCTACAGGAGAATTTTCTGTTTAATGCTAGCGTTCGTGAAAACATTTGTATACACAAGCCTTCGGCAAGCATGGAAGAAATTGTTCGTGTTGCAAAAATTGCGGGAGCACATGATTTTATATTAGAGCTACCGGAAGGTTATGATACGCAAGTTGGTGAGCGTGGTGAGGGCTTGTCTGGCGGGCAAAAACAGCGCATAGCAATCGCAAGAGCACTACTCCATGATCCAAAGATATTGATTTTTGATGAGGCAACTTCCGCGCTTGATTATGAATCAGAAAATGTCATTCAGAAAAACTTGAAACAAATTGTTGCCGGACGGACTGTTATTATAATCGCACATCGGCTATCAACATTGAAATCGGTTGATAAAATTATGGCAATTGACAAAGGGCAATTAGTGGAGTACGGAACACCTCGGGTGTTGCTAAAAAAGAATGGCTTGTATGCTTATTTGCATAATCAGCAAATGGGAGGTGAAGATGTCTAAGTTGTCAGCGTATTGGCAATATCGAGATCGGCGCTTGCAATATGAATTTTTGCCAGCCGCTCAAGAGATTATTGAAACACCAACCTCTCCGCTCGGACATATTGTTATTTGGATGACAGTTTTATTATTGATGACTGCTGGAGCTTGGTTGTATTTTGGAAAGTTGGACGTGGTTGTTTCGGGTCAAGGGAAATTAGCATCGGAAAGCGGTACAAAAATTTTACAATCGTCAGCGCCTGGAACAGTTGTTGATATAAAAGTGCGTGAAGGTCAACGCATTAAAAAAGGTGATATTGTGGTTGAGTTAGATAAAAAAGTCGCTCAGCAGAATGTCGAATCGGTGGAGAAGACTTTAGCTATTGCTAAAATTGAGAGATCTATCGCAAAAGGAGTCTCGTCTTCAATTGTCATGGATGATATCAATAAGTCAGGTTTAACAGAGGAGACGAAGCAAAGTTTGATTGAAAAAATGCATGCGCAAAATGATATATTGGAATCCAGGAAGCTTCTCTCCTCAACAAATTTAACAAATCTTCAGAAGCAACTTTCCCAATTGGATAGTGCGATTAAAAACCTGGATAATATGCTGGCTCAGGATAAAGCCAAAGAGCAGCAGATCAATAAACTAATGGAGCATGGAACACCATTACAGCAAAAGCAGCTTCGTAGTGATCTTAATTCTGTAAGACAGAATATTGCTTCTCTTGAATCGTCGTTATCTTCACAAAAGCAGCAGATGGCCCAGGTGGAGTCTGCGATAGACAATGCGAAAAATCAAGCCGCAGTGAGCTTAAATGAACTTCGGGTGAGCAATACGGCTACTGCAATCTCTCAGGATAATAAAATTATTGAACTTGAAAATTCTCTGTCAAGAGCTAGGGTGGCATTAGAACAGACAACAATTGTTGCGCCAGTTGATGGTACAGTATTGTCGTTAAAGACAAATACCATTGGTGGCGTGGTGTCGGCGGCTCAAATAATTGCCGAGATTACACCTCTTGAAGAGTCGCTTGTTGTGGAGGCGTCGCTGCAAAGTAGGGATATTGGTTTTGTAAATGTTGGTCAACGAGTTGTTGTGAAAGTGGATGCATATTCGTTCCAGCGATATGGCTATTTGAGTGGGACGGTTCAATCGATTAGTCCAGATGCGATAGTTAACGATAAATTGGGGTTAATATATCGGATTAGAGTTAAGCTTGATAGTCTAAAAACCTCGAAAAATATTGAGCTGAAAATAATTCCAGGCATGAATTCTGTTGTGGAAATAACAACTGGAAATCGACGAGCCATTGAGTTTTTGCTTGATCCACTGATCTCGCATGTTGATGGTAGTTTGGAAGTTCGCTAGTTGCTGTAATTATCAAAATATCTTATTGTCATTTCGCGTAGTAGTATATAAAGTTTTTCGAGTTGGCCATCAATACGAACGAATTTAGTTTTTGGATCTTTTTCACCAATCTCTATCTGGGACACAGTGCTAGTAAGAATACTTAAGAGAAATTCAACGTCATAACCTTCGCTATGCACAACTTGTTGTCGAGCTTTCTGTATTACTTTTAGCATTGTCTTATGATTTTCTATGCTTATTCCTAATTTTTCTAGGGCGATATTGAGAGACTGGTTGAAAGTTGGGCGAGTTAAAAGATGGTAGACTACGTTGGTTGGCTTATTGTAGAATTTTTTAACATTATCGTTAATATCACCGCTGAGCTGAATTAACTGAATGGCTTTTTCAATACTTTTAATTATTTCGTTTTTTGATTTTCTATGCTGCTTTTTAAGCTCGTTTTCTGCGATTCCTTCTGCAAAACTTTGAAGGGCAAAAATTAGATTTGCAATATTCATATGAAATACATTTGAATTTGTATGAAAACGATAATCGATAATTCGCGTGAAAGCTAACCCAATTTTACTATAAGACCCAAGAGTTTTTTGGCGGTTTGGGTTGATGAAAAAATGGGTCATTTTTATAAGAGTTAATGGTTTCATGGAGTCTTGTAGACTTATTGAGGGACGATATTTGGTTGGAGATATAGACTCTAAGTAGGGGTTTGCGAGATGTAATATTGCAATTCCGCGCAAATCCACTGATTGGATAAAGCAATGCGTATTGTCGAAGTAACTAATCCAATATAATTGAAACGCGAGAAGTATTTTACCGATATCAGTTATCCGGAAAGACCCTTTTGTGTGAGAAAAGGCGTAATTGAGGTAGGGCTGAAGGCGAGATTTGTCTGTATTGATTGTCAATTTATTTGTGCGGAGGATAGAATGAGTTGCTGATATGGTGAGATTAATATTTTTATAGGTAGCATAACATATTCTAGAAGTAACCGCCCTTTTAGTAATTGTACTGGTAATATTTTTCATGTCGACATTGGTGATTACGGTATCGGGTGCATGTTCTGCGTTAATGAGAATATTTATTGTAGTTGATTTTCGAAGAATTGATTCTATGCCGGCGTTGACTGGCCATTTTAAGTAGGCGCGAACATCATAAGCGGGGGTGTAAACAGAGTTTTCGCTAAGCTGTTTGCGGTAAAATGCAAAAGGTGTTACGTATTGTGAGCGAGTTTTTATGACGATAAATAACTTATTGTATGTGCCTGGGGCTGTTGTCGAAAGTTCTGCCTTAAGACGGTAATTGGCAGGGTCAAACTGACCAAATCCTTTAGCAACAATTTGCCTACCTACCACATCAAAATAATAGGCTTCACCAATTAAAATTTTGTCTTGAGGGTTTTGCAAGCTTATTTCCTGTTAATGATTATTGTCATATTATATTATATCGAGCATTTTTCATCACTGTTATTTCGTGATATAATTTTAAAAATGAGCGATAATATATTTAAACGAACAAAAATATTAGCAACAATTGGGCCAGCAACGTTCAGCCAAGAAAAGGTTTACCAATTGTTGGAGGCCGGCGTTAACGGCGGCGATATGTTGGTCTTGGACTCAGAAATTGCCGAACATGACGGTAGTTTCAATTTGCCAGTGCAATACAACTTGGCGGAGAAGATGAAAGTCGGCGAGCCGCTTTACATGTTTGACGGCAAGATCAGAACGGTTGTACGAGAAATTGTTAGCCCAACTGCAATTCGCGTAGAAGTCCAGAATGATGGTTTTTTGATGAGCCGCAAGGGCTTGAACTTGCCAGACACAGATTTTGGTGGCGACATTCTTACTCAGAAAGATATTAACGATTTGGAATGGGGTGCAAGCCAAGATTTTGATTATGTTGCATTGAGTTTTATTCAAAAAGCTGATGACATTATTGATTTGCGTCGTCGATTGACAGACCTGGGCTCGACAGCCAATATTATTGCCAAGATTGAGACTAAGTCTGCTGTTGATCCAGAGAATTTGGAGGAAATCGTTAAGGCTAGTGACGGTATTATGGTCGCTCGTGGTGACTTGGCAGTGGAAGCTGGCGCAGAAATTGTCCCAGTTGTACAGCGTCGAATTATTGCCTTGTGTCGTAAATATTGCAAGCTAGTAATCGTTGCAACACAAATGATGGGTAGTATGGTTGATAATCCAGAGCCAAGCCGCGCCGAAGTTAGCGACGTTGCAAATGCCGTAATCCAAGGCGCTGACGTGGTTATGTTGTCTGATGAGACTGCCAATGGTAAATATCCTGTTGAGACCGTTCGTGCGATGCGCAAGACTATTATCTACACTCAAGAACACAGTGAAGTAATGTTGGTAGAAAAGGCTGAAATGCGTGAAAAAACTGACGCGATTTTAAGCTACACAGCAGCTCAATTGGCAAGGAGAATTAAGGCTCGAGCTATTATTGCGGAA
>QWCL01000869.1_pt1 | contig 12554 bp, 10 predicted proteins | sample 1972551 | NCBI WGS metagenome assembly QWCL01 (sample SAMN09866709, study PRJNA288562) | Human oral metagenome isolate term2_saliva, whole genome shotgun sequencing... | isolation source: mouth | host: Homo sapiens | place: USA: California
CCACTTTTCTTAGCTGCTAAGCCAATGATAACAGCTGGTAGGACACCAATGAACAATAACCAGTAGAAGCGGATTGGATGAATAATCTTCTTGAAAGTATAAGTTAGGACACCAATGAACAATAACCAGTAAAAGCGGATTGGATGAATATTCTTCTTGAAAGTACAAGTTTTATCAGCAGGTACAGGTGTATGGTCAATCTGGAAAAAGCGCTTCCAATATAAGCATACGACAGAGAGAATAGCACCAAACTGTATGATGAAGGTAAAGGCATGTACAAACTCGTCACCTGATGGTACACCTAAAAGATTTTGTGTAATAATCATGTGACCCGTAGATGACACTGGAAGGAACTCCGTCAGTCCTTCGACAATAGAGATAATAATCGTTTGTAAAAGTGTCATTAGTCCTCCATTCCTTTCGTTTCTTTCGGCTGATAAAGAATAGCACCAATGATAGAGATAAAACCAATAAAGGTGACGATAGGTGCTACTGTGATGTGACGAGCACTAAAGATATTTGGGTCGAATACCGTCTCTGTGGAGGATCCACCACTCATAAGGATAAAGCCGATAATAACAACGGCTATACCTATAGCCAACAAGATAAAGTTGGTCTTACCAAAAGCTAAATTTCTTTTGTCCATATTGTTTGTTTGAGGAGTTCAAGAGCGTTAGGGGGAGTTAAGACAAGACAGCCTTCACCACCTAAGAAATCTTTTACCTTATTTACTTTTCGTTTATATTTTATATAGGTCACCTGCCTTCATACGCAGGAACTTGTTTACTGACAACCATGAGCAGAAGGTTGCAATTATCACACCAAAGGCTAACATAACGAATGCTGTGATAACCAATGCGTCCCACGACAATACTTTTGTAATCTCTGGCTCGTAATCATAGAGGAAGCATATCCCAACCCCCAAGACTGCAATAGCTAATAGGGCAGAGACGAGTCCTTCTAATACAGCGCGTCGTAAGAATGGTGCACGGATGAAATTCCATGATGCTCCAACGAGTTTCATCGTGTGGATTGAGAAGCGTCGTGCGTATATACTCAGACGGATAGTGTTGTTAATCAGAGAGAAGGAGACGATGGTGAGCAAGACGGCAATGACTAATAGCACCAGACTAATCTTACCCAACGTTTGGTTTACACTCTCTACTAAGCTCTGTGGATAGGTAATGTCGCTCACACCACGATAGGTTCGTAGTTGCTGAACGATGTTACGAATAGAGTCGTTGTTGGCATAGTTGGCCTTTAGTTGTACTTCTATCTCTCCTGTAAATGGATTCTCGCCTGCAAACTCGGCAGGGTTAGCACCCAATTCTCGAGTTCCTTCCTTCAAAGCCTGCTCCTTGCTGATAAAGTTCAGGCTATTGATATAATGCAAGTTGCGAATACGTTGACAAAGAGCAGAGCTCTCCTCTGTATTCATATCAGGCTGGAGAATCATGGTGATAGTAAGATTCTCCTTCACGTAAGAACTAAGATTGCGACTGGTAAAGCCTGTAAGTACGACCATACCAATCAGCATCAGCACCATAGCTGTACTGATACATAGTGTGACAACCTGCAGACTATGACGACTGCGGGCTTTGTTTCTTTTTTTTGCCATTTCTTTAATAAGGTATAATACACCGAACAATGCAGTGGTTGGGCGACTCTAACAGAAGAGAGACTATTCCGTAAACTACGAAAATAGTTTTATTTTTATTTGCTGTCATAATTAACATTTCATGTAATTCTACTGTTAGTTAGTGACTTAGGTGATGATATACGATGACAGATATGACAGCAAATTCAAAACTCCCTTGAAAAGGATGTTTCCGCTTGCTACTTTTTCGAGTGGGGTTGGACAAGTGGGTAAGACATGTTTTTCAGCTTCTCTTAAGAATAAGCAGAATGATAAAAGATACTTAAATTATGAAGGACTGTAGTAGCTCTTTGATTCGATTTCACCTGCCATTCGCATCATACGGGACGAACCTCGATACATGCTGTGTGGGCTGTTCGCATGCTATGTTTTAAGTATTGAAACGTTGGGAGAAGATGGAGTGGGAAGGAGTTTAAAGGTTTCGTTTTGAGCGTCAATAAGGTTGAGTTTGTAAACCTTTTTCCTGTCTCTCCAATACAACACTTGCCCTTTAAGGTTTAAGAAGACGCCTAATTACGTTCAAGAACATGCTCTTCTTGCCCCTAAAAGACGCCCTTCTTGCCCCTAATTAGGCCTCTTCTTGAAGAGAGTTCATAACCATTTGATATGTTGTTGATTACAAAGATGCTTGTAGGGGAGCCTTCATGGTTTTTAAGACAAATATATAGAAGGTAGAAGTAAAGAATTTTTCGTATCATAGAAAGCTGTGAAGAGGCTATCTTTTGTCTGTGTTATGGCTGTTATCCGTTGGTAAGGTTTGGTGTAAATCAAAGACTTTAATTGCAATATTTCTCAATATTAGGCATGTAAAAAGAACTCGATATATAACTTTCGGGGGATGAAAGACTAACAAATAGTATAAGGTATTGCAATAAAATCATGTGAAATACGTTTAACAGATATAATTTTTAACAAAATAAAATACGAAACCTATGAAACGAATAGCAGTTCTAATCGTGTTAGTTACATCAACTTTGGTATCAATGGCACAGAACAAGCCGGGTACATGGTCAGTGATACCACATGTAGGAGTATCAATTTCTTCTTTGTTAGGTGGGTCTGGTATTTACGAAGTGGTCGATAACATGATAGTAGAGGTTAAACCTCATGCATTGTTAGGGTTTGTTGGAGGTGCTGATGTGATGTATCAGGCTTCTGATGCCGTAGGTCTTTCTGCTGGCTTATCATTTGTTCAAGCAGGCTGTAAATTGGAGGATTATACTGATGAACACACTACAGTTTATGATCGTTACTTGCGAATAAATTATGTGAGTATGCCGATTTTAGTTCATAATAAGTTGTTGCCAGGTCTTTCTGTTAAGGTTGGTATAGAACCAACCTGCCTGTTTAATGCTAATAATCATGAAGTACAACAGTCGTATGAAGTAGACAAGGAGGGTAAAAAGTCTAATTTCCATGAGGATGAGTTTACTATCGATATGAAGAATGGTATGCGTAAGTTTGGTCTTTCAATACCAGTTGGTGTAAGCTATGAGTACGAAAATGTTGTGTTAGGAGCATTATATCATGTGGGAGTCTTTAATATTTACAAGAAAGGCGACTCTTCTCGTAACAGCGTATTTGAGGTGTCTGTAGGCTATAAATTAAATCTTTAAGATAACGCTAAGGAGTATTCTTGGTGATTCAAGAAATACGATAACCTTTGGATGAAAGAGTTAGTTGTCTTCCATTTCAGGATGAAATGGAAGACAACTAATTATATGGGTAAATTGCTTATAGTGATTAAGATTTTTAGTAAATAGGGCTGTAAATTGAAAAAAATACTGTAAGTTTGCACATTATATTAAGTATGATGAAACGAAACTTTTTAATCACATTATTTTTAATGATATGCTTGGGCGCTGTTGCTCAAGTGAGTCATCCTGTCTCTGTTCGTAGCGATGAACGGCCATCAATGGATAAGATACAAGCGTATGTTGACTCGTTGAACGCATTAAAAGACAGTGTCTTTACGTCAAAAAAGCCTAAGATACGTCGTGAACAGAGACTACGTAGGAATGATATGAGATTGTTCCTACCACTGACCTATTATGGTAATGTAGCAGAGAAATTGTTTACACGAGATAGAAACGACAACCCTATTCTGTCAGAGTTGATGCACCTTTATCTGACACGCCCTGACCTTGTCAGAGGGACTGATAGGATGGTACAACAGCAGCAGACAAAGTTGGACGATATTAACGCACCAATCCATCATGACCCAACATTAGTTGAGAAGGTGCCAGAAACACCTATTGAGCCAACGACAGTGCCAGTGGAGGTTATGATAAAACGACCTAATTTCTGGACGTTTAATGGTGATTATGCTTTGCAATTCCTGCAGAACTATGTTTCTGGAAACTGGTATAGAGGTGGCGAAAGTAACTATTCAGCATTGGCTTCTTTGGTGATGCAGGCCAATTATAACAATAAACAGAAATTGAAATGGGAAAACCGCTTGGAACTGAAATACGGTTTACAGAGTAGTCGTTCAGACTCTTTGCATAGTTTCAAGAGTACAGAAGACTTGATACGTCTTACCTCAAAACTTGGCTTGCAGGCAACGAAGCGGTGGTACTATACGGTGCAATTTATTGGTAATACACAATTTAGTCGTTCTTATCGGTCTAACGACCCAAAGGTATATTCAGCTTTCGTTGCTCCATTGAACATAAACCTCTCTATCGGTATGGATTACTCGGTCGACTGGATGAACCATCGTTTGAAGGGTAACTTCCATTTAGCTCCCTTGGCTTATAACATGAAGTACACTCGCATGTTGGAGTTGACTCGCCGTTTGGGTATCAAGGATGGTAATCATTTCCTGCATGACTTCGGTTCTGAGTTTACTGTAGATTTAGAATGGAAGATGATGGAGTCGTTGACTTGGAAGACTCGTCTGTATGGCTATTCTACGTATAAGCGCACAGAGTTAGAGTGGGAGAATACCTTTACCTTCCGCTTCAACCGATACATCTCAAGTCGAGTATTCATCTATCCTCGTTTTGATGATGGAGTACGTCGTGATGACCATTATGCCTTCTGGCAGTTGAAGGAATTTGCATCAATAGGATTTCAGTATAGTTTCTGATATAACGATTGGAACAAAGAAGGGGTAGAAACCTGTAATAAGCTTTGTTGACAATACACCTCTATGCGTCGAGAGAGTACTCCTCTACGTATAGAGAAGGGAGAAAGTAAAGGGACTATTCGTGTTTAATAGGTAGGCATCTGTTCTATCTTAGAAGTCTCTTCTCCTTTCCGAGAAGGGGTGAGATGTCTTGTTATAGCTATTTTTCTTTTACTTTTTTTATGTCCAATTGGCTTTGATATCCAATATTTTTATGTACATTTGCATCGCAATCAATATTAATACCTTTTTTATGTAGAATCGTTGAGAGCGCATTTGTGAAGTAATCTAATTTGTTTAATAAGTTAATATCAAAAGTAATAACAATAAAGACTAATCAATGAAGTATCATCAACACATGTTTAGAACTTTAAGAAGCTTGCCTTCTTTGGTGTTTCTGACAGCTTTTATTTTGATGCTTTCGTGGAGTTCGCCTGCTTCTGCACAAGTCGCAGGAAAGAAGTTCTCGATTTCGTTTAAGGATAAGAGTGTTGCTCAGATCTTGGATTTCATTTCTACAAAGGGAGACTACAAGATTAATTACACGGATGATGTTAAGAACGATACGTTGCTTCTTACCATCTCGTTTGAGGATGTAGACGAACTGAGTGCTGTAGAAAACTTGTTGGCTCACTCATCTTTTGTCTATAATATTGACGGTAAGGTGATTGATGTGTTCAAGATGAAAAATGCTACACAGGGACAATACACCATTCATGGAACAGTAAAAGACAAGGACGGGTTGGGCGTACCTTTTGCTATTGTACAGATTAAGGGGACGTCGAAAGGTGTTACTGCCGATGTAGATGGTAATTTCTCTATGCCTGTAGAAAAAGAGGAAGGAACTATCACTATCTCCAGTGTAGGCTATGACGCAAAGACACTAAAATACCATACTGGTAAGGCGATGAATGTTATCCTGACGTCATCTGCCGTTGCTATGGGTGAGGTTACGGTCGTTGCTTATGGTAAGAGGAATACACGTGAACAGGTGGGAGCCATTGCCTCTGTTAAAGTTGAAGATTTGCAGAAGGCACCAACAGCAAGTATTGAGAATCTCTTGCAGGGTCGTATGGCTGGTGTAGACGTGACTAACCTGTCTGGTTCACCTGGTGGTGGTGGCTCTCGCATCACGATTCGCGGCTTTAGCTCTCTCAATCAGAAGGGTATCAACGATGGTTCACCGCTTTACGTGATTGATGGTATACCAGTGTCAAGTAGTGCTGGGGATGCAACGGGCGGTATTAACCCACTGTCAGGACTTGACCCTTCAAGTATAGAGTCTGTGCAGGTGCTTAAAGACGCTGCCTCTGCGTCACTCTATGGTTCGCGAGCTGGTAATGGTGTTATCCTCATTACTACTAAGAAAGGTAAGTCGGGACGCTCAGAAGTAAGCTTCAATTTCTCACAATCTCTTTCTTGGTTACCAAGTACACCAATGCAGACACTTGGTAAGGGTGAACGTGACATAGCTCTTCTCTTGGCTAAGAACCAGAGAGGTGCACACTATGATTATATAACAGATAAGCTGATTTATCCAGATTCTTATAAGGATTCATACGGCTGGGATGCTGATAATGATGGTGCATACGACTACTTGTGGCGTAATGGTAGGGTGTTAGACCCAGATCGTCGACTGCCAGGAATAGCACAAGACTCACTGAACACTTTCTATAACAACAGAACAAACTGGTGGAAATATGCCTTCCGTGTAGGTAGGGTGACCAAAGGTGACTTGTTGTTGGCTGGTGGTACAGATAATATAAGGTATATGGTTAATGCTGGTATCTACGATGAAACGGGTATTATGATTAGCTCTAATTTCCGTCGTTTCAGTTTGTTGAGTAATCTTGACTTTAACCTATCGACGAAGTTGAGTGCTTTCACACGTATCAACCTGACATACGCTACGCAGAAAGCTGGCTCGGATGGGGGACGTGTGCAGGGATTGACATTCGATCCGAAGCGTACGTCTACGCTCTTGCCGGGTAAGGGAAGTGTCGCGGAACAAGTGGCGTTAAGGCAGTTGAAGGATATTGATAAGACGAATTCAAATTATAATGTTCGTCTGAGTGTAGGCTTGAACTATAATATTATAAAAGGTCTGAAATTCTCATCTACCTACTCGCTTGACCATTACTTCACACGTGTCTACACGTTTACACCTGATTATCTGAAGTATGATAAGAAGTCGGAGGTACAGGCTTCTAATATTGCTATGACGAATATTCAGACTGAGAATATCCTTACTTATAACCTTGCATTGCCAAGCGAACATAAGTTGGAGCTGATGGCTGGTATGACTTATAACTATGACTTGCTGCAGAACCTAAGCGGTACAGCAAAGGGTGGCCCTACTAACTCTATTAAGTTTGCGGGTGAGGGATGGCCTTCTCTCTTCAACGATGGTGGAACTGTGAGGGCTGCACAAAGCTTCCTAACCAATCAGCAGGAGCAGTCATTGCTTAGTTTCTTGGGTCGTGCGGCATATAGCTATAAGAAACGTTACATGGCGGAGTTGTCTATCCGTGCGGATGGATCAAGTGTCTTCGGTAAGGATGTACGCTGGGGAACATTCCCTTCTGTGGGTCTTGGCTGGGCATTCAGTGAGGAACATTTCATGAAGAAGTTCTGGTGGTTGAGCTTCGGTAAGCTTCGTGCTTCTTGGGGTAAGTCTGGTCAGAAGTTCCAAGAACCTTATTTGGCATTGGGCGTGATGGAGGAGAGTAATGTATTTAATGGTTCGTTAGGTCTTATCCCACAATCTATGGCTAATAAGAAATTGACTTGGGAGGAGAGTGATCAGTATGACCTTGGTCTTGACTTGCAGATGTTGGATTATCGTTTGAAGCTCAAACTCGATTATTACTATAAGTATTCAAGCAAGCTGTTGATGCAGTCTTATCTGCCAGGTAATGTCTTCCTTGCTACAAGTATGTGGGACAATGCTTCTGCAATCTCTAACGAGGGTATTGAGTTCGAGGCTCAGTATGATGTTATCCGCAAGAAGAATTGGAATTGGAGCGTAGGCTTCAACCTTTCTCATAATAAGAATATGTTACGTAAGACATACAATGGCGAAGACCTTAATGACAAAGTCTTAGGTCGCCCTGTCTATGGTATCTATACCTTTAAGGATGAGGGAATCGTTCAGAAGGCGGAAGATATCCCAATGTATCCTAATGCTTCTGGTAAGCAGATTCCACTTTATTTTCAGTCTATCAATAATCCATTGCGTGTGGGTGGTAGGAAGATTAAGGACCAGAACTATGATGGTGTGATTGATGATAAGGACCTCTATTATGCTGGTAGTACTCTTCCTGCAGTCTACGGTGGTCTGAATAGCCACTTAGAGTGGAAGGGATTGAGCTTTGATGTACTCTTTAGCTATACCATCAGCCGTAAGGTGATGAATATGTATAAGAACAGTGCCTTCACCTTTACAAAGGACTTTGGTGTTATCATGAACTACTTCCACGCTAATGACTTCTGGACAACAAGCAATAGAGATGCGAAGTATCCATCACTTGAGTTCGCTGACAAGGATTATGTAGGGCAGTTTGACGGTAATGTAGACTCTAACATTGAGAATATTAGTTTCTTACGTCTCAAGCAGTTGGTGATTGGTTATCAGTTACCAAAGAACTGGTTGAAGGGCTCTTTCATCAAAGATGCTAATATATACCTTAGTGGAGAGAATCTGTTCTTGATTACTAATTATTCAGGAGTAGACCCTGAAGTTATCAATCCTTATTCTGGTAAGGATGATGGAACACAGTATCCATTGAATAGAAAGGTTACTTTGGGTCTTAACTTAAAATTCTAATAGACAATGAAGAAGATTATAATGCTCTCATTATGTGGTTGTCTTCTGTCCTCTTGCAGCCTTGACTTGCAGCCAGAGAACGGAATGACTTACAGCAACTCGTTCAATACAGAGAAAGAGCTGAACGCAACAACCACTTCTATTCTATATTATATCAATACTGTAGTAGGCAATAACTACGTCCTTTCAACAGCTGGTATGAAGGCTGACGAGATACTGGATGGCAAGCAGATGCGCGAGTGGAACCCACGAACAGTCATAGCAAGCGAGTATTCATGGAAGGGTCTTTATGACATTATCTTTGAGTCTAATCTGTTGCTTGATAATATAAATAAGACAAAAAACTTGCCAGAAGAGCGTCGAAAGTACCATGTTGGACAGGCTGAGTTCGCTCTCGGATTGTCTTATTTCCTCTTGGCTCAGCGTTATGGGGAGGTTATCATCACTGAAAACTCCTCTGAGATAAAGCCTTACTCTTTGTCCTCGCAAGCTGATGTACTCAACGCTGCGATAGAACATGCTAAGAAGGCATTGGATATTCTACCTACATGGGATAAACTGACAGACTTGGATGGTGTGGCTATTACCAATCGTCAGACGGCCTCAAAGGGTACTGCTGCCGCCTTGCTCGCACAGATTTATGCGTGGAAGGGTAGTGTAACCGAACTTTATAAGTTGCAAGGTAATGCGCAGGAAGATTATCAGAAATCTATCGATTACTCAACACAACTTATCGAGGGACAGGTAGGTAACTATCAACTTTGTTCTTCTCCAGAAGAACTCTGTACGTATCTGTCTAATGAGAAGACACCTAATCCTGAGGCAATCTTCAGTCTTTACTTTGATAAGACACGCTCTGAAAATGTTGTCTCACCTAATGAGGTGGCACAGAACTTTGTGAGCTGGCCTGTTAGAGAGGATCAAACATTAGCCGATTTACCATCAAGCAGTACCTATCAGCTTTATACTTCAACAGTAGAAAGCTTGTTCCCAGATACTACTGACCAACGCCTACAAGCGTTCTTCTATCAGTGGGGTACACCACATGAGGTTGATGGGACGGATTATGCTATCATGTATAAGTTTAGAAAGGCAATATTGGACCCCGACCAGTATTCACCAAGTGGTAAAACCTACCGTACGGTAGATGCCGATTATGTCTATTGGCGTCTTGCAGATTTCTATCTTTTGAGAGCTGAATGCTATCAGAAGTTAGGGAACGAAGCAAAGGCTATTGCTGACCTTAATGTGATTCGTTCACGTGCTGGTGCACTTTCTTATCCATCAACCTACGATACAGAGGGACTGAAGAAGGCTATCTTCATCGAAAGAGAAAAGGAGTTTATTGGTGAGAATGATGCCCGTTATGCAGATGTTATTCGCAATGGATATGTGAAAGAAGAACTGCAAGGTAAGTTCCTCTTGCTGACCAATCAGGATATTCAGGGTGGTGCGCTGTTCCTTCCACTTCCAAAGGATTCATGGCAAGATAAGGATGGACACATTATTAACACCCAGTTACGACAGAAACCATATTGGCAAGCTTATAACTAATAATGGGTTAGGAACGTTACAATAAATATATTGTTTGATAGATGAAAAAGATTATATATATAATAGTCGTGTGTCTGACGATGGGGATACTCTCTGGTTGTACCCAGTATAACTTCGATGACACTGGTCTTGCCAATGGTAAGCATGATATGACGATGTGGGAATACTTCAAAGGTGACAGCTATAACTGGGATTCTCTCTGTGTGATGACCGAGCGTGCTGGGCTGGTTTCACTATTTCAAGGGACAAGTCAGTACGGCAAGAACATCACGTTCTTTGGTCCTACCAACAATAGTATCCGTCGTTATCTTTATGATAATAATATGGAAAGGGTATCTGATATTCCTGTTGCGGACTGTAAAAAGTTTATCTTGAACAGTGTTTTACCTAACAAGCGAGTGATGCTTGATGATTTTAAGGAGGGTGTTAAGTCGTCTGATGCATCAACACCTATCGGTAAAGGGGGTGAGACTGTTGAGATGGCTTCAGGTAAACAGTTATGGATTTATACCTTCCGTGAGTCTTACAATAGTGTTCCTGGTGCTGGACCTTTGCGTATCCATTTGGTTTCTCCGACGACTACCAAGACTTCTGACGTTGCTTCATGTAATATTGAAACAAACACGGGAGTGGTTCACTCACTTGTATATGACTTCAACTTAACCGACTTTTAAAAATGAAAAAGATGAAGAAAGGAATCGCATTGCTGTGCCTTATGGCTCTTACAATAGGTTTTATGGTATCATGCAGTAAGATGGCTGTAGGCTATCTAAGGACAACGGGTGCATCTTTTACTCCCGACTCACTTAATGCCTTTCATAATGTAGACTCAACGAGTGACCGTGGTAAATACAAGCAACCATTCGTTTCAACACGTATTCAAGGTGTTGCTGGTACTAACCCTATCAATTATGAGTTGTCTGGGGTTAAGGCTGACAACCAAGAACAGGCACAGTTGTTTATGAAACTCTACAAGGAAGGTAAGATTTCTGTGACTGGTGGCTTGATAGTAGTTACACAAGATGCAGCACAACAGTTGCCTAATGGTAGATATCAACTCTCTATCAAGGTGTATAATGAAGACCATGAGGCTGTCTTGGAGAATATCTTCAAGGTGGTCGTGACTGATGATGAGCTACTTGTCGACTAATATTAATAATGGTAAATGACAAGTGCACATACTACGTTCAGCGTTGATTGAATATGTATTCTCGTCATTGTATGAGAAAGACAGACATGAGTAAATCTCAATGCTGTAAGTAGATGATGGTTAAATAGATAAATTGAATAAAACAATCCATTAAAAACAGATTAATATGAAAAGATGTAGATATATCTTACTGCTTGTATCTCTTTTGATGATGGCAGTTCAGCTCCGTGCACAGCAGGGTACAGAAGCAGCAAATGGCATCAAGTTCTTTAAGGGAACTTTCAATGAAGCTTTGGTAAAAGCTAAGCAAGAGAATAAGATACTGTTTGTTGACTTCTACGCAGTGTGGTGTGTTCCTTGTACAACGACCTTGACGTTCAGCAGCAACTTCTTCTCAAGGCACCATCATTTTTGCAGGCGCAGGAAGGTATGGATGCAGATAAGTGGGTGACTCGTCTACAGAAACTTTATAAGAACTATGTAGCTGCTAAGGCACCATTGAAGCTTATCAATGAGAATGACTATCGTATCATTCTAACATTGGAGGGTGATGAAGATAAGGAGCACAAGCAGTATATGATTGACCTTATGAACGACCACCTTGATGACTGGATGAAGAAACTTGGTAAGGCACCTGCCTACTATATTGTTGAGGCTAACGACATCTTCGCTGAGGATATGGCAAAAGATGGCAACGTAAAGTATAAGGACTATGTAGAGAAAGTTAAGAACCAGTATGCAAAGGCATACGAGGTTGTTGGCTTGACAGGTATTACTCCATACGAGAAAGCAAAGCTCTACTTTGATGCTCTTTTCAACTTGTATAAGAATAAAGATGTAAATGGCTATGTGAAAGCTATGGAAACCTATTTTGGTAAGATGGAGAACAACCTCCGTTCAGCCGACTATGGTAAGGCTGCACAGAACCTCTACATGGCTGCAGGCAAGAGTCTGAAGGCTAAGGATCATGAGGTAGCTATCAAGTGGGCTGAGAAAGCTTTGTCACAGGAAGATGCTGTGATGGACCGTGTTAACTATATGGTAATGATTGGTGACTCTTATCGTGAGTTGAAGAACTATACCAAGGCACGTGAATACTATAACCAGGCATTTGCTGAGACACTCCGTTTGGAGAATATGGAGATGCCACAGGCTATGTTGCAGGGTGCAATCAAGCAGAAGCTCTCTACGCTCGAACTCCTTGAAAAGTAAACAATGACTATGTTCAAGAATATCA
>QWCL01001043.1_pt1 | contig 12535 bp, 9 predicted proteins | sample 1972551 | NCBI WGS metagenome assembly QWCL01 (sample SAMN09866709, study PRJNA288562) | Human oral metagenome isolate term2_saliva, whole genome shotgun sequencing... | isolation source: mouth | host: Homo sapiens | place: USA: California
TTTAAATTCCGCACCTTTTTGGTTTAATACGCGCATGACCAAAGGAATTTCCATGCCGACAACCATGCCGACAATCAGTACAAAAGCGTAGAGCAGGGTACGGAACGGGGCGGCGGATAAACCGAAGGCCACAAATAATGCCAGCGCGGAAATGCCGCCGATGATGCCGACCAGAAGTTCGATTTCGATGAAGCGGTGCAACACGTCTTTATCTTTGATGTATTGGGTCAGGTGGGCACCGATACCCATTGAAAACAGATAAAGCCCGATGACGGAGGAAAACTGCAAAATACTGTCGCCCAAAAGATAGCTTGCGAGAGCGGCGATGATGAGCTCGTAAGCGAGGCCGCAGCTGGCGACGATAAAAACGGAGATGATGAGGGTGCGGTGGGCATTCATGATGACGTTTTTGTTGCTTGAGTGTGGGCAATGTAATGATTTTTAAGGTGGGCTGCAAGTTTAATTATAGGATGTAGAAAAGGCCGTCTGAACAAATTGTTTCAGACGGCCTTTAATCTGTCAGGCATTAATAGCGGTGTTTGAATACCATGCCCACGGCGTAAGAAGATTTTTTCGGCAAATCTTCTTCGTATTTCGGATTGACGTTTTCTTTCAACCAGCCGGCACCGAGTGTGGCGGTTGTTCGTTTGGAGAAGCTGTAATCGGTGCTGACGGCGACGTGTTTGTAGTCTTCGCCGACAGAGCTTTTACCGTAGGCAAAGCCGATTTGAGGTTTGAAATTGCCCACTTTGTATGAGCCGGACACCATAAATTCTTTGGTGTTGTTGATTTCTTTGTCGTAAGAACCGGCTACGTTGCCTGCCGCATCTTTCCATACGCCCCAGCAGCTGAAGCCGTCGCAAGTATTTTTGGCGTATTGGAACGCGGCATCGACGGAGATTTTGTCTTTGCTGTATCCGGCCATAAATGCATGGGCTTGGAAGTCTTTGGTTTCGGTTGGGGAGTCGTTGGGTGCGTATTCGGCAGCGTAGTGGGCGTTAAAGCCGTTGTTTGGGTGGTAGTAGTCCACGCCCCAGCCGAAGACCCAGTCGCCGTCACGTTTTTTGTCCGGATTCCAGTCATTGTTGTTGCGCGCGGCATTGGAACCGGGGGAAACGTTGAATTTGAATTGGAAACCGTTTTTCCAAGGCGACTCATAAGCCATGGAAACACGGCGTTGGCCGAAGCGGGAAATTTTGCCGAATTCTAAAATTGGGCTGTTGGTGTCGAACGGGTTCAGATAAATGCTGTTCATGGGCGTACTGATGTAACCCATTTTGACGGTGCCAAGGTTTTTGTAGCTGTTGAGCGCGACGTATGAGTCGGCAGTACCCCAGCCGCCCCAGCGGTCGGAATCGAAGTAAATAAAGGAGCCAAGTTGCCATTTCAGCCATAAGTCGTCGTTGAGTCGTACTTCATCGGAGAGATAAAGACTGGAACTTTTATCGGAAATGGTTGTATTGGTTACACCGGTTTTATTGTTGTGTTCGACCTCGGTCATGATGTAGATGGTGCCGCTCATTTTAGGTTCGGCGTGGGCGAAGCTTATGGAAGAGCCGATGAGGGTAGTGGCAATAAAACAAGATAACTTGTTCATTTTGTTCTCCTTTTATGTCTTTTTCTTAATTGGGGACGGGAAATTCGGATAATCTTATTTGACAAATTATAAAAAATCAATACATTTGTAACTTATCGTAGGATAAATTGAAAAATAGTTTTCAGTTACGTATTTTTGTGTTAATTTGCCGACAATCTTAGACGGCTATTATTATTTCGATGGAATATGTGGTTTAAAACACTATTTTCATGGTTTGAAATAGATGATTTAACTATGCTGGAGAACTTCTAAATAAATGTAGTCGAGTGTAGTTTGAATAATCAGGCCGTCTGAAAAAGAAGAATACCCCAAAAGAAGGAATGAAATATGGCCGGAAAAACCTATCCGCTGTTGGCTGCATCATTGGCTGCCGTATTCGCATTGTCAGCGTGCAGCCGTGATGTCAAGCCTGCTCCTGAGTTTAAGCGTACCGATTATGAGCGCGTGGTAGTCAGCAACGGCGTTGAGCCGGGCACGCTGGATCCTCAGATGAGCGGTGATATGGCGGCCGGTGCGATTATCCGTCAGTTGATGGATGGTTTGGTCGGTACGGATGCCGAAGGCAAAACCATTCCTGCTTTGGCGGAAAAATGGGAGAGCGAGGGCGAGCGTGTTTGGACCTTCCATCTGCGTGATGCCAAATGGAGCAACGGAGATCCGATTACTGCCGAAGATTTTGTATACAGCTTCCGCCGTCTTGCTGATCCGGCCACCGGCGCACCTTTCGGCAGCTATTTGGTCGATGCCCAAGTGGAAAATGCGGAAGATATATTAAACGGTAAAGCCAAGCCTGAGACATTGGGCGTCAAGGCATTGGACGCGAAGACCCTGCAATTTACGCTGATTGCACCCGTACCTTATTTTCCCGATATGCTGATTCAGCAATTCACTTTTCCGGTTCACCGCGCCACTGTTGAAAAATACGGCAACAAGTGGACGCAGCCCGGTCATTATGTTTCCAGTGGCGCTTATCTGTTAACGGATTGGAAAGTCAACAGCCACATTAATATGGAACGCAATCCTAATTATTACGATAAAGACAAAGTGGCCATTCCGAAGGCGGTTTTCCTGTCAGGCAGCGGCGAGTACAACCGTTATCGCGCCAATGAAATTGATGTGACTTACGGCATTCCCAGCGATCAGGTCAAAGTGGCGGATATTGAGTTTCCGGGGCAAGTGAAACGTACAACTTCTTTATGTAGCTGGTATTTGGAGCCGAACCACGAAGCAGCGCCGTTTAACGATCCGCGCGTCCGCAAGGCGCTCAATATGCTGACGCGCCGCGACATCGTCGTCAAAGTGGGCGGCCGTGGCGATACGCCTGCGTTCCAATTGACGCCGCCGCAAATGCAGGGCGTGATTCCTGTTTATCCTGAGTGGAAAGAGTGGACGCCTGAAAAACGCATCGAAACCGCACGCAAACTGTTGAACGAAGCAGGCTACAACGATGACCATCCGCTTGAGTTCGATATTTTGTACAGCACCAGCGAAGCGTCTAAAAAACAAATTACTGCCGTGCAGTCGGTGTGGAAAGCCGCCATTCCGTTTATCCGTCCGACTTTGTCCAACGAGGAATGGAAAACTTATTTGGATACGCGAGCGCAAGGCAATTTCAAGGTTTCGTTCAGCGGCTGGTGTTCCGATTTCAACGATCCGGCGGGCATGCTCAATATCTTGAAATCCAACAACTCAAACAATGCATTCCGCTACAAAAGCGCGGCGTTTGACACATTTATGAACAATACGCTGAAAGATGGTGTCAGCAAGGAAGCACGCAGCCAGCTCTATGCCGATGCGGAGAAGCAGCTTCAAGAAGACGCTGCACTGATTCCGCTGTATCATCAGGTTGAAGTGCGTATGGTCAAACCCGATATTATCGGCTATTCCGACAAAGACCCTTTGCGGAATTACACGGTCAAGAGCTGGTCGTTCGCACCGAAAAAATAGATTGATTATAGACAGTACAAGTTTTCAGACGGCCTTGATGACAGAGGCCGTCTGAAACAACAGGAGACATAACACATGAAATCTGTACAACAACGTTTGTCCGCTTTACGCGAAGCCATGAAAAAACATAGCGTGGACGCGTTTGTCATTCCTTCCGCCGATCCGCACCTTTCCGAATACCTGCCCGAGCATTGGCAGGCGCGCCGCGATTTTTCCGGCTTTACCGGTTCGGCCGGTACTTTGGTGGTGACCACCGATAAGGCAGGCGTGTGGACGGACAGCCGCTATTGGGAGCAGGCCGGCCAACAGCTTGCGCCAAACGGCATCGAGCTGCAAAAAATGGGCGTTGATGTGCCTTATACCGAATGGTTGGCACAAAATCTGCCCGAGGGCGCAGTCGTCGGTGCGCCTGCCGATATGTTCGCACTCAGCGGCGAGCGCGGTTTGAAACAGGCACTTGCCGCCAAAAACATCCGCCTCGAATATCCTGAAACCTTGTTGGACGAAGTGTGGGACGACCGTCCTGCATTGCCGACTCCGGAAATCTACGTCCACCATCCCGACTATGTTTCTGAAACGGCGGCCGAAAAACTGGCCCGTATCCGTGCGGCCATGAAAGAGCAGGGCGCAGATGCGCATTTGGTTTCATCTTTGGATGACATCGCTTGGATTACCAATCTGCGCGGCGATGATGTGCCGTTCAACCCTGTGTTCTTGTCCCATTTGTTTATCAGTCAAGACAAAGCCGTATTGTTTACTGATGCAGGCCGTCTGAAAGCCGAATCTGCCGAAGCCTTGAAAGCGGCAGGTTTTGAAGTGTTGCCTTATGCGCAAGCAGCGGACTATTTGGCAGGCGTTAAGGGCGCATTGCTGATTGATCCGAACAAAACTGCCGTCGGCACTTTGCGCCGCCTGCCTGAAGACGTTCGTTTGATTGAAGCCATCCACCCAAGCACATTCTTCAAATCGGTTAAATCCGATGCCGACATCGCCCATATCCGCAATACCATGGCGGAAGATGGTGCGGCATTGTGCGGCTTCTTTGCCGAGTTTGAACAAATCTTGGCAGACGGCGGCGAATTGAGCGAGCTGGATATCGACGGCATGCTCTACAAACACCGCAGCCAACGTCCCGGCTTTATTTCGCCAAGTTTCGACACCATCGCCGGCTACAATGCCAATGCCGCCTTGCCTCATTACAGCGCAACACCGGAAAACAACAGCAAAATCAAAGGCGACGGTATGTTGCTGATTGACTCCGGCGGCCAATACTGGGGCGGTACGACCGACATCACGCGCGTGGTGCCTGTCGGCAATCCGAGTGCGGCCATGAAACGCGACTACACTTTGGTGTTGAAGGCGCATATTTCTCTGGCGGAAACCATTTTCCCTGAAAACATCAAAGGCCCGATGATTGATGCCATCTGCCGCAAATCGCTCTGGCAGGCGCAATGCGATTACGGTCACGGTACAGGCCATGGCGTGGGCTATTTCCTCAATGTGCATGAAGGTCCGCAAAGCATTGCCGTTGCTGCCGTGCCGCAACCGCATCACGGGATGAAGTCAGGCATGCTGACTTCTAACGAGCCGGGTCTTTACCGTCCGGGCAAATGGGGTATCCGTATCGAAAGTCTGGTAATCAACCGTCCGGTTGAAAACCCAGAGGAAACCGAGTTTGGCAAATTCCTGTATTTTGAAACCGTTACCCTCTGCCCAATCGATACGCGCCTGATCGATACCAAACTGATGACCGGCAGCGAAATCGAATGGCTGAACCAATATCACGCCGAAGTGCGCCGCCGTCTTGAGCCTTTGACAGAAGGCGCGGCCAAAGCATGGCTGATTGAACGCACCGAACCTTTGGCGCGTTAACTTGAAAGGCCGTCTGAAACGGCGGATACAAAGTTTCAGACGGCCTGATAACAATAATTATCTAAAAACTAAAAAACCTTACCCGACTCCGAATAAAAACAATAACCCGGTCGGAATAGAGAGAGAAACCGGCGCGGCGACGTTACAGACGCCTGCTGCCATTCATCCGATTTCCGCTTCAGGTCAGCTTTGTTTTCACGAGTCCGGTATGTTCAGACAGGACAGCCTGATTATGTTGAAATTCATCATCAAACGGATATGTGCTTCCATCCCGACCATGCTGGTGTTGATTACCGTATCGTTTTTTCTGATGCGGCTCGCACCGGGCAGCCCGTTCACAGGCGAACGCAACCTGCCGCCTGCGGTCATGGCCAACATCGAAGCCAAATACCACCTCAATGATCCGATGTACCTCCAATATTTCCACTACCTCAAGCAGTTGGCACAGGGGGATTTGGGACCGTCGTTCAAATATAAAGATTTCAGCGTTAATGAGTTGCTTGCCCAATCCCTGCCGGTATCGGCAGAACTTGGCTTCTACGCCTTTTTAATCGCCGCCATCTTCGGCATGTTTATCGGCATTATCGCCGCCTTAAAGCAAAACAGCTGGCTGGATTATTCGCTGATGAGCGGCGCGATGACCGGTATCGTCGTTCCCAGTTTTGTGATGGCGCCGGTATTGGTGCTGGTGTTTGCCGTCAGACTGCAATGGCTGCCTGCGGGCGGCTGGAACGATGGCGCACTGATGAACTTGATTTTGCCCGTCGTTACTTTGTCCATCGGTTATGTGTCCAGTATCGCGCGGATTACGCGCGGCGCGATGATTGAAGTATTGAACAGTCCCTTTATCCGCACGGCACGCGCCAAAGGCCTGCCCATGAGTCGCATCATTCTGCGCCATGCGCTTCGTCCCGCCATGCTGCCGATTGTTTCTTTCTTAGGTCCGGCATTTGTCGGTATCATCACCGGCTCCATTGTGATTGAAAACGTGTTCGGTATTCCCGGCGTCGGACAATTATTTGTCAACGGCGCGCTCAACCGCGACTACGGCATGATTTTGGGTTTGACGATTTTGGTAGGCATTATGACCATTTTGTTCAACGCCATCCTCGATATTCTGTATGCCATTATTGACCCGAAAATCCGTTATTAATCCCATTTGCGCAAAGGCCGTCTGAAACGTTCAGACGGCCTGAAGAAAGAATAAAAAGCGAGAGAGAACATTATGTTATTCAAAAAGAAGCAGACTCAGGCCCTCGCAGAGGCAGCAGAATACGCTCAAGTACACGGTAAAAGCCTGTGGAGCGACGCATGGCGGCGGTTTAAACAGAACAAAGCGGCGGTGTACAGCATTATCATCCTGTTGCTGATCAGCATTTTTGTGATTGTGGCGCCATGGATTGTCCGCTACACCTACGACTTCACTGACTGGGACAATATGCAGATTCCGCCGTCCTTTTCTACTCATCACTATCTGGGTACGGATTTGCTCGGCCGCGATTTGCTGTCGCGTGCGGCAACCGGCGGACGTATTTCCTTGCTGGTCGGTGTGGCCGGCGCATTGGTGGCTGTTGTCATCGGTACGCTTTATGGCGCGATTGCCGGCTTTATCGGCGGTAAGCTCGATTCGCTGATGATGCGCTTTTTGGAAATTTTGAACGCGTTTCCGTTTATGTTTTTTGTCATTCTGCTGACCACGTTCTTCGGCCGCAATCTGCTTTTGATTTTTGCCGCCGTGGGTTTGGTGTCTTGGCTGGACGTGGCGCGTATCGTGCGCGGCCAAACCTTGAGCTTGAAGCATAAAGAGTTTGTCGAAGCGGCGCGTGTGAGCGGCGTGGCGAAACGTAAAATCGTGACGCGCCACATTATTCCGAATGTTTTGGGCGTGGTGATGGTGTATGCCTCTTTGTTGGTGCCGGGCATGATTATGTTTGAATCCTTCTTGAGCTTCTTGGGCTTGGGCGTGCAAGAGCCGATGACCAGTTGGGGTTCGATGTTGCAAGAAGGCGCAATTTCGATGGAAGCCGCACCATGGCAGCTGCTCGTGCCGAGTTTCTTCTTGGTAACCACTTTGTTCTGTTTCAACTTTATCGGCGACGGTCTGCGCGATGCGCTCGACCCGAAAGACCGCTAAACCGCAACCAAAAGGATAATCAAAATGACAAAACAGTTACTGGTTGTAGAAAATCTGGACATCAATTTTGAATTGCATGAAAAAAACGTGCACGCCGTGCGTAATGTCAGCTTTAAAGTGGCAGAGGGTGAAACATTGGCTTTGGTCGGCGAATCCGGCTCGGGCAAGTCCGTAACCTCCATGTCCGTTATGCGCTTGTTGCCTGAGAAATTTGCCCGATACAGCAAAGATTCGCGCATTACTTTTGACGGCATTTCCATTTTGGACGCCGATGAGAAAACCCTGCGCGATTTGCGTGGCAACCGCATCAGCGTGATTTTCCAAGAGCCGATGACTTCGCTCAATCCGTTTATGCGTATCGGTGCGCAGCTGATTGAAGCGGCGCGTGTGCACAATAAAAAGCTCGGCAAAAAAGAAGCAGGACAAAAAGCATTGGCATTGCTGGAACGTGTGGGCATCAAAGAAGCTGAGCGCCGCATGAAACAATATCCGCATGAGTTTTCCGGCGGTCAGCTGCAACGCATTATGATTGCTATGGCGCTCATTAATGAACCTGACCTGTTGATTGCCGATGAGCCGACCACAGCTTTGGATGTGACCATTCAAGCCGAGATTCTCGATTTGCTCCACGATTTGCAACAGCAAATGGGTATGGCGATTATCTTTATTACCCACGATTTGGGTTTGGCGGAACACTATTCCAAAACCGTCTGTGTCATGCGTAACGGTGAAATTGTCGAGCGTGGCAAAATCAAAGAAGTATTTGCCCATCCGAAACACGAATATACCGCCGAACTCATCAATGCCATTCCAAAAGGCATGAAAGAGCCGGAAGAAAACAACGCCGGTGTGTTAATCGATGCCGATAATGTCAATGTTTCTTTCGTATTGAAGCAAAACTTTTTCGGCAAACCGCTCAAAACTTTTGACGCCGTCAAAGGCATCAGCTTCAAAATTAAAGAAGGCGAAACATTGGGCGTTGTCGGCGAGTCCGGTTCCGGCAAATCCACGCTGGGCAAAGCCGTCATGCAGATGCTGCCTTATACCGGCCATATCTCCTTTGAAGGCAAAGACCTGAAAAACTATACCGCCGAAGAAGCACGCCGTCTGAAATCGCAACGGCAAATTGTGTTCCAAGATCCGTTCGGTTCGCTTTCCCCACGCCTTACAGTTGGTGAAATTATTGGTGAAGGTTTGACGGTTCATCATCCCGAGATGACCAAAAAAGAACGTATCCAACGCGTTTTGGAAGTCATGAAGGAAGTGTCCCTGCCGCTTGACGCGCTCAACCGTTATCCGCATGAATTCTCCGGCGGCCAGCGTCAGCGTATCGCTATTGCACGCGCCGTTATCCTGCGCCCGAAATTCATCCTTTTGGACGAGCCGACCTCTGCGCTTGACCGCTCCGTACAATCCAAAGTGGTCGAACTTTTGCGCGACTTGCAGAAGAAATACGGCCTGACTTATATGTTCATCAGTCATGATTTGTCTGTCGTGCGCGCAGTCAGCGACAATGTGATTGTGATGAGGCAGGGCGAAATGGTTGAGTACGGCAGCGCGGATCAGATTTTCCACCATCCGCAAAACGACTACACCAAACGTTTGATTAACGCCGCATTTGATTTGTAGAAAAGGAAAAGGCCGTCTGAAGACGCCTGCTGCGGCGAGTTCTGCATCGTCAAGCTGACGGTGGGTCGTTGTGGCAGGATGGGTAGCCAGCGATTTGGCATCGCCGATGTTCACCAAACGCAGGAAGAGTTGCAGTGCGTCAATGAACTTCGCGCCGGCTTCACGGCCGCCTTTAATACCAAAACTCAGTAAACCTGAGGCTTTTCCACCGTAGTCGCGGTCAATCAAAGCTTTATACGGACTATCAGGCAGTGCAGGATAGTTCACCCATTCGACCTGCGGATGTTTCTTTAAGAATTCGGCTACTTTCAAGGCGTTTTCGCAATGACGTTCCATACGCAGGGCGAGGGTTTCCAAACCTTGAAGCAGTAAAAATGCGCTGTGCGGAGACAGGGCAGCACCGGTATTACGCAATGGGACGACGCGAGCGCGGGCAATGTAGGCGGCTGCACCAAAATGTTCGCAGTAGTTTATGCCGTGGTAAGACGGATCAGGCTGATTGAAAGTTTTTTCAAAGCGCGGATTGCCTGCCCATTGGAATTTGCCGCCGTCGATAATGGCACCGCCAATCGTTGTACCGTGACCGCCGATGTATTTGGTCAAGGATTGGATAACGATGTCGGCACCGTGCTCGATCGGGCGGAACAATGTGGGCGTAGCAACGGTGTTGTCCACCATCAGTGGCAGCCCTTGAGCGTGCGCGGCTTGTGCGAATGCTGGAATATCAACGACATTGATGGCGGGATTGCCGATAGATTCGCAATACACCAGTTTGGTGCGGCTGTCGGTATTGGCAGCAATTTCTTCGGGTTTGGCCGGATCGATAAAGCGTACTTCTATGCCTTGGCGCGGCAGGCTGTGGGCAAAGAAATTGTAAGTGCCGCCGTAGAGCGTTTTGGTTGCGATGATGTTGTCGCCTGCTTCAACCAAGGTTTGAACGGCATAGGTAATTGCCGCCATACCGCTGGCGACAGCCAATGCGGCGATACCGCCTTCCAAACGGGCAACGCGTTCTTCCAAAACGGCAGTGGTCGGATTCATCATACGGGTGTAGATATTGCCCGCTACATCAAGGTTGAACAAGTCTGCGCCGTGTTGCGTGTTGTCGAAAGTGTAGGAAGTGGTTTGGTAAATGGGGACAGCAGCGGATTTGGTAGTTGGTTCGGATTGATAGCCTGCATGCAGGGCAATGGTTTCCCGTTTCATTTAAATATCCTTGTAGCGATTAAATAATGATAAATAGAGGCCAGCAGATTCGGATTTGAAGGGCAAACTTTCCATAACGGAAAAGTTCGGTATGTAGCAGCATACAGCCTTTCCTATAAGAAAGATTACCCTGAGCGACACTCAACTGACCCAAGAAGAACGATATCACATTCAAGACCTGTCCTACCACCACACCATCATCGAATGACACCCCATCATAATGCCGTTTACCGCGACCTTCTCCAAGATAAAAGCAACGGCAGTACTCTGTGGCAACAGCTCAGAATATGCAGCAAACCCTACCGCAAATGATACGGCAGCACACGGCTCTGAGGCAAAATGCACGATCGCGTCGGCATAGGAAAAGCCCCACATGGTTGAGCAAAAATTCCGCATTGGTGATGGGTAGGCAGATACCATTGACGGCAAAGATTAGAAAAGCGGAGACCTTGGCAAAAATCCCTCAAATTCCTAAATGTCTGGGTAGGACTTTAGGGATTTGGGGGAGTTTTAAAGGTTTTAGGCCGTCTGAAACTGCGTTATAGAAAGTTTCAGACGGCCCTTGGGTATTCTTTGGATTTGAAAATAAAAAAAGACTTGAATCATCAAGTCTCGCATTTCATTTTTACTGGATAAAAAATATCAAGAATGGCGGAAGCGGTGAGATTCGAACTCACGGAGGGCTATCAACCCTCGACGGTTTTCAAGACCGTTGCATTAAACCGCTCTGCCACGCTTCCGTTCTTGAAGCCGTAATACTAATGGAACTTACGGCCTTTGCCAAGAGGTATTTTAGAAAAAATATCTAGGATTCTGTTTTTATTTAGATTGTTCTTTACGCATGAATACCCATTCGGCTTCGTTTGAAGCTGCTTCATTGAATGAATAGCCTTCGTAGTCGAAGTTTTTGAGCATTTCAGGCTCGGTAATGCCGTGTTCTGCCGCGTAGCGCACCATCAAACCGCGCGCACGCTTGGCGTAGAAGCTGATGATTTTGTATTTGCCGTTTTTCTCGTCTTTAAAAATCGGCGTAATCAGGCATGCATTGAGTTTTTTGGTGTTGATGGATTTGAAATATTCTTGTGAGGCGAGGTTGATTAAGACATCGCTGCCGGCTTGCTTCAGCGTTTGGTTGAGCAGGTCGGTAATTTTATCGCCCCAAAATTCGTAGAGGTTTTTGCCGCGCGAGTTGGCAAAGGCCGTGCCCATTTCCAAGCGGTAGGGCTGCATCAAGTCGAGCGGGCGCAGTACGCCGTATAGGCCGGAGAGCAGGCGGACATGTTGTTGCAGGTAGTCGATTTGTTCCGGTTTGAGGGTATCGGCGGCGATGCCTTCATAGACGTCGCCGTTGAACATAAATACGGCTTGTTTGGCGTTTTCAGGCGTAAATGGCGTGTGCCATGCGGCATTGCGTTCGGCGTTGAGCAGGGCGATTTTGTCGGAAACATGCATCAGCTCGGCGATTTGTTGGGGGGCAAGCTGACGCAACTCCTGCATCAGGATTTCCGCTTCGGGCAGAAGGTCGGGCTGGGTAAAGCTGCTGACGGGGGAGGGGTCTTTTTCGTTGAGGTTTTTGGCTGGGGATAAGACAAAAAACATAATAATTTCGGCTTTGAAATGAATAATGTGTGGGATTGTAGGTTTAAAATCGCGGAAGAACAAGACGGGCTAAACGCATTAATTGAATGCTTTTATTGAAACGTATTTCTGTTGAAAGTAAAATTCGAAGCTTCCACCTGATTCTGACATTTCTATTTGAGGAGAATATCATGTCTAAAACCATTATCCATACTGACAAAGCCCCTGCCGCGATTGGCGCATACAGCCAAGCAGTCCGCGCAGGCGATACGGTTTATATGAGCGGTCAGATTCCTTTGGATCCGGCTACGATGACTGTGGTCGGCGATGGCGTTCAGGTTGAAGCAGAGGCAGTATTGGTTTTAAACGCATAATTGATGTTTTCAGACGGCCTGGGCTGGGCTTGAGGCCGTCTGAAAATAATAACAACGGAAAACAATAATAATGGCACATTACGCAATCGGAGACATTCAAGGCTGTTTTGACGAGCTGACTTTGTTGCTTGCCAAAATCGGCTTTAATCATGGTACGGACACCCTTTGGCTGGTCGGCGATATTGTCAATCGCGGCCC
>QWCL01000781.1_pt1 | contig 12514 bp, 9 predicted proteins | sample 1972551 | NCBI WGS metagenome assembly QWCL01 (sample SAMN09866709, study PRJNA288562) | Human oral metagenome isolate term2_saliva, whole genome shotgun sequencing... | isolation source: mouth | host: Homo sapiens | place: USA: California
CTGCGCGACTCAATGCCGTCACTGAGCACGAGAGAATCCTTTCCTAAATAGACGATTATACACGTATCTTTAACCGGATTGGTTATAGTGATGGTGTTATCTGCATTATATCGTGGTGTGGCGCTTTCTATAACGAGCTTCCCATTCCATATATGCCAGCCCGTAAAGAAGCCTAATTGCGGATAGACTACAGGGCTTTCTTGCTCTAAAGAAGATTGTTCGCTGACATAACCCACGCTTTGTGCCGTCCATTGTCGACGCAACCAAAAGCCATATTCGCGTGGAATGAGATAGGTTTGCTTTATAGAATCGGGTATATCTCGCATCATTTTCTTCTGCAATCTTTTGCTCATTTTCTCGTAATCGCGCATTTGCGGCATGACAACATAACACCAAATGCCTTTTATTTCGTCGAGATTGATGACCTCATCTGCCGTGTGTTTATCTTGTTTGTTGGCTACAACACCAATCCAATCTCCTATCTGAATGTTGCCCACTACACGCCCGTTGCGGTGTGCATCTATGACATCATAGCGCACAGGATCACTGCCATCCATCGGTAAAAGCACTATAGTGGAATCATTACAACCCTCACATGCCAAGCCATATATCGTGCTGTCGCCTTTAAATTTGTATGATGTTGTTTGCGATTCCTTTGGTTTTGCGTTATCTTTTGCCTTTTCTTCGCACGCCACTACAAGCCAAGTGAGACAGAAAAAAAAGAGAATTGTCTTTGCTTTCATTTGAGTTTAATTTTGTGCAAATATAAAGCAATAATTGCAAAAAATACATATTGTAATGTCGTTTTTGGGATTTTTTACCTAATTTTGCAGGCCGATAGGTTCTGATAGCATTGTAATCATAAGTAGACTACAGGCAAGGACCAGTTTTATTTTAAGGATATCAAATACAATTTATAGTTACATAATGGGAAAGAAAATTCAATTCAGTCTCGTATATCGAGACATGTGGCAGAGTTCTGGCAAGTTCCAACCACGCAAAGATCAATTGGAACGCATCGCTCCTTTATTTGTAGAGATGGGCTGTTTTGCACGAGTTGAGACCAATGGTGGTGCCTTTGAGCAAGTCAATCTCCTTGCCGGTGAGAACCCAAATGAGGCTGTTCGTGCTTTCTGTAAACCCTTAAAGGAGGCCGGAATCAAAACACACATGTTGGATCGAGGCTTAAATGCTCTCCGTATGTACCCTGTTCCAGACGATGTTCGCGCAATGATGTATCGTGTAAAACATGCGCAAGGAACAGATATTACTCGTATTTTTGACGGCTTAAATGACGTTCGAAATATCAAGCCTTCAATCAAATGGGCAAAAGAAGCAGGTATGACTGCACAGACGGCACTATGTATTACAACGTCGCCTGTACACACTTTGGAATACTATACGAACCTTGCTGACGAATTGATTGAAGCTGGTGCTGAAGAGATTTGCCTCAAAGACATGGCTGGAATCGGTCAACCTGCCTTCTTAGGTAAGCTGACTAAGGCCATAAAGACTAAGCATCCTGACATATTAATTGAGTATCATGGTCACTCAGGTCCAGGCCTTTCGATGGCTTCTATCCTTGAAGTTTGTAAGAATGGTGCCGATATTATCGACACAGCTATAGAGCCTTTGTCTTGGGGAAAGGTTTATCCCGACATCATATCTGTATTGAGTATGTTGCGTAATGAGGGCTTCGATGTGCCAGAAATCAATATGAATGCCTACATGAAGGCACGTGCACTTACTCAGGAATTCATTGATGAATGGCTCGGATACTTTATCAATCCATCGAACAAAATCATGTCTTCCTTGTTGTTAGGTTGCGGACTTCCTGGTGGAATGATGGGCTCAATGATGGCCGATCTCGGTGGAATCCGTCAGACAATCAATAACCTTCGTAAGAAGAAGGGTGAGGAAGAACTCTCTATGGACGATATGCTTGTGAAGTTGTTCAATGAGGTTGAGTATGTTTGGCCACGTGTAGGTTATCCACCATTGGTAACACCTTTCAGCCAATATACTAAGAATATAGCACTCATGAACTTGCTAACAATGGAGCAAGGAAAGGGTCGTTTTGTTATGATGGATGAGTCTATGTGGGGTATGATCCTTGGAAAGAGCGGAAAAGTACCAGGAAAGATTGACCCCGTTCTTGTTGAATTGGCAAAGAAACAAGGTCGAGAGTTTACGGATGTTGACCCTCGTACGCTCCTAACGGATGCCTTGGAAGACTTTAAAAAGGAAATGGACGAGAATGGATGGGACTATGGTCAGGACGATGAAGAACTCTTTGAACTGGCTATGCACCCTGAACAGTATCGCAATTATAAGAGTGGTCAGGCCAAGAAGAACTTCTTAGAAGATCTTCAAAAGGCTAAAGATGCAAAGCTTGGAGCAAAGGTTAGTCTTGAAGAAGCAACCGCATTCAAGCATGCAATGGCTGATGCTATCGTATCACCTGTTAAAGGTCAGATCTTCTGGGAGTTCCAAGGAGACGGTGAAGCAGCTCCCGCTGTTGAACCATTCATTGGTAAAGAGTACAAAGAAGGCGACACTTTCTGTTATATTTGCACGTCTTGGGGCGAGTTCGAAGCTATCCCAGCAGCACTTGGAGGCAAGCTCGTTGAGATTAAAGCAAAGCAAGGTGACAAGGTAAATAAAGGCGATGTGATAGCCTATATCCAACGTCCCACGGCAGAATAAGCCATGGATTATCAGCAGATTATTGACAAATACTATCCCGAAGACAATCAACTTCGGTATATATTCATGACACACAGCACGCTTGTTACTAAGCGTGCTGTGCGCATTTGCGACCTACATCCTGAGCTTTCTCTTGATCGTCAGTTTGTCATTGAAGCGGCAATGCTCCATGATATCGGTATCTTCAAATGTGATGCACCAGGTATTTATTGCTTCGGAAGCGAGCCTTATCTCATCCACGGACGTATAGGTGCGGTGTTGTTACGGGCAGAAGGTTTCCCAAAACACGCCAGAGTATGTGAGCGACACACGGGGGCTGGCATCACAAAAGGAGAGATAATAAAACTCAATCTGCCTCTTCCTCACGAAGATTTTCTACCCGAAACCATGGAAGAGAAAGTCATTTGCTACGCTGATAAGTTTTATTCTAAAACGCATCCAGAAGTAGAAAAGACCATAGAACAAGCCGAACGGAGTCTTAAACGCTTTGGAGAAGATGGCGTAGAACGATTCAAATTGTGGGAGAAGCTATTCGAATAAAAATAACTTTTAACGCTGTAAACAAGCGTGTTTCAGTGATTTATCACTATCTTTGCACACTAAATGAGAAGATATTCGTTTATAGTCATGTTGCTATGTGCCGTCCTTTTTGTGATGGCCAATGTCGACTATCAGTTCCGAAAGAGGCATAAGAGTGCTTCTAACGATAGTGTTGCTATAAACAAAACCCTGAAAACTGATTCTGCCAACCGTCAACCCATCGACACAACTCAGATGGATTCGTTGCAGTTGGCTATTTATCATCACAACAAACTCATTGACGACTCCATCCGACTTGACTCATTGAACCGGCAAAAGAAGAACGGAATAGACGCTCCTGTGAACTTTTCGGCCAATGATTCTATGGTATACGACGCACGAAATAAGACGGCTTTCCTCTATGGTACATCGAGTGTGAAGTATGAAAATATGGACCTTAAGAGCGAACGCATTACACTAAACATGGACAGTAGCCTTGTTCATGCCACCGGAGTGCGTGATACGGCGACAAAAGGACTAACAGGTACGCCGGTCTTTACATTGGGATCAGACAACTATGAGAGTGATACTATGGCATTCAACTTTAAGACTAAGAAAGGTCTTATCGATAATGTTAAGACACAACAAGAAGAAGGTTATCTCTCAAGTGAACTCTCCAAGCGCAATGCTGACGGTGAGATCTTCTTGAAACATGGCCGATATACCACTTGCGATAAAGAGCATCCAGACTTCTATATAGCGCTTTCGAGAGCGAAAGTACGCCCAGGTAAGGATGTTGTTTTTGGCCCGGCATATCTTGTTGTGGCTGATGTTCCTCTGCCACTTGCCATTCCTTATGGCTTCTTTCCATTCTCAAAGAAGTATTCAAGCGGCTTTATCATGCCTACTTATGGTGACGAAAGTACACGCGGTTTCTATCTACGTGACGGGGGATATTACTTTGCTATCAACGACAAATGGGACTTAAAACTCCTTGGAGAGATATATACCAAAGGCTCATGGGGCTTGAGTGCGGCCACAAACTACCGCAAACGCTATCGTTATAGTGGCAGTTTCTATGGCAGTTATCAAGATACTAAGACCGGAGATAAAGGCATGCCAGACTTCAGTCGGCAGCAAAGCTTCAAGATACAATGGAGCCATCGCCAGGATCCTAAAGCCAACCCATACAGCTCTTTGGCTGCAAGTGTAAACTTTGCTACGTCAAGTTATGAGCGCAATAACCTCAATAGTCTTTACAATCCGCAAACACTTTCGCAGACAACTCGTACATCTTCGGTCAGCTGGGGCACCAATTTCTCAAGCATCGGATTATCACTCAGTGCCACAGCCAACTTGAATCAGAACATGAGTGATTCGAGTATAGCCCTCACTTTGCCTGACTTGAACATCAGTTTGAGCCGTTTTTATCCGTTCAAACGACGTCATGCTGTCGGGGCAGAACGCTGGTATGAGAAGATTGCGGTAAGCTATACAGGACAAATTAGCAATTCTATCAATACGAAAGAAGACCGACTTTTCCATTCAAATCTCATCAAAAACTGGCGCAATGGCATGCAACACCGCATTCCAATCAGCGGGAGTTTCACGCTGTTTAATTATATTAATGTAAATCCTTCGTTTAATTTCACCGACCGCATGTATACCAATAAGGTGACAAGGTCATGGAATACAACCACTCAAAAGGAGGTTGCTGACACCACATATGGCTTCCATAACATCTACAACTGGGACTTTAGCATCAGTGCAAGCACTAAACTTTATGGAATGTTCATTCCTAATCGCAAGCTCTTTGGCGACAAAATTCAAGCCATTCGCCATGTCATCACGCCGTCGGTAAGTTTTAGTTATGCCCCCGATTTCGGTGCATCACGCTATGGATACTATAGTTCCTACCAACGTACCAACCCTGATGGCAGTGTGGATCTCGTTGACTACTCGCCTTATTCGAATGGACTTTATGGCGTTCCTGGCCATGGTAAGATGGGAAGTGTTAGCTTCTCGTTTGACAACAACGTTGAGATGAAGATTAAATCTGACAAAGATTCTACGGGCATTCGCAAGTTAAGCATCATTGATAACCTTGGTTTCAGAATGTCATATAACATGGCTGCCAAAGAGAAACCATGGAGTGACCTCAGTGTCGACTTGCGTTTGAAGTGGTGGAAAAACTATACTTTCAACCTCAATGCAGTCTTTGCATCTTATGCTTACGAGCTCGATAGTCATGGAAGGCCTTATGTTGGCAATCACACCTATTGGGGAATGGGAAAGATTGGACGTTTCCAAGGCATGTCACAAAATATCTCTTACACGCTCACTCCAGAGAAAATAAAGAAGCTTTTCGGTGGAGGCAGTGACGAGAATAACTCAAAAGGCAAGCGCAACGACCCCAATGCAGAAGGTATTGACACCAATATTGAGTCGAATGTTGACGATGATATGATTGAAGGTCAACGCAATGCACGCAGTAAACGAGGTAATAACAAGGCGAAAACCGATGATGATGGTTACATGACTTTCAACATGCCATGGTCTATTACCTTTGGTTATGGCATCACAATGCGTGAGAATACCGACATCAGAAAGTTCAATTATCACACCATGCGCTATCCATATATGTTCACACAAACCTTGAACTTCAGTGGAAACATACGCATAAGTGACGGCTGGAACATTAGTTTCTCATCTGGATATGACTTTGATCATCACGCCATGAGTATGACAACAGCCAGTTTGCAGCGTGATCTTCACTGCTTTAACATGAGTTGTCAGGTCGTATTAGCACCCTATACAAGCTATAATTTCACTTTCCGCTGTAATGCAAGCACCTTGACCGACGCGTTGAAATATGACAAACGGAGCGGTTACAGCAATGCCGTGCAGTGGTATTAAGCCTATGAACAAAACGCAATTTACCAAAGACAGCATCGAGGCAGCCTATTGTTTCTTTCATCAGAAATGGCAGGTCTATGCCTTTTCTAATAGTGAACGTCAGAAAGATGACATCGAATATGCCATCAGTGAGTATGTCAACGAGATGAGTCCTGCACTCTATGAGGCTCTTGCACAAGGCAAAGAAGGCTTTCTGTTGACGCATTCTTCTTTTGCAGATGACATGAAAAGCGCTGTGAAACAATTGGAGGAACAACTTTAATACATATCTTTTATATCATAAACTATCACAATGAAGAAATCTTTTATTATGCTTTTGTTGTTGCTTTTAACCTTAGGAGCAACAGCACAAAACGTGCAATTGCACTACGACTTGGGTCATTCGCTTTACAAAGATCTTACCAATCGTCCGTCAGTTACTACCACTGTTGAAATGTTTAAGCCTGATAAGTGGGGCTCAACCTTTATGTTTACCGACATAGACTATCAGAGAGAAGGCGTCGCTGGGGCTTATTGGGAGATATCACGCGAGTTTAATCTCACCAAAAACAAGCAGTGGGCAGCTCACATTGAGTATAATGGCGGCTTGTCTTCTGACGAAGATACCTGGCAAGCTAACCGCTTTCAGCACGCCGTTTTGCTTGGAGGCGCGTGGAATTGGCATAGTGCTGATTTCTCAAAGACATTCTCTGTGCAAGCTATGTACAAGTATTATTTCAAGAATAAACACTATGGTGCCCACCCATTTAGTGGCTTTCAGTTGACCGAAGTGTGGAGTACGACGTTTGCAAAAGGCTTATGTACCTTCAGTGGTTTTTGCGATTTGTGGTATAATCCCAATGTAAATGGCAAACTTATTCTATTGAGTGAGCCGCAGTTCTGGTTCAATCTAAACACGTTGAAAGGCATGCAAGGTGTCAACTTGAGTCTCGGAAGCGAGGTAGAACTTAGTAACAATTTTGTGTGGAACAAGCGAGGAGAGCACAATCGCTTTTATGCTTTGCCGACAGTTGCCGCAAAGTGGACCTTCTAATAAACTACTTCCGCTCAACATTCCAAAGGGAAAAATAAACCACCGATGCGCATCAGTGATGTGCATCGGTGCTTTTTATATGATGATGTGGTGTAGACCATAAAATGATTTGAGGCAAACGACCGCGTGATTAGCGTCAAAGTGTCGCATGATTTGCCGCATTTTACACGATGAAATGACGCAAATCATTTTATGCTTCATTAGCAACGACATCACCACCCCAAATTAATCCCAAAATAAGCTCCTCCATTTTCATGGCTAACTACTCCCCTCTCTCTTCGGAGAACCATAGGTCGCTGTTCGTGAAGCCTGCGAAACGAGGAAAGCAAAGGGTTGGGGGAGAGGCTTTGTCTGCCTTATAATATTTTACCTTTAATTATCAATCATGTCACCCTCATAATCTTTTCATCTCGCAACTGCGTTGGTATTGCGCTATTATCTCAATGAATGAATTTCGCAATATAAATGCTCTCATGGTGCAACTCGGTACGAGTTGTTCTTTTGATAGCCCGGGGTTGGCGAGGAACGAGCCTACCCCGGGTAAACATTCGCAAGGAGATTCAACGCCGTAGGTGTTGAGCTTTTTCTGTAAAAGCATAGTTATAGTGAGGTACTTAATATCGGATTACGCTTAGAAAGCGTAACACCTATGGTGTTGAAACATTTATTTTATATTATTGTGAACGACAATGCACGCATGAATAAATGCCAAATCACGCTAATAAACTTTACAAAATGGTTTGTTTTGCATGTCATTTTATCAACTCTTATGCCCGGATATAGAAGACGGGTTGACTTGTTTCACGAGGATTATACTATCGAATGAGAGGAAGTTTCTTTAGCTACAATTTCACACAAAGAGCCAAATTAAATCATCATATTGTAGGCTAAATTAGAAAATTATTATGTAAATTTGCAACATAGTATATTGAATTAAATTATAAATCGTAAATGAAAGTAGCAATAGTTGGCGCAAGTGGTGCTGTGGGACAAGAGTTTTTACGCATCCTTGCAGAAAGAAACTTCCCGATGGATGACTTGGTTTTGTTTGGTTCTACACGCAGTGCAGGTCGCAAATACACCTTCAAGGGGAAGGAATATGAGGTGAAACTGCTGCAGCATAATGATGATTTCAAAGATGTTGACATAGCCTTTACCTCGGCAGGTGGTAGTACTTCGGAGGAGTTTGCAGACACAATAACGAAATATGGCGCTGTAATGATAGACAATTCGAGTGCATTTCGTATGTGCGATGATGTGCCTTTGGTCGTTCCAGAGGTGAATGCTGCGGACGCGTTAGACTGCCCCCGTCGCATCATTGCTAATCCAAATTGCACTACTATCATGATGGTTGTGGTGTTGAAACCCATAGATCAGCTCAGTCATATACGCAAAATACATATCGCCAGCTATCAAAGTGCGAGCGGAGCAGGTGCAGCTGCGATGCAAGAACTTGAGAAACAGTATAAAGAACTTATCGAAGAAGGTGCTGTTAAGACTATAGATAAGTTTCCACATCAGTTGGCTTACAACGTCATTCCACAGATAGACAAGATGACTTCGAATGACTATACAAAGGAAGAGATGAAGATGTTCAACGAAACGCGTAAGATAATGCACAGCGATGTGCGTACAAGTGCAACGTGTGTACGCGTGAGTTCGCTTCGTTCTCACTCTGAAAGTGTGTGGTTTGAGACTGAAAAGCCATTGTCGGTTGACGAGATTCGCAAAGCGTTGGCAGCCGCTCCAGGAGTTACTTTGGTAGACGATCCGCAACATTATGTATATCCTATGCCATTAGAAAGTGCTGGAAAAGATAATATTTTCGTTGGTCGTGTGCGCAAAGACTTGGCAGATGACAATGGCAACACCCTATGGTTGACAGGCGATCAGATTAGAAAAGGTGCTGCATTAAACGCTGTTCAGATTGCAGAATACCTGGTAAAATCAAAAAAATAATAGAGAAATACGACAGAAAAAGGGTAAGAATGGCAAAAGACTACACTTGAGTTATTATTCAAGGAGCGTCTTTTGACTTTCTTACCCTTTAGTTATTATGGTATTTTTTAACCTGTTCGATATCTTCTCTTCTTAGCCTTTATATGCTAAAACCTCTACTTCGACGAGAGCACCCTTAGGTAAATCTTTCACAGCAACAGCCGAACGAGCAGGGAAAGGCTGCTGGAAGAAGGTGGCATATACCTCATTCATTGCAGCGAAATCAGCCATGTTTGCCAAATAAACAGTGGTTTTTACCACGTGTGCAAGGTCAGTTCCGGCCTCTTTAAGAATGTTTTTAGCATTGGTAATGGCCTGTTTTGTTTGCTCTTTAATACCGCCTTCAACGAAGTTTCCAGTCGAAGGATCGATAGGAATCTGGCCAGATGCAAAGATAAAACCATTGACTTCGATAGCTTGGCTATATGGACCTATAGCCGCAGGAGCGTTGTTTGTGTGAATCGTTTTCATATAAATTATTTTAAGTTTGGGTTATTAAATATTGCAAATCCTTTGTCTTCTAACGCCTTTATGATTGATTCTATGTGCTGTTGGTTCTTAGTTTCCATCGTCACACGCAGCAAACAAGCGTTCACTTTCTTGCGGTTGGCCGAACGATCATGGTGCACTCCTGTTACATTTGCCCCCTTCTGAGCAATCACAGTGCATACATCGAGGAGCTTACCAGGCTGATCATCCAACTCAAGATCAAGCGTACAAAGGCGTCCACTCTTAACAAGTCCACGGTTAATCACGCGATTTAAGATGGTCACATCAATGTTTCCACCACTGACAATGCATACCGTTTTCTTTCCCTTTACAGGCACTTTGTTAAACATTACGGCTGCAACACTCGTGGCACCAGCACCTTCTGCCACCATCTTTTCACTTTCGATAAGTTTTAAAATGGCTGCACAAATCTCGTCTTCTGTGACAGTTACAATCTCATCTACATAGGAAGAACAGGTGTCAAACGTTAGTTTTCCCGGCTCTTTTACAGCGATTCCATCGGCTATAGTCGATACATTCGTAAGACGTTCTATCGTGTGATCATGTATACTATTGACCATACTTGGAGCGCCTTCTGCCTGTACTCCATAGATCTTTACATGTGGGTTTAGGCTCTTAATAGCAAAGGCTACGCCCGAGATTAGACCTCCTCCACCGACTGGAACGACTACAGCGTCGAGGTCAGGAAGCTGTTCCAAGAGTTCAAGTCCTATCGTTCCTTGCCCTACAATCACGTTCTCATCATCGAAGGGATGCACGAAACTGTAACCTCGTTCATCGCGTAATTGCAACGCCATTTGATAGGCGTCATCGTATACTCCGGGTACAAGCATCACGTCAGCACCAAGCTTTCGTGTCGCTTCTACTTTCGAAATAGGCGCTCCTTCAGGTAGACAAATAAGACTCTTTACACCCATTGCAGTCGCTCCTAAGGCTACACCTTGGGCGTGATTGCCTGCAGAACAGGCGATAACTCCTTTTGCTTTCTCTTCTTCTGAGAGTTGAGAAATCTTGAAATATGCACCGCGAAGTTTGAAAGAACCAGTCAGTTGAAGACACTCTGGCTTTAGATATACGTCGACATCTGGGTTGATTTTCTTGGCATGTACAAGCTCTGTCTTACGCAAAACAGTGCTTAATACGTAACGAGCTTTATAAAATTGATCTAACTGTAACATGAAATTATGAGTTAACAAACATCATATTGCAAAGTTAACACATATTTGTGAAAAGCAAAAAAGGATGAGAATAAAAAAGTAAAAAAGGTTGATTACAGCATGGAAAGCCTGAAAACATGATGAGATTACATTCAAGCTATGAGCACATAAAACTCACTTTACCCGATATCAAGTGTGGTATTTTTCTTTTTTTTGTGTAATCCTTCTTGCACCGATTATCATGGGAAAACTGCGCATCCCTCATATCATTGGAATGGTACTTGCGGGGGTAGTTGTCGGCAAATATGGCTTAAACATTCTCGTAAGGGATAACTCTTTTGAGCTCTTTGGACGTGTAGGTCTCTACTACATTATGTTCCTTGCAGCCCTCGAAATGGATGTGGAGAGCATCCGAAAGAATAGGAATCGTTTGCTCATTTTCGCCTTATTGACTTTCACAGTGCCTTTACTACTGACCTACTTTATGGGAATTCATCTGCTCAATTACGGCATTACAGCTTCTCTTTTGTTAGGTTGTATCATGGCAAGTAATACACTTGTCGCTTACCCTATCGTCAGTCGGTATGGTCTTCAGCGTAAACCCAGCGTCACATTAAGTGTGGGTTCGAGCATCATTTCATTGATTTTCTCCCTTATTATGTTAGCTGCTATCGTCGCATCTAATAAAGGTGAGGGAAGCATTGGCTTTTGGTTGTTCTTTGTTTCAAAGTTCGTTATCTATTGTGCAGCTGCTATATTCCTGCTGCCTCGCCTCACTCGGTGGTTTCTTCGACGTTATAGTGACGCCGTAATGCAGTTTATTTTCGTCCTGGCTTCACTCTTTTTGTGCGCTGCTTTGAGTGCTGCCATCGGATTAGAAGGCATCTTTGGCGCCTTTCTTTCAGGCTTAATCCTCAACCGATACATTCCTTCTGTCTCACCATTAAAGAACAGATTGGAGTTTATTGGCAATGCAGTTTTCATCCCATACTTCTTGATTGGTGTCGGAATGCTTATCAATGTGCGACTCCTTTTCACTGGCGGTGGCATCCTTTGGGCCGTCATCTGTATCACGCTTTTTGGCACATTGGGAAAAGCAATCGCGGCATACGCAGCATGTTTTGGCTTTAGAATGCCAATAAGTTCAGGCCACATGATGTTTGGAATGACGTCGGCTCATGCGGCAGGAGCCATTGCTATGGTGATGGTTGGCATGAATTTGTTAGGCGAAGACGGTGCCCCTTTGGTCAGTGCACAAATGCTTAATGCCGTCATTGTTATGATTTTGTTCACTTGTATCATATCAAGTGTCATCACAGAACAGTCTGCTCAGCGCATCATTCTACGTGACAAAGAGTTGCCAGTAGAGGCACATCGTAAGGCAAACGACCAGCGAATACTCGTCCCAGTGAAGTATCCTGAGTACGCAGAACAACTCATGAACATGGCTATTCTCATGCTAAACCGAAAGCAAACACGAGGGCTTGTCGCCCTGAATGTAGTCTATGATGGAGAGCATATGCACCGAAACATGGAACAAGGAAATCGACTTCTCGAACAGATGACACAGTATTGTGCTGGTTCTGACATACAGATTCAAACGCAAACTCGCATTGCTGCCAACATCGCTAACGGCATTAAACATGCCTTTAAAGAGTTTCAGGCATCTGAGATA
>QWCL01000640.1_pt1 | contig 12505 bp, 10 predicted proteins | sample 1972551 | NCBI WGS metagenome assembly QWCL01 (sample SAMN09866709, study PRJNA288562) | Human oral metagenome isolate term2_saliva, whole genome shotgun sequencing... | isolation source: mouth | host: Homo sapiens | place: USA: California
GGACTGGCTTTGCGGAGTCCTTTGGCGGGTGTTTCGCGGTCGATGGTGTAGATGTAGACGGCTTCGGGACGTATGCGCGCTAAGGCCTTGAGCCAAGGTAGCACATAAACATCGGCTGTGTTGTCTACTGACTGTCCTTGATATTCACCACTCATAAACAAAGTTTGCACTTGCACTTTTCCTTCAAAAGCACAAAGTCGTTCCACCATTTCTTCGGCATCGTATTTCAACACAGGTCGATCGACGAGGGTGATATATTCGTTGGAAAGGGTGTCGAGTTTCAAAATGTTGTTGTCTACTCTCCGCAGGGCTTCGTGCACTGCGGGTTGGTGACAATAGGTGGCATTGCTCAACACGCTGATTTTGGCATTGGGAAAATACTTATTGCGCAGAGCGATGGTGTCGTCGATGATGCCGGGGAAGTCGGGGTGCATGGTGGGTTCTCCGTTTCCAGCAAAGGTGATGACGTCGGGGCCGCGGCCTTCTTGCTCCATCGCTTGCAATTTCTGCTCGAGGACTTCGGCAACCTTTTCGCGAGTGGGGATGCGCAGTTTGGGTTTGGTGTCGCCATTGAAACCGCATTCGCAATAGATGCAATCGAAGGTGCAGAGTTTTCCATCAGAAGGCAGGAGATTGACGCCAAGCGAAACTCCCAATCTTCGACTATGCACAGGGCCGAAAATCGGGGATGGAAAGAGTATAGTGGACATATCTAATAGTTCTTGTGTGTGAGGTGGTGGCAGGAAAACTTCCCTTAGTCGGGGAAGTAAAGCAGAAGTTGCTGCAAAGAGGCAGCATCGTTCCAACTCCACCAACGGTCTTCCATGAGATTTTTGAAGGCGAGTTTCATGTCTTCTTTCACTTCTTTCTTCACCCATCTTTCGCGAGCGGCAACGACTCTACCTTTGAGACTGAAATAATAGGTATGTTTCAACGGATAACCTTTGTTGGCTTGTTGTTCTGCTCCACTCATATCCATGAATACATCGCGTGTGAGTCCTCCCATTTCTAAAGAAACAAAGGGAAGGTCGGTGTTGCCGCTGGTAATTTCTTTGTATTTATCCATGTCGATGGTGGTGACGCAGAGCAAACGATTGTTGCCACGTTCGGCTATGATGCGCCCCATAGCGAGTTTGTCTACTTTTTGATAGCGGATACTGTCGAACTCAACTCCGACGATGCTGGCATTGCTGGCTTGATAGACTTTTCCGTCTTTCTCATCGATATAGCACAAGGCTGCATTTTTATAGAGGATATTGGCACGAGCTTTGACAAAACGACCGAAGGTTTGTAGCACTTTGGCTTCCTTAAAATCGGAAAATACCAATTGTCGGTCAGCGCGTTGCTCAACTTGCTGCTGTTGGGCTTGGGCAGTGCCCCACCCTATGAGGAGGAGCAAGAGAAGGATATAGTGTTTCATATATGACGCCATTATATAATATGTAGAAGAGATGTTTGCGCGAGTGAGTTTGAGGATGATGTGCTGTAAGAAATGCGCTGTTGTTTGGACTGTGCTCCAACCCCAATCGGTCATTATACCGTTATAGCGCAAAACGTTATAGAGAAATAACTTCCTGTCATCTTTCATTTTCTTGTTGGCATCTTGTTTCTCGTTCGTTCTCGACGTAGCCCGCTACGCCTTCAAACTAACGAAAAACCATCTGCTCAACAATCAAATAAAATCTGTTCAGGAGCTAATAACCGATTGGGGTTCAATCTGCTTGGCAGCAGTTGTCGTAGCATTGTCGGCAGAGCGGTTCGTAGGTTTGCATTTCTCCCAACATCACTTGGTTGTCGCCCTCCACCAAACGATGACTATATTGCGCCAACTCTCCACAGCGCACACAGACGGCGTGAACTTTGGTGACGTCTTCGGCAACGGCACAAAGATGGGGCATCGGACCGAAGGGTTTTCCGCGGAAGTCCATATCTAAACCGGCAATGATGACGCGCTTGCCTTGACTGGCGAGAGTGTTGCAGACGTCAACGAGTGGCGCATCGAAAAATTGGGCTTCGTCGATGCCCACCACATCAGCATTTTGCGCCAATGACAAAATGTCACGGGCAGCAGTCACGGGGATGGACGAGAGAGATTGGGCATCGTGAGAAACGACTTCGACCTCACTGTAACGCGTATCGACAGAGGGCTTGAAAATTTTCACCTGCTGCTGTGCAATTCTTGCTCTCTTGATGCGACGAATGAGTTCTTCTGTTTTTCCAGAAAACATACTTCCGCACACCACTTCGATGCGGCCTCTGCGAGGAAAGTGTTCGTGATAGGGCATAATGTTCGATTGATTTAAGGGCAAAAGTAACAATTATTCTTGGTTACACCAAGCAAAACATATATCTTCGCTGTATGAACTCACAAGCTACTCCTCACACACTCCGCGCTTGGTGGTTGGCGGCTCGGCCGAAAACTCTTTCTGGCGCATTGGTTTCGGTGGTCACTGCCACTGCTTTGGCTTTCACCTGCGACATTCCACACGCGGCCGCTCCGTGGCTCGCTGCACTTTGCATTGTTTTTGCTGGTTTGATGCAAATTGCTTCCAACTTTATCAATGACCTCATTGACTTCCGCCGTGGACGCGATGGGGAAGACCGGTTGGGGCCTGAACGCGCTTGTGCGCAAGGTTGGATTACGGCGCGCGCTATGCAATGGGGCATTGGGGTGACGCTGCTCTTGGCGGCTCTAGTGGGTTTGGGCATTTTGGCGGTGTTTCTCACAGTGTCGCAACATTCGTTGTTGTCATTGACGCTAGGACTCGGTCTCGTGGGACTTAGTTGTGGTGCAGGGGCTTTTCTCTACACAACACATCTGAGCAGACTTGCGCTGGGAGATGTGATGGTGCTGATTTTCTTTGGATTAGTTCCTGTGGGAGGAACTTATTTCTTGCTCACGGATCATCTGACAGTTGCTGCGGTTTTGTTGGGAGTTGCCATTGGTTTGGTGGTGGATTTGCTGTTGGTGGTGAATAATTTTCGCGATCGCGAGAATGATGCGCGCGTGCAGAAGCGAACACTTGTGGTGCTGTTGGGAGAATCGAAAACAATCGGATTCTATATGCTGTTGGGGGTGGCGGCCTTGCTCGCGCTTTTTGGAGTTTGCGCTACTCTTCCTGCAACGGAGGACATCTTGTTGATGCAATTTCTTCCTGCGCTGGAAGCTTTGATTTTCTTTCCGCTTCACTGGCGCACTTGGAAAGCGTTGCAACGCATTCGTCACGGTCGTGCGCTGAACGCGCTTCTGGGAGAAACATCGCGAAACATCCTTGTTTTTGCTTTTGCTTTCTGCCTGGGTTTGTTGCTTCAAAGCATTTGGTGATTTGAAATGATTGAATTTTAAGTTGAGTAGATTTTTATAATTCTCTATCCTTTCAAAAACGACTTTCTAATATATTTTGCAATTCAACTAAAATTACTTGTTAGATTGAACATTTCTCCCTATATTTGCACCCACTGGTGAGTAGTACTCGATAGACTTCGAAAATACTTCATTTGCACGGCCTACTCACTCTTTGGCTTTCTTCTGAAGAAGATGGCACATCTGTTTTTAAATTATCTCGCAAATACCCATCACTATGACTAAGAAATGGTTTTTACCATTGACCTATTTGGCAATCATTACGGGAAGTGCCTTCGGTTTTGCACCGAAAGCTATGGCTCAAAGCTCACGCACGGGTTTCTTTATGGAAACTTATAAATACGCGCATCAGCACAACGCTGCAATGTTGGAAGATCGTCCTTACACGGCTATTCCTCTAGTGGGTAATGTGTATTATAACGTATCAACTAGTCATCCTTTGAACGCGTTTTTCTATAAAACAGCAAATAAGAATGGAAGCACGGACTATCAATTTTTCACTGAGAAAGCTGTTCCTGAGCAGTTGTTTTATCAACGTTTGGGAAATCAAAATGTGATGAGCAACGCAGAATTCAATCTCAACATACTTTCGTTTGCTTCTGCATTTGGTTCTGGTACTTCGCTCTTTGAAGTAAACCTGCGTTCCAATGGTTCTTGTGAAGTTCCTAATCAACTCTTCCACTATTTCAAGAACCCTAAATTGCAGAATGATTATGGTTTTGATCAACTCTCACTCCAACATCGTACTTATGGCGAAGTTGCTTTGGGATATGCTCACACGGTAGGTAACCATTTCACGGTTGGTGCAAAGGTGAAGGGACTTATGGCACTGGCCTACGCAGATGGTAAAGTACAGGATGTGCAAGTGAAAACAGGCCGTGAACAGTGGGCTGCTTCGGGTCGTGCTTTTGCATCTGTAGCGGTGGGAAATACAGAGTTCCATTTCGACAAAAAAGGACATTTGCAAGAACAAGAACTTAAAAACTTGAGCATCGCGCCTGCTGGTTGGGGACTTGCCACTGATCTCGGTGTCACCTACGAAGTGCACGGGGTTGAAGGACTCACGCTGAGTGCTGCTGTCACAGATTTGGGTTTTATCCACTACAACAAGGTGCAGAAATTGGGTAACGAGGTGAATCGTACGTGGACGATTGAAGATGCGAAAAAACGTGCAACCAACCTAGTAAACAACGGAAATAATCCTCTTGTTCCCAATACAGATCCCTCTGCCGTTGTGAAAAAAGAGTTTGAAGGTGAACTTCAAGATGTTTTGGCACTCAACGATAATGGTACAGCTGCAATGACTTCTCAATTGCGCACTACCCTCAACCTCGGTGCGACTTATGAACTTCCCTTTGTGAAACATCTGAACGTGGGTGCACTCTATTCTAGATATTTTGATGGAGATTTCCAACAATCGCAACTCACGCTTGGTGCAGCTTGGCATCCCATTCAACCCATTGAACTGGGTTTGAGTAGTACATTTGTAAATAACCACGTGAACTATGGCGCAATGCTGACATTGCAAGCTCCACGTTTCCAAGTGTTTGTAGGTACAGATGTTATTCCCACTTCATTCGGAACGGACGGCTTATTGGAGCGTTATGCGGGCAATATCAATATGGGTATAACCATCCCATTGGATTAAGGATCTACAAGAGGATGCCAAGAAGGAATAGCCGTCCTCTCTACAATAAACCATTTAAACAATCCTTTTATGAAGTATTTTCTCTATTGTCTTCAGCACTATGCCGACTTCGACGGCCGTGCGCGCCGTTCTGAGTTTTGGTATTGGCAGCTCTTTGCCACTCTTTGTTCAATTGGCATAGCCATCTTTCTTGGCATTCTATCAGCTACATTCGATGCACCTCTAATAAGTGCGTTCATTTGGATTTGGTATATTGCCACATTCATTCCCAACCTAGCTGTTTCTGCGCGTCGTCTACACGATACAGGACGAAGTGGTTGGTTCCTCCTTATGGGACTAATACCAATTGTAGGGGGAATACTTCTCCTAGTTTGGTACTGCACTGACAGCAAACCAGGCGAGAACCAATATGGTCCTAACCCCAAAGGTATTGGAAATGATGGCAACAATTGGTAAAGCCCTTTTGTAAGTTTCCCATCAACAACACCATATTGCGCAGGATAATTGAATCAACAATAAGCTCCTTTAGGAGGCATTTCCTCCCAACTCTCTCACACATTGAGCGATTCCGTCACAATTCGTGGCAGAATCGCTCGATTTTTGCTCAGAAAATTGTAACTTTGCACCAAATAGATTAGAATTCAGTATGATGACTGCAAACGAAATACGCGAATCTTACAAGCGTTTCTTTGAGGAGCACGGACACCTCATCGTTCCCTCCGCTCCAATGGTGATAAAAGACGACCCCACCCTCATGTTCACCAATGCGGGTATGAATCAGTTCAAGGACATTATCCTCGGACACGCAGAACCTAAATGCCGACGCATGACAGACTCACAGAAGTGTCTGCGTGTGAGTGGTAAGCATAACGACCTCGAAGAGGTGGGACACGACACCTACCACCACACGATGTTTGAAATGCTCGGTAACTGGTCTTTTGGCGACTACTTCAAGGAAGATGCCATCACTTTCGCCTACAAATTCTTAGTGGAAGTGCTCAAGATTGATCCCAAAAATCTCTACGTCACTGTCTTTGAAGGCGACAAAGAAGCCGGACTAGAGCGCGATGATGAAGCAGCTGCCATTTGGGAACGCTACTTCCCCAAAGACCACATCATCAATGGTAACAAGCACGATAATTTCTGGGAAATGGGTGACACCGGCCCTTGTGGTCCTTGCTCAGAAATCCACATCGATGGACGTTCCGAAGAAGAAAAAACCAAAGTTTCTGGAGCTTCTCTCGTGAACCAAGACAACCCTGAAGTGATTGAGATTTGGAACCTCGTGTTTATGCAATACAATCGCAAAGCCGACGGTTCACTCGAAGGACTTCCCCACAAGGTTATCGACACCGGTATGGGATTTGAGCGTTTGGTGCGTGTGCTTCAAGGCAAGAACTCCAACTACGACACCGACATTTTCCAACCCATCATTCACAAAATCGCAGAGTTTTCAGGTTTTGCTTATGGAAAAGAAGAAGCTACCGACGTGGCAATGCGCGTCATCGCAGACCATCTGCGCGCCATCGCGTTCTCCATCGCAGACGGACAACTTCCTTCCAATGCGAAAGCAGGTTATGTAATTCGTCGCATCTTGCGTCGTGCAGTTCGCTACGCTTACACCTTCCTCAACCAGCGCGAAGCCTTCATTTGCCGCCTCATTCCCACCCTCGTACAAGAGATGGGAGGCGCATATCCCGAACTTCCTGCGCAACAAGAACTCATCACCAAGGTGATTCGCGAAGAAGAAGAATCATTCCTCCGCACCCTTGCCACTGGTATCAACCGTTTGGAAAATATCATTGAAGCCACGAAGGCAGCAGGCAACAAAGTGGTGGAAGGAAAAGAAGCCTTCACCCTCTTCGACACCTATGGTTTCCCCTTCGACCTCACCGAACTCATCTGTTCTGAAGCTGGTCTCACCGTGGACGAAGCTGGTTTTGATGCAGAAATGCAACAACAAAAGGAGCGCGCGCGCAATGCCGCAGCCACAGAAACAGGCGACTGGGTGGTTTTGGCAGAAGGCGACACCACTTTCCACGGTTGGGATTATACCGAATATGGTTGCCGCATCTTGAAATATCGTCAAGTGCAACAAAAGAAACAAACCTACTTCGAACTCGTGCTCGACAACACGCCATTCTATGCAGAAATGGGTGGACAAGTAGGTGACACTGGTGTACTCATCAATGAGGAAGAAACAGTGGAAATCTTCGACACTAAGCGCGAAAACAACCTTCCCATCCACCTCACCAAGGCACTTCCCAAGCATCCCGAAGCAGAATTCATGGCATGTGTTGATGAAGATCGTCGTCACAAAATTGAAGCCAACCACACCGCTACCCACTTGCTCGACCAAGCACTCCGCGAAGTCCTCGGCACCCATGTAGAACAAAAAGGTTCGCTCAACAACGACCGCAGTCTCCGTTTCGACTTCTCTCACTTCCAAAAGGTAACTCCCGAGGAATTGCGCCAAATCGAACGCATCATCAATGGTCGTATCCGCGAAAACATCCCCTTCCAAGATCACCGCGATGTGCCCATCGAAGAAGCCAAAAATATGGGAGCGATTGCCCTCTTCGGAGAAAAATATGGTGACCGCGTACGCGTTGTTCAGTTTGGCGACAGCGTAGAGTTCTGTGGTGGTACACACGTCAGCGCAACCGGTAAACTCGGTTTGTTCCGCATCGTCAGCGAAAGCAGCGTAGCCGCAGGTATCCGCCGCATCGAAGCCATCACCGGTGAAGCAGCAGAAGAAAGTATGTATCTCCAACAAGACATTCTCAGCAGTGTCAGCGCCTTCTTCAACAACGCCAAAGACGTGAAAGCCGCTGTGCAAAAAGCCATCGACGAAAACGCCGACTTGAAGAAGCAAGTGGAAGCTGCCGTTCGCGAACGCGTGGGACAACTCAAAGGTCGCCTCATCGAATCCGCCAAAGAAGTTGATGGTGTCAAAGTCATTGCGCAAGTTCTCCCCATGGACGTAGAAGCAGGTGCAGTGAAAGACCTCGCCTTCCAAGTGTCAGGTCAATTGCCCGCAAACACCTTCCTCGTTCTCGGTTCGAAACACGACGACAAACCTCTTCTCACTGTTATGGTGAGCAAAGATCTCATTGCAAGTCGTCAGCTCCATGCTGGTAACCTCGTCAAAGAAGCCGCACGCCTCATTCAAGGTGGTGGCGGTGGTGCTCCCCACTTCGCGACAGCAGGTGGTAAAAATACCGCAGGTCTTGACGAAGCCGTTGCCAAAGTGCTCGAACTCGCAGGTTTCTAACGAGTTCTATTCATCTTCACAACAAAATCCCCATCTGCGTCAAGCAAATGGGGATTTTTCGTTATAACCCTGATTTTGGAAAAATACTAAGCAGAATAATGCGCAGTTCTTTTTTCGAAAGAAAAAAAGCTCTACAACGCGCAGTTCTTTCTTCAAAAGAATCTAAGCAGCGCATCACTCATTGCAGTTCGCGTACCTCAAATCCAAGAAAACAGCGCCAAACTCGCTAATCTTTCGCCTTCATAAACCGATGATAGAAAAGCGCAAAGAGAAGCGCAGCCACCATCAGCGAGATAGCAAATGAATAAAAGATACCTTCCACACCGCCCTTCAGGCTGAAACCCATCAAATACGCCGCAGGCATCCCCACCACAAGGTAAGCCACCGCAGAACTCCACGTCATCGGCAACACGTGTTGCGTGGCGCGCAGCGCATTAGCGTAACAAATCTGTAACGCATCAGCAAATTGATAGACCACCAAAGGCAAAAGCAAGCCAAGCGACGCAGCAATCACAGCCTCATCCTGCGTGAAGAGATGAACAATCACATTACCGGCAAAATAAAACAGCATCGAAGACAAAGTAGCGTTGAGCAAAAGCAAATTTCTTCCCGCTTTTCCAGCCGACAACGCCTCAGCCTTATCGTTTTGTCCCAAGAAATAAGCAATGCGGATGCTCATACTCGCTCCCAAACTATAATAAAGCGTGAAGCCCAACGTGCCCAAGGTCATCAAAATTTGATAAGAAGCCAAAGGAATCTTCCCCAACCATCCCGTCATCACAGCCGAACCCGCAAAACAGAAAGTTTCCAAACCAATTTGCAGACTCACCGGCCACGACTTACTGTGAATTTCGCGCAACGAGGGCAACTGCGAGAGGATGTCAGCCGAGAGTGGAAGGCGGAAGTCAGCAAAACGTTTTCCCCAAAAGATAATGCCAAGTAGCACCACAGCAATCAAGATGCGACTCACCATCGTGGCAAATCCAGCACCCAAAAGTCCCCATTCCGGAAACGGACCGATGCCGAAAATCAGCAAATAGTTGAGCACGATATTGACAATGTTTCCTGCCAAAATGAGCCACATCGCCAAACGCGTGTAGGTGATGCCATCGGTGAATTGTCGCGCAGCCGTGAAAATCACCACAAACCACAACGACACCCACAACGTGACATAATAAGATTGCATCAGAGGGAGCAAATCTGACGGTTGTCCCAGATAGGGCAAAAGAAAAAAGAGCACCCCAAAACACAAAAGCACCGCAGCCCCAAACACGAGGTTTGCCACCAGCCCACGGCGCATAATCGCCCCAACTTCAGCCTTGCTTCCCTGACTAAACTTCGAGGAAATGAAAGGCGTCAAGCCATAACTATAGCCCAAAATAATCATTGTGGCCAAGTTGAACAGACTATTCACAAAAGAAGCGGCAGAAAGTGCTGGAGTACTATAGTGCCCCACCATAATAGTGTCTGCAAAAGCCAAAACAATCGTGCCGAGTTGCGCAATAGCAATGGGAAGCCCCAAACGAAGCGTAGCCGAATAGTGCGAAGAATGATTCATCAACGTCTCAAAAGTTCTATACTAAAAGATTTCATCACCTGCAAACGTCCGTTGCTTGTAGGGAGTGCCACTTGGAACATCAATTCTCGCTGACGCGCATTAGAGCGCACCACCACTTCTGCTTGGTAACGCACAGCGCGTCCCACAGGCAATTCGCCAATGATGGCAGTGGGAGAAACGTTCACGCGCTTATAGTCGCAAGACACCACAGGCGCAATGTTGTAGAGCGTACTTCCAGAATTATTGTAGAGGTCGAAAGTAATCTGCGCACGCTCTCCAGGCTGCAAACAGCGGTCGCCATTGTAATCGGAGAAAGTGAGATTCGACAATTCAATCCCATTGAAAGTGGCATATCCGTCACTACCCTCATTGTAGCGACCATAGCCCACTTGTTCGTTGCCATAGCGTCCATCGCGCGGCACATTATAATACGTATCGTAAGTTCGTGCCCGCTGTTCTTCATTTTTAGCTGCCGAAGCCGCACCAATAGCCGCACCTGTGGCACCTCCAATCAGCGTACCCAAATCGGCACCGCGGTTGCCACCAATGATGCCCCCCACCGTGGAACCAAAGAAAGCGCCCAAACTCATCCCCGTAGTGGTGCGATTCCAACTATCATAGCTCACACAACTACTCAAAAGGAAAGACAACACCAACAACAGTGCCCCGAGTCTTCCTGCACGTGCAGGACAATTCATTATAGAAAAACGTTTCATAATCCAATAAAATTAAACCCAAATCGGTTCATCATCTAATGACCGATTTGGGTTAAAGTATAAAATATACAGGAACAATTACTTCACCGTAATCACTAGATACTTGCTCACACTCCAGAAGCGTGTGGGGTCAGTGATGCGGAGCGTATATTGTCCTTGTGCATCTTTATCGAGCGAATAACTACCTTCAGGGTGAGTGGTCATCAAGCGCGCACTCTTCGAATAAAGACGAATCACCTTGTCCACGCGGATGTCGATTTTGGTGAAATAGTCCTTGTTGAAATTATTACTGCGCAACACTTCTCCTCCCTTGAGGATATTTTGTTCCTTGAGTTCGCTCTTCGTGCCAAACACATAGTAAGCACTGTTGAGTTCGCGGTCTTGCGAAGCCACGGTGCGCGCTTTCGTTTCGTTTTGCACACTGAGTTCATTCACGTTGCTTTGAAGATTCGCGTTTTGTTCGCCAAGTTCCGCAATTTTAATGTCTTTTTTGGCCAACTCAGCGCGGAGGTCTTCCGCTTGTTTCGTCAAATCAGCAATCTGCGCTGTAAATGCAGCCACAGATTCCTCCATCTTCTTGCGCAATTCTGTGTTGTTTGACTTAGAAGCCTTCACCTGTTGACGAAGATTGTTGATCAAATCGTTGTTCAGACGAATGGTGTTTTCGATGAGTTTCACATCTTCCACGATGTGTGCACGATTGCTTTGCTCACCTTGTTTGCGTTCGATGGTAATGCGACCTTGCGCTTCGTTGATTTTGCGGAAGCCTTCTTGAATATCATTCATAGTCGTCATCATATCCGCCATTTCCTTGTCTTTTTGCGCTACAATCTGCTGCAAAGAGTCAGTAGCCGAGAATTCAGCCACCTGTGCTGTGTCTTTCTTTTTGCTGCACGCAAAGAAGAATGTAGTGCAGACAATAGTCAGCAGAAAAAATGCAATTTTCTTCATACGCATAAGAATTTGTTTAGTTCGATAATTGGAAAAAGTTCAAGCCTTAGCGGTGTCGCTTGCTGCGTCGCAGTTCAGCTTTGTCCGCAGACTCTATTGAGGCAGGTTGAAGCGGTTGCCCAGTGATGGGGTCGCGCTCCACGGCTGCACGTTTTGATTTTGTAGAATTTTCAGATTCACCATCCTCACCCTGTGGAGTTCCCCCCACAACGAGCACAAACTCTCCACGTGGTTCAGTGGTTTGGAAGTGGGTGAGCACCTCTTGCAAAGTGCCTCGCACGCTCTCTTCGTGGAGTTTGGAGATTTCTCGGCAAGCACTACACGGACGCGTTGCGCCAAAAAAATCCACCATCTGTTCGAGGGTTTTGACCACGCGGTGCGGACTCTCATAGAAAATCATAGTCCGCTCCTCTTGTTGCAAAGCTTGGAGTTTGGATTGTCGGCCTTTTTTCTGGGGGAGAAAACCTTCAAAGCAAAATCTGTCGCAGGGCAGTCCACTCGCCACAAGAGCCGGCACAAAGGCCGTTGCTCCCGGCAGGCATTGCACCTCTCCACCTTGTTTCACCACTTCGCGCACAAGCATAAACCCAGGGTCGGAAATGGCGGGTGTGCCAGCGTCACTGACGAGTGCCATTGTTTCTCCGGCCACGATGCGCGCTGCAAAAGCCGCTGCCGTTTGGTGTTCGTTGAACTTATGATGACTCACCAAGGGTGTGGAAATGTCGTAGTGTTTGAGCAAAACTCCACTGGTGCGCGTGTCTTCGGCCAACACCACATCGACCTCTTTGAGGATGCGCAAAGCACGGAGCGTGATGTCTTCCAAATTGCCGACAGGAGTGGGAACGAGATACAACATATAGGTGAGAAATAGGTTCGTTTTCAGACTACATTTGCCAGAGTAGTAGATTGCAAAAATAGTACTTTCGCCCCATAGCAACAAATAATTTGCCCAAAAGTTGAATAACAGACAAGAAAAGTACTATCTTTGCAGACA
>QWCL01001796.1_pt1 | contig 12505 bp, 14 predicted proteins | sample 1972551 | NCBI WGS metagenome assembly QWCL01 (sample SAMN09866709, study PRJNA288562) | Human oral metagenome isolate term2_saliva, whole genome shotgun sequencing... | isolation source: mouth | host: Homo sapiens | place: USA: California
GCTAATCTGCACAAGGTCATCACCAAGTAATCCCCACGACTGCTGGGCTTGCGTTATCGCGGTGGCTTCTTTCTTTACAGCAAGAGGATAGGTAGTGCCATTCCTCCGCGTTACTATAATTTGTTCCATACAATGGTAGCATTTGAATTAAATGATGTAATCTCATCGATACACCCAGTTACGATGATTAGGTACTCTTTGTTCTCCTTATATTCGTGTGATAAGGTCACGTTCTTACCTGCTATATCCTCATCAACACGACCATCACCCCAAAACACATTAACATATTTACTTGTCGTGATATTGATTGTGCAGGTCTTCGTTGCTTCCGATGTACGTGCGTACTTGAGCACCCTTTTAAGGGGATAAGGTTCCGAGAGTTTCAATTTGAATGTGCCTATCATATTATGCTCACTCCAACGCTTAGACACACTTATTTCGTCCTTACAATAGACCTCATAGACAAGTGGCTTCGTGGGGTGAACATCCACAAATAAACGTTGCAAGCCTCTTGCATCAAATAGCTGTTCAAACTCGGTTAGCTTTACAAGAAAATCGATTTTGTCTGTCGCCTTGATGAAGCACGTTAGGGTAATCTCTCGTGCTTCGTAGTATTTATGCGTCAAATCAACATCCTCTCCGTGGTAATTATCCCAAGAGAACTTGGAAAGCCCCTTTACGCTCGTTACACAAAGAGTAGAGTCATCAAACATATCAATCTCCACAAAAGCATCACCCTCAGCCACTACATTGACCTCTGACTGATGTTTGGCGAATACCTCACACACTTTATATCCTGTTACTTTGATAGTCGCTTTGGTCTTACCAAGAGCAACGCAATAACGGAAGTTTACAAGATTGACACTATCATCAAGGAATATCCCTTTTTCTTCCATTACCCCCTTAAAATGCTCACGTATGTAATCATTTGTAGGATAATCATTGGCAAGACAGAAGTCTATCCCCCTTATGTACATATCAACCATTGCGCGCTTATCGGTTAGCTTTCTTAGCTCCTTGTACCACTCCTCGCAAATACCATTCTTTTTAGCCTGCTTGGCTAGTTCTTTTGCAACTGCATCCATACTAATCCTAATACTTTACTTTAATCCTTGAGATCTCAAATTACCACTCCCTGCACTTATATCTTTCAGTTCTCTGTGAATGTCAACTAAGAGCTTATTATATGCCGTATTTTGGGCTATCTGACTGAGTGACGCCAACTGTTGCCTAAGCATATTATTAGCTTCGCCTTGGTTGATGCGCATAGCATTCAGTTGTCCAGCCACGATGCTTGCAGTTTCTTCCGAAACCCCTTTAACAGCTCCAGTTAGAGATGTGTCCGCTTTATCCTCATTAAACTTAAGTTTGCTCTTAATGGCATTGAATGCGTTCTCAACCTTTGGCAACTCTGCATTCAACTCCTGATACAAGGCATCTACACTATTAGTTACGACGTTAAAGCCATTGAATCTACCGTCTTTGTCCACCCATCTGTCAGTGTATTTATTGATGATATTCTTAATGGGTTCTTCAAGAACCTTTTGGATTAGAATGTTCTTCACAAGCCCATTTACAATGTTCTTAACCGTATTACCCCAGGCTTCCGCTGCATTCTTTCCATTCTCAAAGGCACTCACAAGAGCATCTCCAAGTTGTGAAGCAACGCCTTTTGCATCTGTACCCAAGAGCTTCTGTTGCATCCCATTCACCATATCGGCAATGTTTCTATCAAGCTCTCGTTTACGCTCTTGCCACTCTCTTATCTTGCCGTCATCTTTCTTCTTCTTCCCCCTCTCGGCTTCCATCATACCTTGAAGCTCTATCTGCTGTTGCTTCATGTTCTTTATTGCAGCCTGAGAGTGCTTATATGACTCGCCCGACAAGGCTTTAGATATTTGCCATTCTAATTCTTTGTATGAAGAAGTCAGGTTGTTTATATTCTCTTGATGTCTCTTTATTGAGCGTTCTGCACGTCTATCATTCGCACCTGCAAAATAGCTAATGGCAGAACCAACAGCTTTAATAGTGCCACTAACGGCTTGAACCGGATTGCCTGACATAAAGCCCATAACAGCATCTTGAGCACCACTAGCAAAACCTTCAATAGCTTTTACTGCATGACCGATTTCTTCCGTACCCTCAACGCCTAGCGCATCTAGGGTTTGTGTTACATCCTCTAGAACACCTTTTAGTTGATTGCCCGCTCTAGCTGAGTCTTCAAAAATACCTGCCATTGCCGCAATCTTTGCGTCATCGTTCGTAGCATTCTTTAGGTCTTTAAATCCCTTAGCTATCCCTTTAAATGGATTTCGCGTTCGTATCTCTGTACCTAATGCTTTTACCTTGTCTTGTATAACTTTAAAGTCTTCAGGAGATAGTTCTATCCCCAAGACCGCAGTTTTACCTTCAATCATAGACAAGAGTTTTTCAAGTTCCTTAGTCCCCATCTCGCTAAAGTTCCCGAAGAGTTTTGCCCAATCTGGACTATCCCTCATCTCATCTATGGCAAGCTTGCTCATAGCCTTGCCTTTCTCTTTGGTTAGGCGATCTTCAAGTTCTTTGTTTTTATGCTCTCGAGCAATGGCTATCTTCTCGTCATACTCCTCGGCAATGGCAGATCTTTTCTCCTCAAAACTACTGTATGTCTGAAGCATCTTATCATACTCGGAGTCTCCTGAAACTTTACTGTCTCGGCTATACTGCTTTTTCCTCTCGGTCATCGCCCTATCAATACGAGCTCTTTCCTCGTCAGTTGTCGCCTTGACACGCGCAAGAGCAAGAGCGGATAAATCAGCTTGATACTTTCTATCTAGTTCTAATTTTCTATCTAGATAACCAGAATAATCGGTAAGCAATTTTTCCACTTGAGACTGAAAGGCATTGTTACTATCTTTCTCCGCACGGTCAAGAATTTCACGCTGCGCGTTGTCTATATAAGAGCCATCACCCAAGAGAGCTTTTCTTTTCTCGGCTATAATACTCAAAGCATCAACGGCTGTTTTAGCCTGTGCGATTTCTTGAGATAAAGCCTCGCTATAATCTTTCAAAGCATCCTTGCCACTCTCTTCACTAATAGCCTTATCAAGGGTGTTTATCTTCTTGGCATTAGCCTTTGGATTGTCGGATAGCAACTTGTCTCTCTCCTTCTGGAGATACTCAAGATATGTCTTGCCATTCTCAATTAGCTTCTTGTAGCTTTCTTGGGCATTCTTTTTCGCTATATCGTCACCACCGGTAAGTATTCTCTTATAATCTTCATAAGCCTCTTTGCGCTTTTTCAACTCCTCCAAGAATGGGTCTTTGGCCGATTGAGTATGCTTACTTTTAGACCCTTTCCCCTCTTGCAGTTTTTTCTCCAACTCGGCTATTTCCTTTTGCTTTGCGATATACTCCTTGCTTCCTATTTTTAGATTATCAAGAGCCTCATTTGCTTCACGCACTTTTTCCTGATAAAATTTGCGCGTTCCTTCTAGTGCAGAATTACTAGAAGAGTTGATCCCTGCATTCTTCTCCAAAGTGCTGGCTTCTTTATTCCAAGTCGCCATATCCTTAAAGCCTTCATAAATCTCCTTTCGAGCTTTCTCCGCCTTTTCTAAATATATCTCCTTGTCGCTCTTTGCATCTGATGATAGAGATTGAGACGTAACATTCATTGCTGAACCGCCAGTACCTATATACGACCAAAAAGGTTTTTTGTTGCTGGCATTCTTTGCCATTTCATCATAGGTCGCAGCCTCTTTAACCGATTTCATCGCTTTTTCATAAGCTATTGCAGCTTTAGCTCTTGCGATAAGACTATCACGAAAAGGTTTAGCCCCTGCCGTAAACACACGCTCAGCCTGAGTTACATCATCGGTAGAAATGCGCAATTCTTGCATTTCTTTTGCATTATCACGGATATACTTGCGCTTTTCATCTAGAGAATTACCCAAATCGTCCCATCCTCTTTTTAGTTTCTCAAAACTTGCTAATTGCTTGTACGCACCATCGGCAACGCTCTCTGCCCATTCTCGACTTTCTTTCTCCGCCTCATTAGCCTTATTTACAAAGTAGGCTACAGTTCCAGCAATGGCAGTTAAAGCGGCAAGAAGCCAACCAACACCAGGAATACTAGCAATAGCAACACCAACAGCACGAAAAGCTCCTGCTAGAGTGAAGTTTGCAGTAGTCCCGGCTACAGCACTAGCTGTCTGCGCTCCTTGAGCCGCTGCATTTGCTCCCGAAGCAACAGCATTATGCTCTTGGGCTGCGGTGTTAGCCTCTACGGCAAGAGCCTCCTCTGTTTCGGCTACGGTTGCCGCCTTTACTATTCCAGTCCACCATTTTTTAAGGTTATTCAATGTAACAAGTCGAAACGCACTATCCTTATTTAAGGTTTGCGCGACCTGTTGCATCCCCATAGTGATTGCCATTACGCTTTGAACCTTGGTCATCACCTTCTGCAGGTTGTCATTTTCTCCGGCAAAAAGAGATACAGCACCTGTAGCGGCAGATAGTCCACCCGATAAGCCGGATATGCCTTGTATGACGCCTTGGAATTTTGCTTCATCATTCGCAAGAATACGTCCTTGCTGTGAAATATCCCCTTGGATATCTTGAAGTCGGCCTAGTTCATTGACGAGTTTTTTATATGCTTCACTCTCTTCATTGATGCCCTTATCGACAAGGAAAGCCATATCTTCCTTCAACTCTCTTATCCGACTACGTAGAGATTGGTGTGCTTTTGCATTTGTTTCTACAGCACGTGTTGCCTCTTCTCTCTTTTGGGCTTCCTGCTCTAGGGCATCGGAGAGGCTTCTGCTTTCGGCTAATACTTGCTTACGCACGGCAATCTCGCCTTGAATACTCGCCTGTCGCTCTTGTATAGCATGTACTGCCTCTTGATTGCCAGCAGAAAAGGCCGCTCCAGCATCTTTCCCTAGTTGGTCATATTGCGCCTCAAGTTTGGCGATTTCGGCTTCGTGAATCTCACACGCTGTGCCTATTTTACCTAGGGCTTGTCTTATGTTCTCGCTAGTAGCTTGAAAAGCCTTATCCATAAGTCGCCCACTTGATGCCGTTTCATCGGAAAGCCCCTGCACTCGTTGGACTGTCTCATCAATAGCCCTTAGCAAATCGTCATTCTCAAGTATTGCCTTGAAAGAGAGTGCGCCATTACTTGTATTCTCCATTTACATCAGCGTATTTATGTAATCCATTATATCTTCACTATTGCTATGCGATAAATGCATACAATCTTCTTCCTTGCTATCTTCTAAATCGATATTTGGGGCATCGATCATCATCTTTTGCACTGTAGACCAAGAGATGCCTTCTGTTAAGTAATCCCACGTCCAACCGAAGTGAGCGCAAATAGCACCTCTCCTGCCGTAGGGACTTTTTAACCCTCTATGTTTTCCTCTATCTGAATTGGGCTTGTTGTTCGGTTGGCGGACATCAATTTGATAGAGTTCAAAAAATCCCCAAGATTACACATTGCATTGATGAGCATACATATTTGGTATAGCTCAGACGGCTTTATTCGCAAGGCAAATAGACTTGTAAGTTCCTCTAGACGCTCAACATCTGGTGTATACTTAACAGACTTACCCTTGCCAATCGTGGGTATCATATATGACGAACCCATAACGGCTAAGGCGACTACTCTAGCAAAACGCAAAGCGTGTTTCTGTGTCATTTTCTTTGCCTGAACAATACTATCGTCTCCCTTTAATTTCTCCTCATCAATAGCCATTTCCAACCATTCAGCCGAAAGCCTATCAAGAGTACCTAGAGTAGGCTCTTCAATGATGAATTTGCGTGTTATGGGTACAAGTACTTTCTTCCTTTTTAATCCAAAGAAGTATGATTTACACTGCACTTCGACATCTTGCACCTCAAATGAAACGCCTTGATGTATAAGTGAATTGAGTTCTGCACGCTCTTGCTTAAGTTTATCTTTTTCCATCAACAAAACCATCTAAAAAAATGAAGGAACCCCCGAACTCTCACGGGTTGGGGATTCCGACAACAACAACGAAGAAACACTATTAATTTTCTTTAGGGTCGTAAGCACGAAGCCCCTTTCCTTCAGTTACAGCTAGAGGGGTTACGGTAAATTCAACCAAGAATATACCCTTTGCTGACATATCCGCATTGATAACCGCTTCAATGGAAGCATTCGGCATTTCGAACCAAAGCCCCTGCTCACTTTTCACAAGTATTGCCTTATTCTTGACAACCTCACTGCCGTCAAAAGCCCACTTTGTTTTTTCTGTGCCATTCTTTTCTACCTTCGTACCGCCGACATACTCAACAAGAGTATCAATATCAGCATCCATGATAGAGAAAGATATTTTCGGAGACTTCTTCGTTACCTTACGCACGACAGGGATAGCATTACCCTCCTCGAAGTGCTCTGTTACTTCAGAAGTTTCTTGCGAAAACTTAGCACTATCTCGATAGGTTTTACCTATCTTCTTCATAGCAGTTTCTTGTGGCATTGTTCCAGCGGGCGAAGCTTCGCCAACCATTATTTCAGCCAATCCTAATGTTACCAACATACTTATTTAACTTTATGATTTAACCAACTTTATGTGTGTATATTCCATGATATACGAATATTGCAGAAGTGCTGCCTAATACTTGGTTCTTGCAAAACGGCTTGGCTCTCCGTAATAATCTTCAAGCCTTCAATTCTAGAAGAACGCAGCACATCAATGACGACCTTTGAGATTTCGGATAATCGATTATGATTTGGTTTTAACTGCTCTGTACCGTCTATCTTACGTTGTTTATCCGGGACATAGACATTTACATTGCTTGTGGCTATTTGGGGGTAAAAATCCTGAGTCATAGATATTGTATTGATGACAATATCCTCTTTCACGGAATTATCTGGACGGTCATTTTGGAAGTATATACCGCCATTGATAACATCTTTAACCCCTGATTTAACCAACAAGTCAAATACGATTTCTTCAATCTCAAATGAAGTCTTCATTCTCCTGCCTTTCTTATGTTATCAATCAACTTCTCCAGCATCTTGGGCAACTCTTTCTCGGCCAAATGCTCAGCACTCGTTAGGACATCACGACCTTTACTCTCTAGATACAAAGCATACGTCATTCCAGCCGTAAGAAGAATGAATGGCAACACCATCGAAGAATACAGAGTACCCAATTGAAGAGCGAAGATTACCGGTTTGGTCTTCAAAGCCTTGTTCTTTCGGAATTGAACGTGCGTGATTCACGCACATTTCACCAAGAAGTTTTAGTCGCTCAATTTGTCTCTTCTGGATACGCCATAAAAACATATCCAAACGACCACGGACATCTTCCTTTCTAAACGTGGCTTCTATACCCATAACCTAGAGTGCAACTGCCCCTTGTCAAACTTTAATGCAATACCTGAGATGCGGATATTTGAGCCATCTCTGCTATCAGAAACAAATACGCCGGTACCCTCTTTGACAACTAAATCTCCTTTGGGGATTTGGATTAAGGATGAGTATTTACGATAAGTTCCATCTGCAGTTTGAACCTCTGCCCCTCTTCCATCTGTTTCTTCTCGGCACATAGACAGGAATGTAACCTTCTGTACCTCATCAGACCAACGGCCGTTTTCTTGCTGAACCGAAGGCTCAGTTATGACGGCAAACAGATAGTGTGGGTATTGCTTCACCATACATTTGAGCGATTGCGAATTTTAGGACGAGAAAACAATACATTGTCAAGCTTAAGTTCAGCGCAGAGTGCATTGTAATAAAGCTTCACTGCATCAATATTCCACGAAACCGAATATCCCCCTTCAGATACATTTTGCATAGTACCCTTGAGAACAATGGACATTCTATGATATGTGGACAAGTCACATGCCTTAACATCAACTTCGGCATCAGCTTTAAGTCCTCCTTTGATTAAGATAATATCTATCGCATCATCATCTATATTCAGACCCGAAAGTGCCTTTTCAAGGTATTGTTTGTTTGTCATTGCCTTAGTTGCTTTGAATTTGTGTGATAAAGGTTGCTCCCGCGTTGAAACTTACCTACGAGTCGTGAGGTATCGGGTCTTTCGTTCGCATTGCCCTTTCTGCTTGCAATCATTGAGGGCTGCCACTCGTGTCATTAGAAGTCGGCGATGCACCGCCATTAGACCAGCAACCGTTTATTCACACAAATAATTAGTTAGTTCTTATTCCAAGAAGTCGCATTGATCTGCATAAGCACCGAACGACCAGCCAAATTCCACGCTGGGAATAGATTACTGATACCCTCTGTTACCTCTTGTACAGGGCTTTCCGTTGAATACTTCTTGATTAGAGTATGCCCAAACATGACCTTTTCGGCAACACTTCCTGACATCTTCTTAGCATCTATAGGACGCTTCCAATAGGTATTACCCAAGACCTTACTTTCAGAGAACAGAATGACATCGTCTTCAAATGGATTTGAAGTGTTGCGCGTACCATCGGCGAGTTCAATGGTAATATCTTGGTCAATTACCACGATTTGAAGCCCCTTGTACAGCTCTTTCTTCTTAGCAAGATAGGCATTCACCGTCTGCAAGTCGGGGGTATCCGTTGCCCCCGTGATGCTTTCAATCAGCGTAGCACACTTCTTGACAACCTCTTCTTGCGATGCAAACTTGGCGAACGTATCCACATTCATAAACATGAACTTATAGTTCGCACCTATGCTCTTTCCCGTTTTGAGTACAGCAGGAATATCCTTTGACAACGGCTTACCAGCACTACCCGTGGTGTAAGACACTGAAACACCTACCTTCTGCTCGCTTGGTATCATGTAGTCTACATCATACTCTGTCACGATAGAGGCGTTATTTGAGTTTGTGAACTTCACCTTACCTAGCGAAATCTGACGAAGTGCAATCCATTCGGCACGTGCGGCCACGCCATCCCAACAGAACTTAGTATCTTCCGCCCAAAACTCTACGAGGGCCTTAAGGTCGGGATTATTACCGGCCATTGCCACCATAATATCATATTGGGTAAGATCATCCTCATCCTTCTCTCGTGATATTGAAATCTTGGGAATATCTCCTTGAATACGGCTAATAGCATCACGCATCTTTTTAGGTATCGTTGCGCCTCGTGAAACAAGGTCGGCAGCGATTTTCAAGCCTGCTTGAGCCTCTAGCATCTTCCAGCTTAGGGTGTTTGTTTCCTTGAGAGGGAATAAGGTTGGATAGTAGTAATCCTTCAAGTCGTAAGTATGAATTACGGCTTCCATATTTTTTTCGTCCAACCCAACCATCAATGATTTTAGCATATTGAATTATTTTGAAGGTTACACATACACTACACCCTTGAGTGCAGTTTTAATCTTATCATTCACGATTGGCGCATTATCGCCTCGGACAACACCAATTACCCAAGCAGATACAAAGAGATTATCTCCAGTGGTAACATCTTCGCTTTGTCCGGTAACGGCAATTGGTGTGACCTTGAGTTTGTTGTCTTCACCTGCACTCTCAAAAGCACAATCACCGGCATTAACCGCCTTCCCGAGAGTTGTCTGAAGGGTGATTACATCTTTACTCTCATTGCTTGTGTCAATAGACGTAATCAACTGACCATTACTATCGTTTACGGCAAATCTATCACCACTCTTAAAGTGATGTCCCTTAGCAACTTCATACTTTGTTGCACTCTCGTTAGCTTGGGTCAAGATTTTAGCCGTCTTACAAACGACAAAGAGGCCATTATCTGACTTCCCGATAGGCGTACCCTCGTAGAGTGCATGACCTCCCAAGTTGGCGACGGACACGCTCACGCCTCCCGGTATATCAGCCGTTTTGTGAAGCAGACACTTCACAACCCTACTATCCTTTTTCCTTTTGATGGTTAAACCCATAGTTGCAATAAATTAAGTTTATACTTCCTTGCCCTTAAGAGCATTGGCTTCGGGCTTTTGCGATGCAATAAAATCGGCTACAGGCTTTGAAATGCCCTCTTCCGTTCTATCCGCCATCATCGGTGCTCCTGCGCCATGATGTAATGATGCATCCGCCACACTCTGATTTGCTTTCTTGATGTCGGCGTCTTTCTCCGTCAAGTATTCATTAAATGCATTTTCATCGGCAAAATTCATTCGTCCAAAGTCTTTAAGGGTCTGTTCCTTAAATGTGGAGTCCTTGCACGCTGAAAGTTTGTCTTGAAGTGCTTGAAGCCTTGACTTCCCAACTTCCCCCTGTTCGTACTTATCTAAGCGATCTTGCAGTGGCTTGACAGCACCTGCAACAGCATTCGCAACAATAGTAGCGATGTCATTAGGGTTATTGTCATCTCCATTCGGAATCACGGGATCTGTTTTCTTCTCCACAAGGTCAAACTTCTCCTTAAGATTCTTCTCAAAGGTCTTATTACCCTTAGACACTTCCTCATCAACCACTTTACGATACTCTTTTACAAATTCAGTCACTTGCGCATCGGTGATTTTTTCCAAAAGAGCTTTCGCTTCCTCCTCATTAGCACACTGTAGCGCAAGCGTGCGCGCCAGATGCGCTAGTCCATCTTTTCGCACGCCTCTATACTTTGATACCAGTAGTGCGAGCATCTCTTCAAAATTCATACTGAATAGGTTTAGTGTTACAAATCAAGACAAAGGTAAATTCTTTTATAGTGATATATTCATTTTTGCGAGACGACTTAAGTACAAGTTATTTGTCACTGCTTGATTGCTTTTTCCCCGTCTAAAAAATATAGGCAAAAAACATGCTTATGCATTTGCATTGCAAAATATATGCACGTATAATTATGTTGCATCAACGTTGCATAAAAGATGTGCAACTAGATGGTATCAAGATGCCTCAGAAGTGCCTCCAAAGACGCAAAACGCACTCTTCTATATATATTGATATACAAACACTTAATACATTTGTTATGCATTTGCATTGCAATGTATATGCAAAGAAAAGGAAAGGAAAGTATATATATACTATATATTCACTATCGTTCATATATAGTAGTATAGGGCGAAAACTTCGTTTTCTTCAACACATATAAGGTGAAATTATTTGATAATCTAAAAGAAAGTTGTACCTTTGTAATGACAAACAAGAATCCCCATCTCTTCTCAGATGGACATAGCCACCTCAATGGTGGCTTTTTTTCAATAAACACCTATGATGCAACGAGTAACATTTTATGTAGATGGATTTAATTTCTACTATGGTATTAAATCAAAGAAAGGGGTTGACAAACGATGGATAGACGCCTATTGGATTGATGTCGTCAAGTTCTTTCAAAGTTTCCTGTCAGACCAACAAGAGCTTGTCAAGGTCGTTTATTTCACAGCTTCTCCTCTTGACCCTAAGAAGAGTAGTCGTCAGAGTGCTTTTCTTAATGCAAACAAGGCTATCAATAAGGATAAATTTGAAATAGTCAGGGGGCAGTACATCACAAAGACAATATTATGCCCGTACTGTAAGCATTCCATACCTCGTCCCGAGGAGAAAAAAACAGACGTCAACATCTCAATACGCATGATAGGAGACTGCGTACAAGATCAGACAGACATCGTTGTTCTCGTGAGTGCCGACAGCGACTTGTTACCTCCTATTGAATTTATACAACAGAACTACAAAGAGAAGAAGATAAGGGTATACTTCCCTCCGACAAATTTCAGCAAAGACATATCTAAGAATATTCAAATACACAAAGGAAAGGTAGTGAACTTAGAGAATAACCTAAACAAGTTCATATTGGCAAAGATGCCTGATATCGTTGAAGACCATGAGACTGGAAAAGAATATACAATCCCCACCAAATGGAAATAGAACAGCACTCGTCATTACCTCCTTTGAAAAATCCAGAATAACACTTGCTCATTTAAAAATTATGATTACATTTGCAGTGTTCAAACATTTGGAGAGCGATGTATAAAGGCTCTCAGACATATAAGTTGAGGGCTATTTTCATATAGTCGCATCGGCAATAAAATAAATATTGGTGTTCGTACCCCTGTGTGTTAGCTGTAATGGCGCACAAAACAATTCTCTGAATGTTTGAACAGCAGGAAAGGCGAACACCTCTTATTATATAATTATGTTCAGCAATCAGAGAATGAACGTGCAAACGTTCAGGAGTTCAAGGTTCGGAGAACTTCGTACTCAAAAGACATCAGATGGTAAGATTTGGTTTTGCCTTATTGATGTATGCAAATCATTAGACTTGCAACAAGTAAGTCGCGTTAAGTCTAGACTTAAGGGAGAGGGGGTTACTATTATTAAGGGGGTCTCTCAAACAACCAATCAGTATGGAATAACAACAGATCAGACGGTTCAACTCAACTTCATTGACGAACCTAATTTGTATCGTTGCATCTTTCAATCAAGGAAGAAAGAAGCCGAGCAATTTCAAGATTGGGTCTGCGAAGAGGTTTTACCCGCAATACGAAAGACCGGTGGTTACCTAGCGAGTCATCAGGACGACACCCCCGAGATGATAATGGCGAGAGCATTGCAAGTAGCCCAATCCACTATTGAGAAACATCAGCAAC
>QWCL01001588.1_pt1 | contig 12496 bp, 9 predicted proteins | sample 1972551 | NCBI WGS metagenome assembly QWCL01 (sample SAMN09866709, study PRJNA288562) | Human oral metagenome isolate term2_saliva, whole genome shotgun sequencing... | isolation source: mouth | host: Homo sapiens | place: USA: California
GGCTCTTCCTTTGTAAAACGAACACCAAATGATGAATTGGCTGGACGTGCTAGACCTTGATATTGTAATAAATCATCTGAAATTTCACGTAAGAAACGGCTAGGACGATTATAGCTAGTCTTACCAAAAAGCGTACGTGTATTAGCGTTGGTAAGGAAAAGAATCTCTTCTGCCCGAGTGATACCTACGTAAGCCAAACGACGCTCTTCTTCGAGTTCATCTGGCTCTTCTGAGGCACGTGACAAAGGGAAAACTCCCTCTTCCATACCAATTAGGAAGACAACTGGGAATTCAAGCCCTTTGGCAGCATGGAGAGTCATCAAGGTTACCTCTGCTGCTTCCATATCACCATCGTCCGTATCAGCAATTAAAGCTAAATCGTTTAAGAAACGGCCTAAACGGTCAATACCTGTCTCGTCTTCCGTACCATCGGTGTTGGTTTCGTCAAAATTCTTAGTAACAGACATGAATTCTTCGATATTTTCAATGCGCGCTTGACTTTCAAGTGTTTGTTGCATCGAAAGAGCATCCAGATAACCAGACTTATCCAAAACAGCCTCTACAGCTTCAGTGATGCTTAGTCCATCTAGCTGGTCGCGTAGGTTCAGAATCATGTTAGCAAAATCGTAAACGCCCTGAGCTGCTTTCCCCTTAATCGGTGATAACATAATATTAGCTGAAGCATCTAGGAGACTCATGTTTTGCTCATAGGCAAAGGTACGAATCTTTTCTAGTGTCCCAGGCCCAACTCCACGTTTAGGTTCATTAACGACACGTTCAAAGCTAATATTATCCGCAGGGTTGGCAATCAAGTTCAAGTAAGAAATGACATCACGAATTTCTTTACGGCTATAGAACTTGGTACCTCCAACCATGGTATAAGGAATATTAGACTTGAGCAAGGCTTCTTCAATGGTACGAGACTGAGCATTGGTACGGTAAAGCACAGCGAAATCCTTAAAGTTCTTACCTTCTTCACGAATGATGTTATCAATAGTTGAAGCAACAAAAACAGCTTCATCACGCTCGTCATTAGCACGGTAATAAACGATTTGTTCACCGTCGTCATTTTGAGTCCAAAGTTTCTTAGGACGGCGGTTTCGGTTGTTCTTGATAACTTCATTGGCTGCTTGGAGAATTTTCTTGGTTGAACGGTAGTTTTCTTCCAAGAGAACTACCTTGGCTTCAGGATAGTCCTTTTCAAAGTCAAGGATGTTCTGCATATCAGCCCCACGCCAACCGTAGATTGATTGGTCCGCATCACCTACGACACAGATATTCTTGAAGCGAGATGCCAAGAGTTTTACCAACTGATACTGAGCATGGTTGGTATCTTGGTACTCATCCACGTGAATGTACTGATAACGCTGCTGATAATAGGCGAGAACATCAGGATTTTTGTCAAAGAGACGTAAAGTCATCATAATCAAATCGTCAAAATCCATAGCTTCACTTCGACGGAGCTCTTCCTGATAGGCCTTGTAACATTTAGCAACGATTTGGGTGTACATATCACCGGCCTGGTGCTCATAGGCCACTTCATCCAAGAGGTCATTTTTTGCATTGGAAATCGTCCCTAAGATGGCACGTTCATTCCACTTCTTAGGGTCCAGGTTCAGATTCTTGAGAATACGTTTCATCAAAGTACGTTGTTCCCCAGGATCTACAATCGTAAAGTTTCGGTTGTAGCCAATATGGTCCGCTTCACGACGAAGAATTCGCACGCACATACTATGGAAGGTTGCAATCAAGGTTTCTGAAGTTGCTGGATTTAAAGCCATAGCACGTTCACGCATCTCACGAGCTGCCTTATTGGTAAAGGTAATGGCTAGGATATTCCAGGGGTTAATCATTTTCTCGTCAATGAGGTAGGCAATGCGGTGGGTAAGCACACGTGTCTTCCCAGATCCTGCACCAGCCATAATCAATAAAGGCCCCTCAGTCGTTTGGACGGCTTCGGCCTGTTTGTCATTCATACCAGTTAATAATGGGTTCATCATATTCTCCATTCTCAAAAATAAGCTCTACTATTTTATCATTTTTTGGATGAAAATGCAGATTCTATTCATAATGGATCTGAAATAACTTTAGAAGATAATTGTTTGTTTTTATTGGAAGTACTTTGCTTAAGATTGCCCATATTCCTAGCTTTAGAGGAAGACATTCTAAAGAATAATATTCGGATTTTTATAGTTTTGATGAAAATTAGTGTTGACACTGTTCGTTTTTTTCGATAAGATAGAATCACAATAAAATAAGAACCGAGTGATGTCATCAGGATGACTGGTGATTGACGGACTTCTGGAGAGATCTTGAAGCAGCCTTAGCTGTATACAAGACACCGAAGGGGCAAGGGGTAACAACCGAAACTCTCAGGTAAAAGGACAGAAAGCATCGCAAGTTTTTTAACTTGTAGTAATAGCTTTGTATTCTCAGAGGTCTGGTTAAGCCAAACCTCTTTTTTGACGTCTCGGTTAAAGGAGATTGTAAATTTATGTTAGACTTTTTTACTACCATTGATGATTTTGTCTGGGGTCCACCCCTTCTGGTCCTTCTTGTAGGAACTGGGATTTACCTTACAATTCGTCTTGGTCTTTTGCAAGTTCTTCGTCTTCCTAAAGCTTTTAAACTTATCTTTGCTGAAGATAAAGGGGAAGGAGATATTTCTAGTTTCGCAGCCCTTGCGACTGCTCTCGCAGCAACTGTTGGTACAGGTAACATTGTCGGTGTAGCTACTGCCATCAAGACAGGTGGACCTGGTGCCCTTTTCTGGATGTGGATTGCCGCTTTCTTTGGTATGGCAACCAAATATTCCGAAGGTCTTTTGGCTATTAAATTCCGTACACTTGACGACCAAGGTAATGTATCTGGTGGACCAATGTATTACATCACACATGGTTTTTCTGGGAAATGGCAAACAATCGCTAAACCTTTAGCATACTTCTTTGCCTTTGCAGGTGTACTTGTAGCATGGTTGGGGATTGGTACCTTCTCTCAAGTAAACTCAATCACCGCCTCACTTCAAAATAGCTTTGACTGGTCACCAAAAATCGTAAGTATCCTACTTGCCCTTATCACTGCTGCTATCATTTTTGGTGGTATTCAATCTATCTCAAAAGTTTCTGAAAAAGTCGTACCGTTTATGGCTGGACTTTATATCCTAGCAGCTCTTGTGGTTATCTTTACTAACTTTAATCAACTTCTTCCAGTCCTTGAAACGGTCTTCCAATCTGCCTTTACTGGTAAAGCAGCCGTTGGTGGTTTTGCTGGTGCGACAGTCATGGTTGCAATGCGTCTTGGTATTGCGCGTGGTGTCTTCTCAAATGAGTCAGGTCTTGGATCAGCTCCTATCGCTGCAGCTGCTGCTAAGACCGAAGAACCTGTTGAACAAGGTTTGATTTCAATGACAGGTACTTTCATTGATACGATCATCATCTGTACGCTTACTGGTCTTGCTATCCTTGTAACGGGTCAATGGTCAGGTAGCCTAGAAGGTGCCCCAATGACACAAGCAGCCTTCTCATCTGTTTTTGGTACATTTGGTGAAATTGCCTTGACACTTTCTTTGGTTCTCTTTGCCTTTACAACAATCTTGGGTTGGTCTTACTACGGTGAACGTTGTTTCGAATTCATTTTCAAATCAACGAAATTCCTTCCACTCTACCGCCTCATTTTTGTAGTCATGGTTGCTCTTGGTGGTTACCTCACTCTTGATGTTGTTTGGAAAATTGCGGATATCGTAAACGGTTTGATGGCATTGCCTAACTTGATTGCCCTCCTTGTCCTCTCACCAATCATTTTCAAAGAAACTAAATCATACTTTGAACGTCACAAATAAACAAAAAGAGCCTAGGCTCTTTTTTCTTGACTTTATCGGCACCAATCCTTGCTACTACTGGTCTTTTGCGTTACAATGAAATTAAATCATTTTACAACTAATACAGAAAAAATCCAAAGGAATAACTATGTCAATTACCAAAGAATTTGATACGATTACTGCAATTTCAACGCCTTTAGGTGAAGGTGCTATCGGTATTGTTCGCTTATCTGGAACCGATGCTGTTGCTATTGCTAATAAGGTTTTTAAAGGAAAAAATCTAGAAACGGTCGCTTCACATACTATCAATTACGGTCATATCGTGGAAAATGATGAAACCATTGATGAAGTCATGGTCAGTGTTATGCGTGCACCAAAGACCTTTACGCGTGAGGATGTCGTGGAAATCAACACCCATGGTGGTGTCGCTGTAACCAATGAAATCCTTCAACTCCTTATCCGTTCTGGTGCTCGTATGGCCGAACCTGGAGAATTTACTAAACGTGCCTTCTTGAATGGTCGTGTGGACTTGACCCAGGCTGAAGCTGTCATGGACTTGATTCGTGCTAAGACTGATAAGGCTATGGCCGTTGCCGTTTCTCAACTTGATGGTTCGCTCAAGCATCTCATTAACAACACTCGCCAAGAAATCCTTAACACTTTAGCTCAAGTCGAAGTGAATATTGATTATCCAGAGTATGATGATGTTGAAGAAGTTACTACAAATCTTGTCCGTGAAAAGACTCAAGAATTCCAAGCACTTCTAGAAAATCTTTTGGCTACTGCCAAACGAGGAAAAATCCTACGAGAAGGTCTTTCAACAGCAATCATTGGTCGACCAAATGTCGGAAAATCTAGTCTTCTTAACAATCTCCTACGTGAGGAGAAGGCTATCGTTACAGACATTGAGGGTACAACACGTGATGTCATTGAAGAATACGTTAATATCAAAGGCGTTCCACTTAAGTTAATTGATACCGCAGGTATCCGTGACACAGATGATGTTGTTGAAAAGATTGGTGTGGAACGTTCTAAGAAAGCTCTCGAAGAGGCTGACCTGGTTCTCCTTGTGCTTAATAGCTCCGAACCATTAACAGAGCAAGACCGTACATTACTAGAAATTAGTCAAAATAACAATCGCATCATTCTTCTAAATAAGACAGACCTACCACAAGCAATCCAAATGGAAGAGCTTCCTGAAGATGTTATCCCAATTTCAGTCCTCAAGAATGAAAACATTGACAAAATTGAAGATCGTATCAATCAGCTCTTCTTTGATAATGCTGGTCTAGTGGAGAAAGATGCTACTTATCTCTCAAATGCCCGTCACATTTCACTCATTGAAAAAGCCCTCGAAAGCCTTGAAGCAGTCAATCAAGGTCTTGAATTAGGCATGCCTGTTGACCTCCTACAGGTTGATATGACACGCACTTGGGAAATTCTGGGAGAAATTACTGGTGACGCTGCCCCAGATGAACTCATTACACAACTCTTTAGCCAGTTCTGTCTAGGAAAATAAACATAACTAAATTTATGTAAAAAGATGCTCTGTCATCTTTTTATTTTTGCATCATAAATACAGAAATAAAATTATGTAAAATAAAACCTATCAATACCATCAGACGATTTACTCAAGCTTTTTAAGAAAGAAAATGCTATCATGGTACTATCCTATGATTTTGAAAGGTTTGCCATGAGTCAAGCAACTACTGATACTGATTTAAAACATTTGATAGACTTTGACGATAATCTGCTTCCTTTTCGACTGGAGGAAACTATGGTCGAAAATGGACGCCCTGATATTCTATTTCATTGGCATCCTGAGCTTGAAATACAGTACGTTTATGAGGGGACAGCTCGCTATCATATTGATTATGACTATTTTGACAGTCAGGCTGGAGATATTTTTTTGATATGTCCTAATGAGCTTCATTCGATTCATCCCATAGATAATCAGTCTCATCATACTGATACTCTTCATTTTCATTTGGATATGTTGGGACAGTCTCTGGTGGATCTGCTTAGTCTCCGTTATCTTCAGCCCTTACAGAATTCCAATTTTAAGTTTAAACAATGTCTAAGACCATCAGACGAGGGTTATACGGAAATTAAAGCACTTCTCTTCGAGATTTTTAAGATAATTCGTCAGAAAGATCGTCACTATGAACTTCTTCTCAAGTCAAAACTAGAGGAATTAATCTATCTCTTCTACTTCTATCGCTTGGTAGAGCGAAAGACTTCTGATGATCATTATCGTAAGAATGAAAAAATTCGGGAAATTATTGATTACATTAACCAGCATTATGCCGAAAATCTCACTATTGATAAGTTGTCATTGCTTATGGGGTATAGTAAGACTCACTTTATGACGATTTTTAAGCAACAAACTGGTACCTCTTGTACCGAATTTATCATTCAAGCAAGACTTAATGCTGCTTGTGAAGAGCTCCGTAATAGTGTTAAACCAGTTTTGGAAATTGCTACTGATGTTGGTTTTAACAATTTATCAAATTTCAACCGTCAATTTAAACACTATTACGACCAAACACCAAGTCAGTATCGAAAAACACATAGCAACAACAAGAAAACAAAAAAGAGTTAGCCAAATGGTTAACTCTTTTTTTATCTGCAAACTTCTTAGTATTTTTCTTTACCTTTGTGTTTTCCACTAAGTCCAAAGAGAGTCAGCAACATACCAAGTCCGAGGAGCCCAGCGTGTGAGGCCTTGTCACCTGTTGTAGGAAGAACTTCAGTTTGAGCAGAAGCTTCTGCCACTTTTTCTGTTTCTTTAAGTGCTTCGTTTCTTGTTGAAACGAAGAATACTTTACCATTAGGTGTCGTTACTACTTTAGATACAACTGGTTTAGTTGTTTTAAGGTCTTCAGCAACGCTAGATGGCCTAACAGGACTCAATGGATTAAGTGTAGGGTCTTCTGCATTTTCTTTTTTGTTCAAGGCAGCAAAATCAGCACTTGAAATAGAAATGGTACGTGAGTTTGGATTGATAATTGCATACTTAGAAAGGTCTGCATGTGTCAAGTAATCCGCAAAGATGGTATCCATTGAAGGACCTTCTTCACGAGGACCACCAAGCATTGTGAAGCCATCACCACCAGCAGCCAAGAAGTCATTCGTTACAAGGTAGTAAGTTTCATTAGTGTTGAGTGGTTTATAGGTACCAGTTTCTGGATCAAATATGTCGATTGACAAGATACGTTTTTCTGCTGGAAGTGTTGTGTCATAATAAACACGAGCTCCTGATACTTGAAGGAAACCGCCAGATGGTTCAAGAAGAGGTTGACCATTTTCATCTCACCTTTAGTGATTGGTTTGTCTTTGGCAATTGTTTCACGAAGACCACCACCATTTGTTACGGCAAGGTTAGACTTGTGTGTGAAAGCTGATTGTCCGTAATCTAAGAGAGCATCGGCGACCACATTACCAAGGTTAGTTTCGCGAACACGAACGTCCATACGGTCACCGCTAAGTTTAACTGGGCTATTTTCAATAACGACTTTTGAAGAATCCGCCTTGTACTTAGCTTGGATATCATCAATCATAGCTTTAACTGTTGGGTTAACTTGATAATTTTTCTTAGCTTCGTCGTGTGAGATCACACCATGTGACAAGACACGGTCAGAATTATAAACGACGCGGCCAACATTGTTAAGGTAGCTACCAGTTTGGTTGTAAGTAACGTTATCGCCGTATGTCGCTGTGTGAAGAGTGTGTGAGTGACCATCAAGGACAAGAACACGTTTTCCTTTCAAAGGTGCATAATTTGAAAGAGCTTCTGCCAAAGTTGATCCACGCCATTCAACTGGAGTTGTTGTATCAATCCCCAAGTGACTAAGGACAACATAAGTCTTGTATTCCTTACCTTCGGCACGGGCATTTGATTCCACTTGGTCAACAACAGCCTTAACTTCAGTAATAGGATCAGTGAAAGAGACACCAGGGATATTACGTGGGTGTGTCTTAGTAGCTGTCTCAGGTGTAGTGACACCAATAACGACTACTTCATCTCCATCAACACCAGGTGTTTTGTCAACGATTGTAGATGGTTGGAAAAGACGGACGCCATCTACATATACGTTAGATGTGATGATTGGGAAATTGATTTGTTTGCTCAAACGACGCAATTGGTCGAGACCAAAGTCAAATTCATGGTTACCCACTGTCATGGCATCAAAACCAACAGCATTCATGACGCTTGCCATGTCTTCACCCTTAGAACTGTTTGAAATCGGAAGACCTTGGAATGAGTCCCCAGAGTCAAAGACAAGAGTTGTTCCTTTTGAACGAGAATCATTTACGATACCAGACAAAAGAGCATCACCAATAACCCCGTTACGATCATCTTCAACCATACGACCATGAACATCGTTGGTGTGAAGGACAGTTACAGTGTCGTTGCTGGCACTTGTGCTAGCATTTGTCACGACTTCTGTTGTAGGAGTTGCTGCTACAGTTGCAGTTTCACTTGCTGTAGCAGCGGGTGTTTCGCTTGTTTCAGCTGTTGAAGCAGTAACAACTGATGTTGAACTAGCTACTGGTGCTGCAGACTCGCTAGATGCAGTTGTTGCTACAGTAGATGTCGCATTGGTAGTTGCCTCTGTAGCTACTACTTCAGTGCTTGGTGCTGTTATAGTTGCATGAGTTTCTACCTCGTCAGCATGGACAGCATTGGCCAAGATGGCAGTTGAGACAAGTAGGGTTGATACGGTCGTTGCAACGACTGTTTTCTTCTTCATTCCAAAATACCTTTCTGATTTTTAAATCGTTTTTATTATACCACATTTATAAGATTAGAATTAAATAAATTTCAACATTTTATTAGATATTCAAACAATTTTTTCAAAAATCAATAGGTAGCTAAACGTTTTTCAAGATAACCTTGAAGCAGTTCAAGAGTAAAGCTCAAAGTCCAGTAAATAAGGGCGATTAGGATATACATGGACATGTAGTCATACTCACGCCCACCGATAATCTTAGCGTTTTGGAAAATGTCAGGCACTGTAATCATAGCCGCCAACGAGGAACTCTTTACCATGTCGATAATGACATTACCAAGTGGTGCTACTGCTATACGCATGGCCTGAGGTAAGATAATCCGACGGATAATAGACTTCTGCGGAAGACCAAGAGAGCGAGCGGCTTCCCACTGCCCCTTATCTACGGCAGCTATGGATGAACGAAAAATCTCTGCCATATAAGCAGCACTAACACATAAGAAACCAATAAAGGCACAAAGAAGGGCGGGCAGCTGAACACCAACGTAAGGCAGACCAAAGTAAAGAATGAAGAGCACGACCAACATAGGGACGCCACGCATGATGGAAATATAAACACGGGCAGGATACTTCAACCAAGGTTTTTGCGACATCCGCATAAAGGCAAGGATGATGGCAAATACATTCCCCACCATAAAGCTTAAAAGGGAGATCCCCAATGTATAGGGCAAACCTGATAGAACATAGGGAATGCTTTTTAGAATCAGTGAAAAATCAATAATCATAAGTCTATCTTTCTAAACATTTCTTTAGCAAATAAGCGATCCAATTGGATCGCTCATATTATTCAACATCAGAGATATCAATCTCAGTGTAGTCAACTTTGGTTTTCTTTGTAACGTCTTGACCAGCAAAGAACTTCTCTGAAATCTTGGTAAGGGTACCATCTTTCTTCATGTCTTTGATAGCTTTATTAACTTTTTCTTGAAGGGTTTTATTCTTCAATGAGAAAGTAAAGCTTGTTGAGTAAGGGTTACTGTAGATGCCGTCGTTGATCTTAACAGGGTACTTATCTTTGATAGCAGCTACTGCCATCTTTTGCAAGTAGTAATCGTTGACGATAACGTCTGTACGACCATTTACCAAGTCTTGCATATAAACGTCATTGGTAACATTGTCATATACGACGAGTTCAGCACCCATTTTTTTGGCAATCTTCATGTACTTGGTACTTGCAGCACCGGCTGCTTTCTTGCCTTTGAGGTCCTTCCATGAAGAAATTCCTGAATTATCTGATTCACGAACTACCATAGAAGTGAATGAATACTTGTATGGTTCAGAGCGCAAGAATTTTTTAACGTTCTTGTTGTCATCTTCGAGTGAGTAGTTAGCGATATCTACTTGACCACTATTTACAGCGGTAAGCATGCCATCCACGCCCATCTCCGTGAAGTCAATTTTCAACTTAAGGCGTTTTCCAACTTCTTTGAGAATCTCAACGTCATAACCAGTCAGATTATTCTTATCATCGTGGTAGGTTTGTGGGTAAAGTGTTCCAGCAGTCGCAACCTTGATGCTCCCACGTTTCTCAATCTTTTCCCAGTTCTTCTCACCTGTACTCTGTGACGAGCAGGCAACCAAAAAGACCGCAGCCAAAATTAGGCTAAATACGGCGAAAAATCTCTTTTTCATCTATGTGTGTCTCCTTAAAAAATGAAGTTAAGTTAAAAACTTATAATCTTAGCCTACACTATTTGAAAGGGTTTCACAAAATATTGAACCGGAAATGAGAATGTCTAGCTAAAAACCGAACGTTCTTCCATCTGTTGGGCCAAGTGTAAGAGGAGGTCCTCTCTTCCCTTAGCAGCTGTTAATTGAACACCGAGTGAAAGACCCTGCTCGTCCCGATAGACAGGTAAAGAAATCGATGGTTGTCCCGTTAAATTAGCTTGTTGTGTGAAAGGTGTCCAGTCTAAGCTGTCCGCAAACATTTCCCAAATAAGTTTCTGTTGCTTTGGCCAGTCAAAATCAGCCATATGTTTAAGTTGATTTTGTAAGCTTTCAGAGAGGGCAAACTGTCCATGCTTAGGCGCCACATCCGCAACTGTTGGTGTCAGAAGAATATCGTAAGACTCATGAAAATTCGCCATCTGAAGGCTATACTGATCCCACTGGGCAAGGATTTTAGAGTAAATTTTAGCAGGAATCTTTTGCCCAGATTGAAAAATAGCCCAAGTCATCAATTCCATATCTTCAAAGGTCATCTTCCGTCCTAAACCAGCCTCTATGGAATCAAACATGGCTGCTGTCTCCACACTATTCATGATGTAGTAAGACTGCATGGCTTCAATCCCATTCAAGGGCTGATCGCTGATTTCATGCACATAATGTCCGAGACTTTCCAATGTTCTAGCAGCTTTTTTTGTCGCTGCAATAGCAGATTTTGACACCTTACCACCAATAGGAGAAACAGTCGAAAAAGCAATCTTCAAAGGTCTAACTGCTTCTTCTAAAGACACTTTGCTAAGCTTCGGTAAGATAAAAGGACTTTCCATCTGACACGTCTGCATGTGATAGAGCAAGCGTTTTGTATCGCGCACAGTCTTAGTCAAAGCAAACTGAACAGAGGCTCCCTGCCAGCCACGGAAAGAACTAGGACCAACAGGAATCCGTCCTCTTGTAGGCTTAAGCCCGATAAGTCCGTTAAAGGAGGCTGGAATACGGATAGAGCCTCCACCGTCACTAGCTGGGGCCAAGGGAGAAATGCCAGAACTCACAAGAGCTGCCGCACCACCACTTGAGCCACCAGCATTACGCGTGACATCATCAGGCAGGTTAACAGGACCATGAATCTGAGCATCACTGATATTTTTGAAGCCAAACTCAGGAGTGCTAGAACGCCCTAAAATAATAAAGCCCAGTTCCTCAAGTTTCTTTACATAATTATCCGTTTCCGTTGCACGATAACTTGTAAATAGGCGAGAACCCGCGGTTGACGGCTCACCAGCTTGCTCTTGACCCAAATCCTTTAGGAAAATCGGGATTCCAGCAAAAGGTTTCTCTGAAAAGTCTCTAGTTTCTGCTTCTTCTATAGCTTTCTCGTAGCGTTGACTGACGATAGCATTTATCTTAGGATTCGTTCTCTCCGCTTCACGAATGGTAGCCTCCACTAGTAATTGTCATCTTATACTCTCCCTGCTTATCTTTTCCTAAATTATACTAAAAAAAGCGAAACGCCTAAAACGTTCCGCCTTAAATCATGATAATTAGTCTTGCCAAGTTTCTTGATTTTCTTTGAATTTCTTCAAAAGTTGAAGTCCGTCAGCTGTAATGTAGCCTTGAACTTTAGCGACTTTGATCAACTCAGTGTAGTTTGAAAGAGTAACCAATTTCACACCAGCATCCGCAAAGTTTTTCTCAGCTTTTGGCAATTCATAAGTAAAGATAGCCACAACACCGATAACATCAGCCCCTTCACGCTCTGCAGCTGCTACAGCATCAAGTACTGAACCACCAGTTGAAATCAAGTCTTCAACAACAACCATTTTTTCGCCTTTAACCACACGACCTTCGATTTGGTTACCAGCACCGTGATCTTTTGGTTTGCTACGGATGTAGGCAAATGGAAGGTTCATCTTGTCAGCGATAATCGCACCGTGAGGAATACCAGCAGTTGCAGTACCTGCAATCACTTCTACTTCAGGGAATTCTTCCTTAATTTTTTCCACAAAACCATTTTCAATAAGCGTACGAGTTTCTGGATAAGACAAAGTAATACGGTTGTCTGTGTAGATTGGTGATTTGATTCCTGATGCCCATGTAAATGGCTCTTCGGGTTTAAGGTAAACAGCCTTGATATCAAGCAAGTCAGATGCGATTTGTGATGCTAATGTCATAATTATTATCCTCCGTAAAGCGTTTTCTATTCTTTATTATAACCTAATTC
>QWCL01000995.1_pt1 | contig 12485 bp, 23 predicted proteins | sample 1972551 | NCBI WGS metagenome assembly QWCL01 (sample SAMN09866709, study PRJNA288562) | Human oral metagenome isolate term2_saliva, whole genome shotgun sequencing... | isolation source: mouth | host: Homo sapiens | place: USA: California
ATTCATGGTCAATCTGACACCCATAATAGTTACACGGCATAACAAAGATTTCTTTGCTAGAATTTGACTTTGAGTAATTTACTACAACAGAATCTTTTTTAATCATAATAGTAAATTCAGCTTGTAATAGATTGCTCAATTCATATCCAATTAAAAACTCTACAACAGACTTATTAGTTTCAAAAGCTTTCTCATAGCATTCTTTAAGCTCTGATTCAGTCTTAAAAGAACTTGTTATCAATTCCCTTTGGATAAAATCTTTCCATTCTTCTTTATAAGTCATTAGCACTCCAATCTATTTATCAAGTTCACGCAAGTAAACAACTTGACCACCATTTTTACCATCAATGTTAATCATAAAAGCATCTTTACTATAATCAATGAAAACCAAACAATTATCTTCAAGGAAGAATGAATTAGGTAATTCAGCTGTACAAGTAGCATTTTCAATTCGTGATTTTAATGATTCTGCTTCTTTTGAAGTGAAATCCTTTAAGATGTTTTTAGTAACAGTAACAATATTATCTTCAGTTGGTTCTACGTTAATACCATTGATAGTCAAAAATTCTCTTGCCATTGTTTAATCCTCGTTTTTCTTTCTTTATGGTTATATTATATAATAAAAAAGACTGTTTGTCAACAATCTTTTCATTATTTTTTAATATTTTTAAATTTAGCTAAAGCTTTTTGATTTAAATGAAATTCAATCTTATCATAGTCAATAGAAATATATTGAAGTTCTAAGTTATATTTGCTTCTTAAATCAAATTTTATATTGTAAAATTCATCATCTTGTAAGAATTTTCTTTTACTAACAATTGGAAGTTTGATTTTGTTAGTAATTAAGAGGAAACAGAATAGATAGCAAACTGAGAAGAAAATGATAAACACATTATAATAAAATAAATGAAATTGAGTTTTAAGTACTAGAAGAAGCATGATAGGGCAATAAAAGAACCATAAAAGCAATTTAGGAGTATTTTTAAGATACTTGCCACTTTCTTCATATTTTTCTTGATAGGTTTTACTCAATTCTTTTAATTGAGCTTCAATTTCTTCTAGTTCTTCATTGTGAACAATATAGTTATCACTCATTTCATTCTCCTAATATTTGTCTTTGTCTATTTTTCATTTTTTCTAGTAAAGTTGGGCTTTCATAATTCAGTTTGATTTCTAATTTTTTAGAATCAATAATAACTTCATCTGAGCTTAAATTCAAAAAGAATAATTTGCGGTTTAAATTTACGCTGTTATTTTTTAAGAATTGTTTTTTGCTGATGATTGGTAACTTTATATTTTTAAAAATATCTTCACAACAATAAAGTATTAAAAAGACTAAAGCTTCAGTTGTGAGAATTAAAACGCCAATTGGAGTAGCTACGTTTGTTTTTAGCAAGATAACAAGTGTTAAAAGCCCAACAAAAATATATGTTATAGCCAAATGAAAATGACTACCAAGAAACAAATATTTTCCCTCTTCTTCATATGCTTCTTGTAAGTTATTACTTAGATTTTTAAAGTAATTTTCAATCATAGCTTGCTCTCTATTAAAGACAATATGATTCAACATATTAGTACTCCCAATAAAGTTTGTTAGCAGATTTAGAAACAAAGTAGCCCACAACAAATAGAACTACTAGACTAAATAGAAAGTTCTTGTCTGTTTCGCCCATATACCAAATGAATGTTACAAGAGCAATTACTGCGTCAAACAATGAGTGAGCAATAGTGTGGCCCCAACTTTCGTCATGAGTTTTAATCCAATAAACTTTAAATCCAGTATATCCAATGGCAACGGCCATTGCAAGTGTAGATACGATAAATGTTAGCATATTTCACATCTCCTTTTTAATTCCAAGTAAGCAAAGTCCAACCGAATGTTTTGGCAATTTCTTGAGCACGTTCTTCAGCATGGAAGAAATCGTTAGCTTGATAACCGTATGTTGTTACAGTTCCTAATGTTGTTTTAAAAGTTCCTACAAATTTCATTTTGATTTTTCCTCATTTCGTTTTTCTATATTTATATAATACAACAAAATTTTTATCTTGTCAACACTTTTTTGAAATATTTTTAAAAAAGTTTTTAAGCAGCTACTTCATCAATTCGGTAACCAACATGAGTTAAACTACCTTTATAAATTCCATATTTTTGGTTTTTAACAGTAACTTGTCTGTAATAAGATTTACCTGAGCGGAAGAAAAATTCTTCTTTGTTATCTCCTTGATAGATTTTGTAAGGTATAGTATCTTAAAGTTCGTTTAGTCAATCGTTTATGAATTGGAGTAGAACCTGAAGCACTAATATTCAATTCATATAGTTTATGTTCAAAGTCATAATCACCATCACTGAAGTTTTTCCCTTGAACAGATAAAGCATAATGAACTAATTCATGTTTCAATGTATCATAAATTTCTTCCAAATCATCTACAATCAGAGCAGCTAAAAGGTATCTTTTAGATAATTCAATACTTTTAGGAGTCACACCATAAAGATAACTTCTTGATGATAAATAACGGCCCATTGTACTAGTTAAGCGGCCGTTCACCTTGATGGGAATACTAAGTTGCATATTGAAGTTTTCCATTAGGAATTGATTAGCAAAAGCTTTTGCTTCATTAAGAAATGCAGGCATTTCTTTTGTTTTTAATTTTTCTAATCGGTTATATTCTGTAACTGTTAAAGTCTTTACTGTCTTTCTCATAATTTCATTTCCCCCTATTAGTTCGTTTTATTAAATCGAGCAACCATTTCCTTAGTAACAATAACTGGTGTAGAGCCAAGAATAACTTCAGTAATTGGTTTAAATTCCATAACAATTGGCTCATTTAAGAATGATTCAATGTAGTAGCGAATAGCTTTCATTTGTTTAGAAGTAATCTTTTTGTAATCTGTAAATAGAGTAATTGTATTACCACTTTTTGTTGCAAGTTCAAACATCGTTAAATCCTCGTTTTCATTTCTTTATAGTTATATGATACAACAAGAAATATCTTTTGTCAACCATTAAATATAAAAAAGAGCTATTTTTTAATAGCTCTTAATTAGTAATTAGGATTTGTAAGATGATTGAATGAGTAATAGTAAGGTCATTTGCAATAAATGAGTTATTAGTTAATTCATCAATAAGTCTATGCAGCTCAACTGTAAGAGATTTTTCTGTCTTTGTTATGACAGTTTCATATTTAGAATAGCTATTCTTCAATTTAAAAAGTAATTTATGATTTGTAGTTTCCATTTCATAAATTTCAGTATCAATTGAATTATTGTGAGTTATGCAGGTAATTGAAGTAATATATTTCATATTTTAGCCTTTCTTAAAACTGTTTCTAAGCTGTTTTACTGTAAAGTCGATACATTTATCGAAATTACGATTTTACAGCGTTAGCGTTCTGCTAGTGACGATATAACGACATTCAAAATCAGTTCTAGCGTTTGAATCCATTCTGCTTATATTGTTGATTGATAAGCACAATAATTCGCTCTGATTTTTCAGACATTCGATTCCAAACTGTATTTGGTACTAAGTCAAAAAGTACTGTAACTGACGGATTTAAACTTTCTTTATGTTGCCAAACAAAGTCATTCAAGAATTGAGCATAATTGTGAATGAATTGCCAACGTTTTTGGAAAAGTGATTTCTTTTCTTCTTCATTTTCACAATTAACAGCTTGTTGTGTTAGTTGCTCAAATTTCTTATTATGATTAGTAAGAGCAATTTCTAATTCATTTCTAAGGTCTTTTGTCATTGTTATTTTTCCTCTTTTCTTTTTTTATAGTAATATTGTACAACAATTTTTATTACTTGTCAATATAAAAATAAAAAACTGCTAAATTAAGCAGTTTCTTTTAAATCATATTTCTTTTTATATAGTTCTAGTGCTTGTTTGTTTTCTTCATCTGATTTACTTGGTGGAATTATCAAGTTAAGAGTATCTTCAATACCGTTTTCAGTTTTGTTTCTGTCTATTCCTAAACTATAAATATTTACTACTCCAGCATTGTTGGAACGTATATTTAATTCAGCAATTTTCTTTTCAAAATCTGAATCACCATCATTGAAATTTTTGTTTTGATACCAAAGAGCATAATGTACAAGTTCATGCTCAAAAATCGGTTGAACTATTCCAAAATCATTAAATTTTACCATAGCATATAGGAAAGGTTCGCTTATTAAGATTTGAGTAGCATTTCTTTCTTCAAATAGGATTTTTTGATTTGGAGTCATATTAAGAAAAGAACCTGCTGAATAATTATTATATTCTGCTAAAAGGATTTTACTATTCCATTCTACACCAGGGAAATTCTTCTTTAGAAATTCTATGGCAAATGAATTGAGCTTGGCTTTTATTTCTTCCCATTTTTCTTTTGTTAGTAGTTCTTCATCTACTTTGTAAGAAGTAATCTTTTCAACTTTAAATTTTGCTTGTGCCAATGATGGTTCAGAAATTGGAGAGGGGCTTACTAATTGATAATTTTTAGAATTATCATCGAGAATGAAACTGATAACAAGGTATAAATAGCAAAGAAGAATTATAGCAAATCCTACAGTTATATCTTGAACGGTTCCTCTACTCATTAGATAAATTGCTAATACATTCAGAAAAATCAATATGAGTTTTTTCATTTTAGATGTAACTTTCCTTTCTATCTCTTTACAATATAATAACTCTTAACGCTCTTAAAATAAAAATATTCTTTTAAGAAAGTAAAAGCAATATACTCAAAGAAATTTCTTTTTTCTTTGTTTTGTAATTTGTAATATTTAGCTATGAATTTTGGATTTAGAGTTGTATTCTTGAAATGATAACTTCGCCAAGGAAAAATAAGTGTGATGTTTTCTGATTTAGAAATGGAATTAGAGTTATTAGTAGTATTCTTTACTTTATATTTAGAAATTCCTCTGTCAGAAGCATTAGCCATAACAATCATTGGTAAACTTACTAATAAATTTATAATGAATATACTCATTCCCAGTATGAATACAATTTCAGAATTAAGATTTACAGTCATAAGAGTAGCTAATAAAAGAATAGCATTAACCAAGATTTGAAAATTAGTATTGTCTTTGTTAGGAGAGCTTAAAAATAAACTCCAATCCAATATAACCCATAGAATATTTAATAGCAAAAACATTAGCAATCCTTTCTATGCTTTTCTTTTTTCACATGATGAAAACTATAAACGCTCTTAAAATAGAAATATTCTTGTAACAAAATTCTGATAACAAAGTTTGAAAATTTTGGTTTAATCTTTTCTTCTAATTTTTCTAATTGATAATATTTTACTACAAATTTTGGATTTAGCGTCACTTCTGAAAAATCACATTTTCCCCAAGGAAAATTAAGCACAATATATGGCTCAGAAATAAAATTAAATTTGTTGTCTGTTTTATAAAAAGCGTTCTTTTCTCTTTGCTCGTCAATTAGTCCCACTAAAAGCCAAATAATTAAATTACAGCCAAATAAGATTTTAAAGCATGAAGTGCTTAAACTAGCTGTATTGTAAAAAGAATCTATTATACAATCTATAAATATAATAAATGAAACTATTGTATATTGAAACATTGTTACCCCTTTATTAGGGGATTTAATCAAGAATAGGCAAAAAACAAAGTTTAATATATTAACGATTATGATTAGATGAATCATTGAAAAACCTTTCTATTCGTTCATGTGCCAAGCCGCACAATATAAGGCATCTTTTTTAAGTGTGACTAAATCCTTCCACTTTTCTTCAACTTCTGCTGTTTTGAAACGCTCTTCTAAGATAACTGCATAATAGTTAGGTGTAGTTCGTACTTCTACTTTAAATTCACCTAATTTCTTGTTTACTTTCTTTGTTTCTTCATGAGCTAATGCTAAATCAGAGATAAATTCTTTTAACTTTTCAGCATCGCTGTCAAAGTCATAAAAATATTTACTTTCTAGAGCGTGTTCAGGTTGAGCTGCAATCATAGCAATTCGTGAATCAAGACTACCCAAGTTCAAATCTTGATGGTCTAATAGGTAGTGCATAAGACTATGTTGAACTGTTTTATGGTTGCGTTTATTCAGAGAAACATACATACGGCTAAATTCATTCTTTTTGCCTTGTTTAGCCCATGCTTCAAAAATAGGTGTTAATTCTTCATCAGTCATTGTGCTTATAAATGAAGTTTTTCTATTTATAAAACCTTCAACCTCAGTATTATCTTTTGGTCGTGAAACAAAAGAAATCACTCTCAAGTCTGTTTGTTCTTTTTCTGTTTTATACCATTTGTTTAAATTACTCATTGTTTATCTCTCTTTCATTTCTTATAGTTATATGGTACAATAAAAAATTCAATTTGTCAATATTAAAATAAAAAAGAAAGAGATATTTTCTCTTTCTTAGTAGATTTAAACCGAACCTAGCTCAATTTAAAGTACCTGACTGCGAACATTTTTATTCTATCAAAATAAGCTCTAAAAGTCAAGAAATACTTGCGATATAAAAATTAAAAAAGGAGTAAGTTAATGGCTAAATATCATATAACTCCAAGGGGCGAAGTTAAACTATGTAACGCTAAAGTACATTGTCGCTATGGAGATTACAACCCTCACTTTGATGACCCAGAAACAGCTCAACTCTTTGCTGATAATTGCTTTGATAGACTTAGATTTGATAATACAATCAGAACTTTAGATACAAGCGGTTTTGATTTAAGAATGAAAAATAAAAATAGTCTACCAAGTAGAGTAAAAGATATAACTGGAGTAAAACAAAGAGGATTTGATTATGAATGTTATATGAGCTCTTGCTATGCCGAGTCATTAGGATTAAGAAATGTTTTAGTACAAGATAAGAATGGTTCATGGCATGCAATCAATCAAAATGGAGCTATTCCAAATGTAGATGAAAACAAAATGAAAGAGTTAATCAGTAATGCTAGACAAAGTTTAGAAAGTGCTTATGACATTGCTAATGAAAATAACTCAGAAAAATTCTGTCGTGCTATTTATTACAGTGACGACTCTGATTCAATGTTTATTCAAACTGGCGCTCCAGAGCTTCTTGATGCAGCTGTTGTTGAAAATGGAGAAACACAATTACTAGAGATTAAGAAAACTCACTCTAGTGGTGCTCAAACTTTTGAAAGAACTTTAGGAATTGGCCACGATAGTGCTTTTGAATTAAGAGATGAAGATTACAGCACTCTACACCCAGAAATATTAGAACAAGTAGAAAAATTCAGAAATGATAACTCTACTAATCAATACAATCTTAAAGTTTCTAATTTCGTAGCTACTGAGCAATTCGTAAGAGATTACCAAAGAAGTGGCAGCTCTGAATTTGTTTGTACAGATAAAAGAGGTAGAGCTATTTCAATAGATATGACTAGACCACCTGAAACAGTTGCTAAGGAATTAGTAAATAATGGGTTTGTTACTACTCTTAAAATTAGAACTAATTTAAATACTCGTAAATTAGATAGTAATGCTATATATAGATTAAGAGAAAATAAAGACAAAATCTATACAGGTGATTATGTGAAAGTGCCTGGTGGACATAGAGCTATTCCATTTGAAAACTTTGATAAATCTAAAATGACAAAAGTAAGAAACAAAGTGAGAATTGGAGAATATTTACTACCTGTTAAATGGGAAGATAAGGATAGTTATACTGGACCAATTACACTTGATAAAATGGAATACTTTGCTCCAGTTATGGGTGGGGATATTAAGAAAGTTCGAGATGAAGAATACTAAAAAAGATAGCTTAATGCTATCTTTTTTTAGTTAGACTTTTAATTCATAAGTGACTTCATCATCGTTCACTTTTTTTGAGCCATTAAACTTGTTGTAAAAACTGATTCCGTTTTTATTGTTAATAGAGCAATTCAATTTCAAAGTTTGATTTTCTTTTAGTAAATGTTCAATGATAGAAGTACCGTAATTCATTCCACGATACTCTGGTTTGATATATAAGTATCTTAAAATTTGAGAATTGTAAGGTGTTAAGGAATAAAAGCCGATAATAGTATTGCTTTCATCAAGAATGAAATAAGAGGAATCATCTAGTATTAAATCTTCAGCATAATTCATAAATAAGTTATTATGATAAGCTTGTAATTCATTATAGAAATCCCCCAATAAATCATCAAATAGAAATACATTAGTTTGGCTTGAGTAAATCTTTGAGCAAAACATAACTTATCACCCTTATTTAGAAAACATTTTTTGGAAGAAGCTTTTAGACTCTGGAAGATTTTGAGTGTGAAATGATTCTAGCTTTTTTGTGAGAGTATCTGTTGCTACTGTAAGAGGGGATTTTGGAACAACTGATTTATATTCATTAACTTTCTCCCGTTTTTCATCTTGATAGTCAGGTGTGGAAAATGTATTAAAACATAATTAGACATACCAATTTATGCTTCACTATATAAGAAACTTTTATTATATTCACTTTCCTCGGATGCGTATTCTGGCACCAACATTCCAACAAGAATTATTCTCTCTAAAGAAAGCAATAACTCAAGTCACAGAGGTCGATTGTTCACCCATTCTTATTTAACGAGCAAGTGCCACCTACACTTCGCTCAATAGTAATATAAATTACTAATTTTTAATTAGCGTTATTTTCCATAATGATTCAAGTTCAAAATAGCATTTTCAGTTCTATCTTGAATTGTACCACAATTGTAACAAACATAAGTATTATGGTCATTCCCATATTTATCTCCCCATAAAAACAACTTTTCATCACCTGTTTTTACGTGGCCACATTCAGAACAAGTTTGAGTGCTAGGGAAATACCTATTTGCTAATATAAATTCCACATTATACTCTTCGGCTTTGTTAACCATTTTTTGTTTAAACCGTCCAAAAGCATTTCTATGTAAGGATTTACATAGTCTTTTATTCATTTTCATAGAATTAACATCTAAATCCTCAATAACAATTCTATTGTAATTATCAAAGAAATATTTAACTATATTATTCAAATTTGCTTCTTGAATATTATAAGCTTTAGTATAAGCATTGTTAAGCTTGGTTATCGCTTCTTTATAACTTTTACTATACTTATAATAAGGATTTTTATTTCTTTTCTTAGAAATTAGTCTTGAATAAAATTTAATTTTATCATATTGTCTTAGTAAAGATTTTGTTAATAAATAAAATTTATCATATTCTTTATTTTGCCCGTCTTTCTTTAAGTAATCAATAGAGCCAACATTTACATCAATACCTGTTGATTGGTTAAATGTTGATTGTTTTTCTTCAAGAGGTGTTTCAACTATTATACTAACATACCATTTATTATTTTCAACAGAAACCGAAAAATCATCTGCTATTCGGCCATTAAATCTTAATGATTCTGCCATTTTGATTTTAGTAAATCTATATTCTGGTTTTGATTTTTGTGATTTAGGTAAGAAAAGCCATGTACCTTTTATTCTCACACCTCTTAAAGCTATTTTCTTATTTGATTCAATATCTTTCTTCTTTTTATATTGGTTTCTTATGATTAGGCATATTTGGATTGAAAAAATTATCCCAAGCTTGACATAAATTATCAAATTGAATTTCTCTTACTCTACAATGGAAATTACTTTCCCAATCAAATTTTTCCATTTTTCTTAAATTATTAGTATTTGGGAAATAATTCTTATTCAGTTCTTTTTGAGTATATAATCCAGTAGCTTTCATTTCTTTATAGATTTTATATTGAGCATTTCTTTCATCTATTGCTCTGTTCCATACTGACCGTTGATAGTCATAATATTTTTGAAAAACTTCTTGATTATGCTTGTCAGGATATATTCTAATTTTGTGTGCTCTGGTTATAGTTGGAATTGGATTTTTAGTCTCTTTTTTCTTTCTTCTCATTGATTTCTTTCAATTCCTTATTGATTTCTGTTTTATATTTTCTTAAACCATAACTTCTTTCACTAAATAAATGAAGTATAGACAATAAATCTTCTGTAAGTTCCTCTTCGGGACTCGTTTGCTTTTGATTTAAAACGATTATTTCTGTTCCATGCGAAGCACAAAATTCTTCAAACCATTCATATCCAAAACGAACGAACCTATCTTTATAGGTAACATATATTTTATCTATTTCATTAGCTTCAACTTGTTTTAATAATGTACTCCAATTTTTTCTTTTGTAATTTAAGCCGCTTCCAATATCAGTATAGATTTCATCTAATATTACTCCGTGATTTAAACTATATACTGAAACAAATTCTTTTTGATTTTCTAAATTCTGTTTTTGTCCTTGAGTTGATACTCTACAATAACCGACATTTTTTCGTTTTGATTCTGTTTCTGATTCTAAATTTAGAACTTTATTTAAATCTTCATCAGTGTAATATCTTTGATTAGTGGGAGTTCTTCTTGATTTTAGGACATCAGTTCTATCCCATCTTTGCAAAGTGCTTATACTAACTCCAACTTTCTCTGAAAATTCTCCTACTTTATATATAGTCATATTTCACCATCCTTAGTTATATTTACATATAATATCAGAAACTATTTATTTCACAAAGATATAAATAGTCAGCATAGTACTTCAACTCATCATCAAAATTCATCATTCGAGCAAAGTCGGAAAACATAGAATTTTTCAAAAATGCGGGACTGTTACGCTCAGTTAGCCATTTGAAATACAAATCATAAATGTAGCCAACAAGAATTTTTTCAGCTGAAGACAATTCGTTATATTGTTTTTTATTTGGGATAAACATATTGATACTCCTTTATCTACCTTACAAAAAGCGTTCGTAGTCACCATCATGCAACACACTTGATTCGTAGTGGAAGTTGCAATAAGTAAGCAAATCTTCAATACGTTTTTTAACAATTCTTTTAGTAGTTGTTTTGTGGAGTAAAGTTAATTCTTTTAATTCATCTTGTGAGAATGAATAGTTCAAATCTTTTGCCAATTTTTCAACCTGCATACCTCGTAAAGCTTTTTCCCAATTATCTGTAATATGAAGCCGAGTCATAGCAGGTTGGAAATTTTCATCAGTCAAAGTGAAAGCTTCTTTAAACAATTCTTTGATTTCTTCAATTGTTTCAAGTCGTTCTTTTGGAATTTTGTTCTTTAGGATAACATCAAATTCATTTTGTAAATGATAAATGAAACAAGCTTCATCATCAATTTCCATACCCTTAAGCAAAAGTTCAATTTCATCATCTGAATCATTAAAATAAACTTTTGAGTAAAGACTATATTTCTCTTTGATAAGTTCTGCTTTCTTCAAAATAGCTTGTTCTTTTTGATAAGCTTCAATAACAGAAGCGATTGTTCGTAAATCAGCAACTTCCATATTTTCAAAATCTTTGAATGATAAGATTGTTTCAATATGTTGTGCTTTTTCTGTTTTCTTCATTTCTGCAATTTTCTTTGTTAAATCAATAATCATTTTCAATTCCTCTTTTCATATTTCCTTTATAGTTATATAATACAATAAAAATTTCACTTTGTCAACAATAAAATAAAAAGGAAGTAACTTTTTTGTTACTTTCTTTTTTTTAATATATAGAGGTTGTAGCAACTGCAATTTTCAAATTTACGTTTTCAAGAGCACGATTTTTAGTCCATAAGTTACAAACAGTATAAAACTTTTCTCTTGTATCAATTTCTAAGTAGTAATCCTCATTTGGATAACGAATAAGTTCGTTTTTAATCATTAACAAGTTATTAGGACTTGAATAATTCCATTTATCCCATTCTGCTTTGAATAAATTTGTTGAATATTCTAGTTTTTCTAAAACTTCAATCATTTTTTCTAAAACAGTGTAGTATTTAAATTTAATAAAAATCACTTTGTTTTCAATTACAAGTTTTTGAATTTTTTGGCCTAAATTTTGTGTGCCAATGTAATTTTCTTTAGTCATGTTGGTCACCTTCGAAAATTTTTGAAGTGCCCAAGAAGTAAGGAGCAACAGCTTCAAATTCTTCATCGTCCATAACAATCATAGCTTTATCAATAATCATTGCTTGGATAGTAATGTTGTCTGTCTTTAAATCAACTGGACATTCAGTAGCAACATAACGAACAGCTTCAGCTAAAACCCAAGGGTCAATATGATTTAGCAATTTTGTAGAGAAGCCTTGCTCTAATGCTCCATTTTCTTCAATACGTTCACGCAATTCTGCTAGTTGAATTTCTTTTTGAGTAAGTTGTTCAGTCATTTTATTTCTCCTTAATTGTTTTGATTGTTTTGTTTTCAAGTTGAGCAATTAGTTTAAAATATTCATCTGCTAAATACTTATCAGTACTGATTGTTTCTCGTTTAGTTCCATCAGTAAAGACACAAACAAAAGTTTTGATTTCATTGTTTAGTACTACATTGTTCATTGTTTATATTCCTTTTCGTTTCTTTATAGTTATATAATACAATAAACATTTTGTTTTGTCAACAACTTTATAAATTATTTTTTATTTTTGTTGAGTAATAAAAAAGCAGCCTCTAAATTAAGTCTGCTTTCTTTATTTACTCATTATAAAATTCAA
>QWCL01000642.1_pt1 | contig 12471 bp, 17 predicted proteins | sample 1972551 | NCBI WGS metagenome assembly QWCL01 (sample SAMN09866709, study PRJNA288562) | Human oral metagenome isolate term2_saliva, whole genome shotgun sequencing... | isolation source: mouth | host: Homo sapiens | place: USA: California
CCAATCTTTACAATCAAAATACCTATATTGTAATAACAATCTATATTGTAAATCTTCAACGTTTTTAATACAGTCAAATATTTCTCTTTCTGTCTTAACAAGCTCTACAGTATTGTCTATAATTTCACGTTCTAAATTATCGATCTCATAAATTAAATTATCCCAACTATATTTGTTACCACCTTTGATTTGCTCTTTTGCATAATCAATAGGCTTAATATTATGTTTTAACATAGATCGTCTATCTTTAATTTTTTCTTCGTTAGAAGCTATTAATCGTTTAATGTACCATAATTTTGATAAAAATTTCTTTTTTAAATTAGTATCACGTTCTTGTTTTTTGTTCATTTCTTCCTCCTGTTATTATATCTCTTCAATGAAACTACCATAAACACCATTACAGAAATTAAATATCACATTTCTTTAAACATAGATTTTTCCTCCTACACATATATATGCTGCATAATATATTTCTTCTCTTTTCCAGGTCCCTTCTTTTGAATAATAAATTCCTGTTTCTTCAAATCTTTTATTTTCTATAACCTTGATATCTAAAACATGCTCTGAAAACTCTAAACTCATAATAAAATCATTGATTAAATCTTCTAGTTTCTCGTCTTTATTTTCTTCAATTTTTACTATTCTTTTAATTCCAGTTACTTTTATTCGTAGTCTTTTTTCTTTCTCATTAATCCCAAACATCATTTATCCTCTCTTCAACACTAAAAATATATCGTACCAATCTTCACGTTTTTTGTTAGGTATAATTTTAACTTCATCTACTTCCCAACCATTCAACTCTCTAATTTCAATTTTTTTCCTCAACTCAGATTCAAAATCATGTGTACCTTCCCAAACATAAAAATCAAAATGCATTATTTTTGTTTCTCTCATTATTATCCTCCTATAATTTAACTCTTCCACATTTCTTACATTCTTTCCATGATTGAATATTTATACTCTTACGAAAATATTCATGTATGCAAAATGTTTGTTTTATGAATAAATATATATCTCCTATCATTACCCATAAATCTCCTTCAGCTGCTTAAATGTTTGTAATTCTCTAATTCTCTGTTTTTGCTGTTGGATAGTTCGTTCCTTAACGATATTATCATTAGATAACTCCTCAATCGTATTACTAGAAACGTAAACACCTAGTATCAATCCAGCAGTAAACATTGCTAACAACATTGATAAAGTAATTAATATTATCTCTATGTTGTCCCAAATTTTCTTAAACATTCCTTATCCTCCAATTCCGTTTAATTCAGCTATTTTTTTAGTTCGTTCAGCTTGTTCATCATAAAGTTTCAAAAGCTTTTGTTCTAATTTATGGTTTTCTATTTTTAATTCTTTATTTTCTTCTTCCACTTTACCAACTCTGTATGTACATAGAATCGCCATCAGAAAAGCCCCCAATGTAATACCTATAATTAATATCGGAATACCTGCAAATATATCATCATCTTTCATTATGCTAACCTCCTATTTCCTTTGCTGTACATCCCAACGCTTTAGCTAGTTTTCTCAAAGTTTTAAATCTAGGATTTTTAAATTCTCCTGTCCTAATTAATCTGATAGTGTTGAAATGTACTCCAGATTTTTCATATAGTTCTTGATCTGTTATTTTTTGATTATCCATTATTGTCTGAAGTTTACTCATTTCTACTTACCTTCTTTAACTTTTCTTATTCTAGCTTTCAAGCTTTGTAATATTTCCTCTTGAACATCCGCTTTACTGTCTAAAGCCCTCATTACATCTTCATCTCTCGTATCTTGTGTTACTAAGTGATGAATAATTACCTTTTCCTTTTGGCCTTGTCTGTGCAGTCGCTTGTTAGCTTGTTGATAATGTTCTAAATTCCATGTCAAACCGAACCAACAAACATGATTTCCACCTTCTTGCAAATTAAGGCCATAAGCAGCACTTGCTGGATGTGTCAATAGAATATCTATTTTTCTATCGTTCCAATCATCTTCATCTTGTGTAGTTCTCAATTCTCTAACTACTAAATTACTTTTTTCTAAAGCTTTCTTAATTCTTTCTTTGTCATGCTGAAAGTTGTAAAATACCAAAAGACTTCGCCCTTGTAAACTTTCTACTAACTCAAGAAATGAATCTATTTTTGCGTTATGCACCTCTGTATAAATTCCTGAATTATCATACACCGCACCATTACTTATTTGTAATAGTTTATTTGATAATGCGGCTGCATTTACTGCTGTTATATCCTCTTCTGCCTCTTCTAGCTCCAGGACAAAATCACGCTCCATCTTGTCATAGTCTTTTCTAGCTTTATCACTTAACACTACAGGAATTTCATTGTAAGATAAATCGGGAAGTTCTAAATAGTCCTCAGATTTCATACTTATGCAAATATCAGATATTTTATTTATGATGTGATCATAAACTCCTTCTTTTACTTTGTAATCAAAAATTTGACTCCTATTCCTCTTATTCGGATCCATATATCTATTTCTAAAATGCGTGATATATTTCTCTAATCTCTCTCCTTGGTCTAATAAATATATTTGGGCCCACAAGTCCTCCACACCATTTGGGCTAGGAGTTCCTGTTAACTCAATCAACCTATTAATCTTAGGAAGTACCATTTTCAAAGCTTTAAATCTCTTACTTTGACTATTTTTAAAACTACTACTTTCATCAATTACAACCGTATCAAAATACCAATCATTTCTAAGATAATCAACTAACCAGGGAATATTTTCACGGTTGATAATATATAAATCTGCATTTACACTTAAAGCTTTAATTCTCTTTTGCTGACTTCCCAACACTAGACTTACTCTAAAATCTTTTGTGTGATTCCATTTATCTTTTTCCTTCGACCATGTTCCCTCGGCCACTTTTTTCGGTGCAATAATCAACACTTTGTTAACTTGAAATCTATTGTATTTTAATTCCTTAATTGCTGTTAATGTTGATACTGTCTTCCCTAGTCCCATATCAAGAAATAGTCCACATTTGGGAACATTGATCACATGATTAATTGCTGTTAATTGATACTTATGTGGAATAAACTCTCTCACGATATCAACTCCTCTACTAACTTATCTACCTCTTCTTTATTTTTTACTTTATAAACTTTTTGGCCCAACCGATTAAAATCTCTCTCTACTAATTTTTGCCTTGCTGAATATCGGCCACCAACAGGTCTTTTTAATTCTACAAAAGCCACAGGTTTATTTTTTAAAATAATAATTCTATCTGGCACACCTGTATATCCAGGAGACTCAAATTTTAAACACAGGCCTTTTTCTGCTTTAATTTTTTTTACTAAATATTTTTCAATTTGCTTTTCTGTTATTTCCACTTGTCAAAATCATCTTTCAATTTTTAATTTTTAAATTTGTAACTTGTAACTTTATTTTCCCTATATAGTATATAAAACATAGATATTATAGATATTATAGATTTATATAATCCTATATTTTCTATAATTCCTTTATTTTTATATTATATATAGGTTTTAAAGTTACAAATTAATATATAAAATACTTATTAGAGTTATTATATCAACGTTTATAAGGCGTAACTTTAGGTGTAACTTTCTACTTTTAAAGTTACATTAGGTTGGTTAAACCATTGATATAATAAGATTTTACTTTTTTTCAAAGTTACACCAAAGTTACAATTTGATTTTTGATTTGTAACTTTCTTTCTCCAAAGTTACACTCAAAGTTACACCCTTTTAAATCCTTTTTGTGGGCCGTAATTTCCAAAACGTGTCGCTTTTTCATCCTTAACCCACCCAACAATATTACTAATTATTTGATTTATTTCTTTTGCATCAGTTCTCTTCATAAATCGTAGGTCACCTTTTAAGCACTCTACATAAACTTCAACTGCACATACTTTTTGCCTAAATACCATTTTAGCTCCTTTATCAAACTCACCATTTAAGATATTTTTCCTCATACTAGAATCAAGTGAATACCAGTTTTCCGTAATAGGTTTATCAAGATAATCTCGAATTAAACCTTCTTTTGCGTTTGATTCTTTATGGTGTTCACGTGCCACGTTAGCTAACTCTTCGGCCTCCTTGCTAAGTTGCAAGCTTTCACCCATTAGAAATAATGCGTAAGCCTCGGCCCACACCTGGTCAACCTCTTTTGGCAAATCGTCCCAAACGCTTTTTTTAATCTCACCTACACAAATATCTATAGGCCAAAAACGTCTATTTCCAGTTGGATCTTTTAAAAATTCATCATCATTTGAAGTACCATAGAAAACACATCTTCTAGGATATTTACTTGTTCGTCTTCCGTAAGCTTCCCTATATATATCTTCTCTTTTACTCAAAAACTGCTTAATTGCATTCGTATCATGCCTATTCATAGCAGTAAGTTCTCCTACTTCTACAATCCAGCTTCCCTGGATAAGTTCAGAAGCCTCTTTACCTTCGAATGTTTGTAAACTATCGTTAAACCATTCCTTACCTAATATTGAAAAGAAAGTACTCTTACCAACTCCTTGTGGCCCAGCTAAAATTGTCATTACATCAAATTTAACTCCACCAATAATGGCCCTGGCCACTGCAGCTACTAAACTTTTTCGAATAGCTTCTCTAGAAAACACATTATCAGCTGCACCAAAATAATCAATAAGTAGATTATCTATCCTAGGTACTCCGTCCCATTGTAATGATGTTAGATATCTTTCAACATAATTAATTCTATTACCATCACTTACAATTAATAGAGCCTTGTCTTGCTTATCCTGGCCCGTTATTTTATAAACTGTTTCTAAGTACCTAGAAAAAGAAGCATCGTCCACTTCAGACCAATCTCTATGGTCTTTATTTGGGTCATAATGTTTATCCCAAGGAAGTTGGCCAAAGACTAATCCTCTATTACTAAATATATCAATAGCAATTTTATCTTTTAAATTCGGGTCATTCTCCAGTATTAAAACTATATTATTAATAGTCTTTTGGATTTTACCTTCATCACTTTTTTCAAGTTGAGAAAGCCAGTTTAATTCATCTTCAGCTTGATTATTTTCATCATTACTTACGATATTAAAAACATCCTTAGCGTTGGCCACCATTTCACTATTCATCAAAGCTGCTACATTAACATCTTCAAGAGCTAGTTTTTTCATGGCCGTGTAAGATGGATATTTGCTTACAGGAGTTCCGTCTTTTACGTTCTCATCCAGGTTGCTAAATTTGTGTATTCTTATTAAGTCAAAAGCATTAACAAGTTGGCCACAACATGGATCAGTTGCGTGATGTGAATAAAGGAATTTATTATCATAAAGCACCGCTCCTCCAGAAGTACTACCACCTGTGAAAGTATATCTATCAGGAGTGGCTGTTGCTTCATACAAAGCAGGGATAAAAGTTTGGATGGCTGTTGTAATATCATAAACTTTACAAAAAGAACCTACTAATCCATTTTTAGTTAGTGGATCTTGTTGTCTAGCTAAAAGTTGTTTTTGTTTAGTATCTTGTCCAGGGACGTGTGGCCACGTTGAAATGTCAGTCCAGTCAGCATACATATTAAGAATACCAACACGGCTACAAAATTGTCCTGGATAAAACTGGAATATGTACTCACTATCAACCGAACATGATGGGTAATACATAAATCGGTTAACTTCAAATGTAGTTGGGTCACAATTTTCAATTCCTAATAAACTACCTAATTTTCTAGCTATAGGCTCGTATTCATCAGGAGTACAGCTTTCATCAAGTGGAATAAGAACTCTAAGTCTAGGTGTATAATTACTATGCTTTCTAGTTGAATAAACAACAGAAGTACACCCAAGAGAACCTACTCTTTTTAAAATATCGTCAGTCATATTTGGTTGTATGTTATCCAAGTCTAAACAGACAACATCACGACTGATTATGTTCGTTGCTTTTCTTCGGCCATCTAAAAGCTTAGCACCTGTGAAGCCCCCAACATCTTTTAAATTATCTTGATCCGATTTTTTCATCTTGAGAAATTCATCATATTTCTCTTGTGTTCTAACTGGAGATTTTAAAGTTTCTACAAAGTCAAGCCAACTAATATCTGTGTTTTGCCAAATAGTTGCTTTTCTGTGATTTGCTTTAGCAATTCCTAATAATCTATTTGCTTGCACTTTTTAACCTCCTTTCTTAATCTTTCATATAATATTTAGTTTCAAATCCAGCACCTTTTAGCACTAATCCAGGAGCCCAAGGAATAGGCTCTGCTAAAATATTATTTACATCTTCTAGTTTTTCATCATCGTAAGCATCTATCACCACTTCATCGTGAATATGCATTACAACGTCATAATTTTTTTCGTATAGTCTTAATAATGTTTCCGCCAGGCAATCTCTAGCTATTGCTTGCACAATATTCTCGACTAGCTTTCCTCCATAAGTTGAGTTAACTTCCCATTTTTTAGTGGTTTGGTTAACCCCGTAATAATGGAGTGCATCTTTTTCAAACTGGTTCAATTTTAAAAATGGCTTAGGATAATAAAGTGAGCGGCCACTAGGTAATTTAATTGATATAAAATCGAGACCATACATCATATCCCATTCACGTTGAATCTCAAGTCCTCTTACATATTGAGTTCCGTTGCCATTCATAGCTTGAATTACAGCATCCCCAACGGCATACCATAAGCGGACAATGTTCTTATTAGCTTCTCTCCATCGAACTTTAATATCGGTAAGTTCTTCACTAGTAAGCCCCATTCTATCAGCTCCCATTGCTATTAAAGCAGACTCTCCACCTTGATATCCTAATGCTAATGTTGCTACTTTACCACGCTGCCTTAGGCTATACTCAGGATTACCTTTTGAGATTTTATCAATCGGCACATTAAACATTTGACTTGCTGTTGCTTCATAGATTTTACCATGTGTTGCGAATACTTCGTTGACCCACTCTTCGCCTGCTAACCAAGCAATTACACGTGCTTCAATAGCACTAAAATCACTTATTATAAATTTATCTTTGCTAGCAATAAATGCTGTTCTTACTAATTGGCTTAGAGTGTCAGGCACGTTGCCATATAGAAGTTTTAAAGCCTCGTAATTACCTGCTTTTGCAAAATTTCTAGCTGTGTCTAGCGTATCAATGTAGTTTCTAGGTAAGTTTTGAACTTGCACAAGTCGACCAGCCCAACGTCCAGTCCTGTTAGCCCCGTAGAATTGCAACAGCCCACGAACTCTATCGTCCTTACACATTGCATTTTCCATTGCTGAATATTTACTGACACTAGTTTTTCCAAGTTGCTGCCTTATCTCTAAAACTCTTTTAACCTTTAACGGTAAATTATCTCTTGATAATAAATCAGAAATAACATCTTTTGTTAATCCATCAAGATCTTCTCCTAATTGATTTTCAACCCAAGTTTTAAGTTGACTAACACTATTTGGATTTTCAAGCTCAGTAATTTTAAAAGCTTCCTCAGTTAAATTATTAGTACTTTCAGAATCAATAGAAAGCACACCATTTACTAATGCCCTATCCACCATTACTCCGTTAGCGTTCATTAGAATATCCATCTCCCAAAGTTTTTGTTCTTTTGATGGTACTTCAAAAGCTTTTATATATTGATATATTTCATATTCTGCTTCTACGTCCTGCATATTATACTCACAGTATAGTTTCCACTTCTCTAAATCATGGTGCGGATCATTCCAAGTCCTACCTCCGTTAGTCTTAGTAGGTTTACAAGGAACTGAGAAATATTGAATTAATCTACTTCCAGTTGTCAGCTTTTTCTTATCTTCCGCAATACCTATAGCCTTACCAGTCATTCCTAACCCAGCAGGTAATCCTAAATAAGTAGCGTGCATCATAGTGCACCTCCACTGAGATATATTAGTTTCATATCCAGCTCTATTTAAACAGTACCACTCAAAAGCAGCATTATAAGCGTGCTTAATACAATCTGGATTATTTAATAAAGCAACGATATCATCAGGAATTTTCTCACCTTGTTTTAAATCTACCAATTTAACTTCCGAATCATTAAGTTTGTAAGAGAATAGCAAAATTTCAAAGTCTTCAGATTGAGCATATTTGTAAGCCCCACATTTAGAAATATTCACGCTGCTTCGTGTTTCTATATCAATACTTAAATGTTGCATATAGTCCTCCTAAAAATTAAGGGGGGCTAACCCCCCTTAGTAATTTATAATATTAAAGTGGAAGTCCAGTTAATGGATCTACACCAAATGAACCTTGTTGAGTTGGTTGTTGATATTGAGAAGTAGTTTGTTGATACTGCTGTACAGGTTGTGCTTGTTGCGGATTAGGGAATGGATTAGGATTTGATGCACCACCTAATGCACTAAATACTTTATCTGCAGACACAGGAGCACCTCCTAAAACTTCACCGTCTCTAACTTTTTGAATGTGAGTTAGTCCAAACCCTACACCTTTTTTACCTGTGTGCAGGTATGGGAATACATTAATAGCTACATTTGCATATACTCCTGAATAAATTTCAGATTGATTCAAGATAGGTTGAACATTTTGATCTACAATTTGAGGTTGTCTGTCAGCATTTGCACTAGCTGTGAAAACCCAACAACCTTTACATTCATCTCCGAAAGGTGTTCCATCTTGCTTCACTCCATCACCATCATGGATAGGATTAGCAACTACAGGAGGCATAACTCCGTTCCATTTCTCATTTAATCCTTTTTGAGCTGCCGCTTGAATTGCTGCATCTAATCTTTGCTTACTATTTAAATCGCTTTTCGGTAATAAAATTGTAGTGCTATATTTTGGCGGTAAATCTGGATTATTTGAGAAAGGTTTAAATACGTTTACATAACTTAATCTCACGTTTTGTACTACTGCTGTTGTTTCATTTGTCATAATTTTAAAATCTCCTTAATTTCTGTTTTAATTTATTGGTTTAAAAATACTTGTTGCTTTTACTGTATCAGTAATCGCAGGTCTTTTATCATTTTCAAATACTAATGTAGGTTTGCCTGTACTTGTGACAACCATATCACCTACTAAATTGTTAAATTGTTCTTTTCCTAGAGCCTTTTCAAGTTTCGCCAAAGTCAACGGCACTTTATCAAAAATTATTGCTTCATCAATACCGCCGTCCATTAATTTCTTAAGAGCCTCATCTTGATTAGTCCAAGAGCGGGAAGTTCTACCAGCTACTGCTTTTAGCCCCTTAACATCTTCACCAGTTAAGCATAGATTCAAGGCATAGGCTTTTAAATCATTAACCCACTTCGCTATGTCTTCACCTCTTGAGATATATTCGAATAGCTTATCTCTAGGAATTTCATTAGGGTTTAAGTGTATTTCTGATTCAAGAGATAAATTATTCTCCGCCCTTGCCGAACAAATATCACGGGCCTTACAGAATTTACACGCCTTAGCCGATGGAACTAATTCACCTGTTCCACTTAGAGCCTTACTTGATTGAACGTTGAAGTAATCTCCCCACAATAATAATTCTGTTAGGTCAACTTCCCAACTTGAAAAATTATTTAATCGTGGTTGTACAATATTCATTTCAATCTTTTTTATATCGTAAATTAAACTAAAAGCGTTGTAAGCTCCAAGTGCATATAAGATTAGCTGTTCATTTTTCTCTGCTGAGACTGGAACACCTTTTCCATATTTCAAGTCGATTATAGAAAGCGTAGATCCGTGAATTAAAATACAGTCACAAGTCCCAAATCCTCCAGGAACCCAACTAGAAAAATCTACTCTTTTTTCAATCTCAATATAAGGCTTAGATGAAAAGCTTAAAGCTTTTTCTTTTATAAAATCAACATAATTGTCTGTGAACCCATCCATTTCAGCTTGATATAATTCATCTTCTTTTATCTTTTTAACTGCAGCATTAAGCTTTCTTTTACCAAATCCTTTTGAATCTAAATAATGCTTTAATTTAAGTTCACTTAATTCATGAGCCAATGTACCTTCCTTTGCATATACAGACTCAGTGTCTGGAATACCTTCCTCCATTTGCACGCTACCAGGACAGGTGGCCCACCTACAGGCACCACTAGCACTAAGCTTTGCATGAGCCCTTTCTTTGTGATTAATTTCAGTCATTAGATAGCCGCTCCTAATTCTCTTAATCTCAGTGCAAAAGCTCCGTATTGATCAACAGGTAATGTTGTAAGGGCTAATGAGTTAAACTCTTGTAATAAACCTTGTAAAAGTTGAATTTTACCTGCTTGAACTAAAGTACTTGATGCACGTTGTAAATCTTCTAATGTATAAGCTTTTTCGGTAACAGGCACTGCGGTTTGTACAGTTTGTACTGTTTGTTGAGTTGGTACTGTTTGCTGAACAGTTTGTGTTTGTACAGGTACTGTTTGTACTGTTTGCACAGGTTGTTGAGTTGGTAATTGAGTTTGTTGCACAGGAGAATCTTTAAAAGCCTCCACATTAACTGCTACATCCTCAACAGCATTTCTATATTTTGCTATAATTTCATCCAATAAAAGGATATCCTCCTTATTTGTGATTAACACATTTGCATTTACTATTAATTTCATTTTTTAATCTCCTATTTTAAATCTTTTAATAATCTTCTACCTTCTTGAATATACTGAATTTTTATATTATGATCTGTACATTCTTGAATATTTTCTATAACAACATCAACTAATTTCTTCAAATATTCTCTTCTTGAGAACTCCTCTGAAGAATGGTTATAATCTTTCAAAAATGCTATGCTTTCCAAAGCGGTATATTTTCCATCATCGATTATAATTTCACCATTATTTTTTAGTTTACTTATAGGCATTCTCATTTTTGAGTAAGGAAAACCTAAATCGTTAACTAAATCATACTTATTACATCCAGGATTAGAATGTATGTAATTTCTAATTGCTTGAGTTAAATTAACTCCAGTATTCTTCCTCATTCTTAAAAACCTCCATTTCAAATACTTTGTTGTTTAGGATGTCTATTACTTCTCTTATCTTTCTACGTTCCAATGATTCAAAATTTGCATAATCTACACAGTCTGCAAGCTTATTTGCAGTGAAGCGTAAATCTTTTATGATGTCAGAATACTTTTTATTCTCCATTTTCTTCATCTCCTAATTTGTTTTCTGTATTTTATGTACTCTTCTAGCACTTCTAATTCTTCATCTTCTGACAATTCAAAGTAAGCTTTACCTACATTTGTTTCTGGATATTCATATTCAAACATATCGCAAAAATGTGCTATATCACCAAAAATATATCCTTCCGTATAAAGTTCTTTTAATTTATTTAAAACTATTTCTTTATTCTCCATAAGCTAAATCTCCTAAAATATCGATCAGTTCTTTAATCTCTTCAATAGTAAGTTTTTGTTTCTCTATTAATTCTCTGAATCTTTCATTTTCAAATGGATTTTTACCAATTCTAGCTAAATTTGCAATAGCACTAGGTATGTTACAAATACCTTCAACATTTAAAGCTTGAATATTTCTTATACGGTTGATAAGTCGCTCTTCTTGAGAATTTAATAAGGTATGTAATTTTCCAATAGTTGCTATTTCTTCTTTTTCATTCAATAAATCATTACCTTGATCATCAAATAATTTCGCTTTATATTCCTTTCCTAAAATAGAGCTAAGTAAAAACGTTGCTTCTTGAATTATTTTCTTAATATCAGTTGTTGGTTCATCATGCTTTTTACACAATCTAAAATACCTTTTTCCCATATTTCCGTACCAAAAAGCTTGTTCATGAGTAAAATTAGTATCGTTTAGCAAATCTTTTAATATATATCTTGTTTCAAGCAGCAAACTATCTATAATTTTTTCTTCTCCATCTATAATCACAGGAACATTTTTCAATTCAAACTTGTAATGTTTTGGATTAGGTTTGTTAATATTATCTTTTGTCACTTGCTTTTTCCTCCTAAATATGTTATTTTTAAATTGTAAATTTGTGTAAATAGTCGTTGTTTTAAACGGCTATTTTTTATTTAATATCCCTCTTTTTGGCGTTGGATATTTACCATTGATTTTTTCTTATAAGCTTCAAACAGCTCTTCTAATGAGTAATAAAGCATTGCTATATCAAGAATTAGCTCTAATGCAAATTCAGAAGTTTGTATATAAACGGTATTACCAACTCTTTTATTAAATAGATATCCTGTTTCAATCTCATTTAACATTGCTTTTTTGTGATCTCTATTAGAAATTCTTTTTAGAATGAATCTACATCTCTCTATGCTGTAAACATGTCTATCATCGTTAAGAAGAGATAATGTAAATGCTAAGCAATCAGCTAGTTCATCTAGTTGTTTTTCTCTAGAAGTTTTATTTATCTTCCAATCTTTGAAAAGTCCTATCGCATTGTACCCCTCATGGAATTCCTCACACAGAGCTGTTTCTATATGCTGCCTATCCCATATCTTCATATGGCTATCAACTTTTCTTTGCAATTCCTGAAGCTCAGTTAATGTTTTATGCAATTCAAATTTATTCATGTCAACCTCCTATTCAAAATATTTTTTACTGAACTCTT
>QWCL01000646.1_pt1 | contig 12436 bp, 7 predicted proteins | sample 1972551 | NCBI WGS metagenome assembly QWCL01 (sample SAMN09866709, study PRJNA288562) | Human oral metagenome isolate term2_saliva, whole genome shotgun sequencing... | isolation source: mouth | host: Homo sapiens | place: USA: California
GCAATGTAATCACCTGCTGCCATTCCTGTATCTTTATTTATTATTCTATAAACTTTTTTAATACCTGGAATAGTTAATTTACCTGGATTTTCTGAAACTTTTAGTCTATCAATCATCTCTCCGTTAGAATTTTCTAAACATGCAAGTTTATACACTGCACCCAATGCTGGATTATCGTAAGCAGTTATAAGTTTAGTTCCAACACCCCATGCATCAATTCTTGCACCTTGTTGTTTAAGGTGAGTAATTGTATCTTCATCTAAATCATTAGAAGCCACTATTTTAGCATTTGGATAACCAACACTGCCTTGATTCAAGTTTTTGAACGTTTCTTCATTTTCAGACTCAATGACTTTTCTGCCAATATCGCCAACCACGGTAGCATGTCGCAAAAAGTGATTCATGGTGAATTGGTTGACATAAGAGTTGTTCTCTGAACGTGAATAAATGGCATTACGCCCATTCATTTCGCTCAAGTCGTCATACTTTTGTACCAACATGTTTTCCATCTCAACAATTTCAGGTGTGTATGACAAACCGGATGCAATTTCAAGCAGGCAAAGCAAAGATAATTGGAGTTGCTCTGCTTTTTTTGCAAGCTCATATCTCTGCTCTCTTATTTCGTCCTGTTCTGTGGTATAAATGGTTTGCGCGGAGGAAAATTGCGAATTGTATTTATCTATAAATGACGCAAAGTCTTGATTTGCTTGCTTGTAATTCATTGCAATTTTATCAATCTCGTCAAACAACTCGTTCACATAAAGAGATTGGCTGGTTCGGGAGAACTCTTCTAAAACTTTCAATTCGCTTGCAATTGGAAGACTGTTCAATATTTTCCGTTGTGGTCTACACAATGTAGCTTGCTCATAAATTTGTTGTGCTGTTTTAACACGTTCGCCTATATTGAGCACATCAAAAAAAGCAAGGTTTGCCAAAAACAAGAATTTCCAACGCTCATCATCTTCCAGTTTTTGGTAGTTATCCTTGTTATGAAAATAGGTCTTCAAGTTGTTAATCACATCATCTGAAGACAATACTGACAATCTCAAACGGTTTACTCTTAAAAAATGATTCTTATTGGAAACGCTGTTCATATAAGAAATTTCGTATTTGTAAGCCCCATCCTCAACATATAGTTGATTTACATTGTCACCAAATACATCTTGTATGGAAATGAGTTTATTTGCCAGTAATTCTACCCTTTGAGAAAAATCGAATGTGTATCTGATAATAGTAGATTGGCTTTCATTTTCTCTGAGGCTCAAGTGTTTCTTCATGTATGGAAAAATCTTAACCAATCTTCCTTTGTCAAACGACGGCAACAACATACTGGCATCTAACTCGTCGTACAGGTATTCACGCTCGAAAGCGGCAAAAAATGCTCCGGCAATTTCCGGTTCTTCTTGGTTGAGAATTTTAGATAACAGTTTCTTTCTAAAACGTGTATCATGACGAATGGACGCGTACTGCTCTAAATAATTTTGAACGTCATTACTCATATTTAAACCCTCAAACCTCTGTGTTTTTTCTGTGCTGGTGCTGGTTGATTTTCATGTTGAAGCCGGTAATCCCAATACAGCACTCTGTCGTGAATATGACTGATTCCTGCTTGGAAAAAGCCATACTTGTCTAAATGATTGACTACTTCCAACAATTTTTTATTGTTGTCACTCTTGAATAAATCGTCATCCAAGTAATCCGTCAAATTCGGGTCACGCAAAAAGTGTAGCACGATTTTCTCTGGGAAATTAAACCGTTGCAGTTCCCTTTCCAAGTGGTCTTTATACATATGTTCATTGTGTACCGGGTAATGAATCCTGTCTAATAAGCCCTCCGCATCTAAATTTGTCAGCCTAAACATGTCAGACGAAACATTATTGAGTAACATTCTAAGACTACGAATATCTATCTCTTGAGAGATAGACTCAAATTTCGTTCTGTCGTGATACAAGTATAACTGTTCAATATTAATGGAAACAGGTTTACCATAACGCTGCAAAAACAAAGCAAAGCCTGTATTCTCATAAGGTTTAAAATTGTTTTTTGTATTTTTCTGTCGGAGATATTCACATATCGTTTTAGTTATCCATGTATTAACCTTGTGCTCATCACAGTTGCGCAATAAATCCATATCCGGCAAGTTTACCAACTCATCTGCGGAATAAACTCTTCCCTCTGCATCCAACAGGTCCTTGCACAACAATTCTTCTTCATGGTACGCCCGACTAAAAGCCGGAGTGCGGTTGGTAGCAAATTGGAGGGTGCGATGAAACATGGTCAGTCCGTCTTGCACGCCGGTTGGTGTGATAGATGTCATGTTGGATAATACTGAATCAATTTTCCCATAGTTCTGAACAAAATAGTCCTGCCGTTCTGCCAATTGTTTGCTGTATGGCAACTTGGCAATAACTCTGAGCAGTGGCGGAATCCAAAGTTCTTGAAGCGTTCCTTTAGTAATTGCTTGTTTTTTATGCAATTCATTGATTTTATTTCCAAGTTCATCAAACAAGTCTAGCATTTCATTGGCATAACGCTCACGGTTTTTTTGTTGAAACACAAGAATGTTTTGCAGAGGCACTTTTAAATCAATGATTTCTTGTCGGTCTTTTATGTCTGATGGATAGTGATATTTCATAAAACGAATATCATCGGCGCACAGGCGAATATTACCGAGCATGTTTTCGGTTTCAATGAAAGACAAACAGGCATAATACAGGAAATGCACACGCTCGGCATCGCTAGTTAGTGAAGCATAATGACTTTTGTCTGAGAAATACTCATCAAGTCGTTTTAGAATGATGGGTTTTCCAAGTTCTTTAATCGACCACTTGCTGACATTACGATTGCCATGTCCGCTATATGGTTTGGAGGCGCAGTCGTTGATAGTACCAAACACATCATGCGGATAAACCGCGCCAGTCCCCAATAAACGCAAACGATTGGGCGATGTAGCTAATGCCTGTAATATTTTGTATTTGCCAGACGCTCTGGTATTAGTGAATAGTCTTGTTTCCAACTTAAACGAATTGACAAGCTCACCTGCTTTTTCTTTGGTAAACAGTAGTTGCAAAACATCAAGTGGCAATTTGGGCAAAGTGCACGGGTCTTTCTTAGTCTGCTCCACCTCATTGCAAGCCATCAGTATCAATTCATACAAACCATCGCCAAGTTCTTCTTTTTGCTCCAGCATCTCTTTCCAAAAATCTTGAGTGCTCTCTTTTATGAGTCGCGGATGTACATTGCATGCTGCAAGATAGTCGTCAAATTTTTCTTTTGCCTTCAATGATGCCAAAGTAATCATGTTTACACTTTCAATTTCTTACGTGGTTGTTCCTGCTGTTCGACATTATTTGAGGTTTGATTTTCCATTAAACCAACGCTCAACAATTTAAAAGTAATCTCGTCTTTAATTGTTTGTACAATTGAACTATCCAATTTTTCCGGAGGGTTGCTGTACCACTGTTGTAGTCGCACCTGATTGCCATGTTCCAGGAAAAACTCATCCGGTAAAGCCTTAAACATCTGCTCACTTTGCAGAATTTCGTCCAATAAATCGTTATGAATGTCAAACAAATCCTCATCTCCACCCATGAGACAATCCACACCACCATGTAAATTGGTTAAACTTAATTTCGCTCCATAAGATTGGAATAGCTTGATTCGATTGAACAGTTGGTTTTTGTCGTTGTTGTAGGCGATACTAAATCCGTGTTTATCTCTTCCGCGTGCCACCAAAAGTTTGTCAGCCAACGTAGTCATATCAACTTCCCAAACATGGTCTCGCAGATTGCGAGCCAAATCGGCAAACTGATGTTGTTCAAGCCAAAACTCTTTTTCTTTCAGTCTTGTGATTGTCAATTGTTGTTTAACTGTACCGTAAGAAAACAAGCCGTTTAGCTCGTTACACCAGTCTTCATAAAGTTCCGGTGTACGCATCAAATTCGGTCGAACAAACCGTCTTGACATCGGTTCACTCATCAAACATTGGTTGGTATACAGATAAGTATCAGTAAACTTAGTGGCACACCATAAATTGTCATTCAACAAACCATCAGTATATTTGGTATGCGGGCTATTTTTGTTGCCAGCACTGACAATAAGCTCATCGAGTTTCCCATATTTTTCAATCAGTTGGTTTTGTTTTTCAATATGATATTCATTACGCTCACTATACAGTTTGACAATGTAGAGCAATGTGGGAACAGGCAGTTTTAGCAGTTCGTCGTTATATCTAATACCAACCTTACCATGTTGGGTTGCCTTATCGTAAACCGCTTGGATGCGTGCCAAGCCATAATCCAATAACCCATACACAGTATCCATATAAAGCTCTGCGCTTTTTAGGCTCGCATTACGAATGGCTGTAAAATTGTCGTCATTGCTTGCTAAATAGTTTTTTGACTCGGCAAACATTCCCGCTTTACCGACGTTCTGAATGAGCTTGGTATCCAGCGGTATAGAGAACGCCATTGCCAAGAATCCAACCTGCTGTTTGAATACTTTTTCATGCGGTAATAGTTTTACACTTGCCATTTCATCAAAAGATAAAGCGGACAAATCCAAATTAGCTTGTGGCATTCTGTCTTTATCATGAAGAATAGATAGTAGTTTTTTCTGTTGTGTAGTGTATTCAGAAAACTTTACTGCTTGAGAATTTCGTTTAGTAAAGCCCTGATAATAATTTCCCCAGAACGATTCTGTATCGGCATTGATGGGGAATCGGATATTCAGTGGTTCATAAAACAACTCGTCAATTGATAACGAGCCATTGAGTACCAATTCTGTGCGTGTCTTAAATGTGGTCTGCTCATACATCAAGCTCAACCACTCTTCCGACTCAGACTGTGCGTGAAGCACATCACGGATTTCATCCATATATGGAGACAAGTCTTTGCTGTCCAGAGTGGCGCTTTTAATGCTTTGCTTCAAAAACAGCACATCTTTTCGTGCTTGCTCTGAATTATGCCAATACTTGTCTTTCAAATGTTGAAGCATCAGTTTGCCGTTATTTTCATTAAAATAAGATTCACCACTTATCAATTGATAAACGCTATTTCCATTTGCAACATATCTGTCGACATGACCGACCAACTTCTGTTCGTTTTCGTTGTATTGCTTTTCTTTTGCCATCACTGGAATTAAAGTTTGCTATCCCATATTTTGCATGATTTGAGTTTTCTTTTTAGAATGTTGGAAGCTAAAAAATAGGAATGAGCACATGTCTGACAATAGAACATCAGCGGCGATTCGAGCCAATTACATGAGTAATAAGGAGTTCTTTCGCTATATCAGCCCAAAAGAGCATGACATTACTGGTAAAACCAGCTATGTGGTACTGGCAATATTTATATTGCTGTACTGGGTATCACCATTAGAGGCTGGTACATTTTTGCTTGGTTTTGGCGCATTCTTGGCGCTCTTTACCCTCGCACTCAAATTCTCCATCTTCCATTTCCCTGTCGCACTGGGCTTTAAAGGCTTCGGGCAAAGTTCTTATGAATTTGAACTCTTGCGTGAACGGATTACCTTCACACAAAAAATGATGGTCTCACTGGGACAAATGGCAGTTTCCTCTTGGTGGATTATTTTACTGTTTGGTGTGGTAAAGTCGTTTGTAATGGACATCTACATCATCCCATCCGAATCCATGATGCCTAATTTGAATGTGGGAAATGTAGTTTACGTTAACAAACTCAATCGTGGCGATGTGAAAAATGGGGACGTGATTGTGTTTGACCATCATGTTGGCAACCAGTTATTCCCTGTACCATACATCAAGCGAGTTATTGCTTCCGGCGGTGATACCATTGAGATTGACGGCGACAGGGTAACAGTGAATGGAAAACCGTTTGAAAACCATGTGTCAGGCAAAGAAGCCATTACCATACGCGGACAACAGTTTGCTACAAATAAGGTTTTGACTGTAAATCAAGATATTGGAAAATTTGAAATTTTTTTAACACCCAGTGCCACCCAATCATTTCCTCTTAATCAAGAAGCCTTTTATGGTAAAGAACATTGCCAATTGGGTACGAACTACATCAAGTGCGCCATTCCTGCCGGACATTATTTTGTAATGGGCGACAACCGGCAATTTTCACAAGACAGTCGTTATTGGGGATTATTGAAAGCCAGTGATGTAACCGGCATTAAATTCCGGTAAATCATTAAACAAAGCAATACAAAATCGGGCACTTCTGCCCGATTTTCTTTTCAACTCAATACATGATTAGCGCGGCGTGCGTCGTTTTGGCTCGTTTTTGAACGCTATGTCGTGTTCATAGAAAATGCCGTGCTTCAATGAATTGGTGTAAGTGTCTGCCATATTGCGAGTGGTTTGATAGGACAACTGTACATATTTGTTCTTCAAGAACGGTAATAGTTTGTCATTTACACTACGGCATGATGGGTGATATACCTCAGATACCGCCATGATTTCCCCTAAATTCAAACCGTGAATATACAAGTTACGCTCTGCTTTGTTATCCTTTTTCAACTCTTCCAAAAGGTTATGCAGGCGTTGTGCTACACTCATATTGCTGTCGTAGTAGATTTTCAGCAAATCATCTGTCGGCGAACTTTTGAAGCGGAAAATCATTTTGGACAACAAACTGTGGTTTTGATTGCCGCCAAACATGTGTTCGTGAATACGGCCAACCGAGTCTCTCACACTAAGAAAATCCAACATTTTTTTCACATTGCCAAAGGTAGTGCTTTCTGCCAAGTCATGCAGAATCGTTCCCTTAGCTTCCAACATGCGCTCCACATCATTGCCACGCATGCGCGACAGAATTGGAGTAAATTCGGCAAAGAACTCCTTAACGAACTCTTTGTATTTCTTGGGCGCATTAAAATAGTTAAAAGGCAGGCGAGATGTTTTGTAGTTTAACAAGTCTTCCAAGTTGGCGCGATACAGTGACTCAGAGTTGTCAGACAACAAACGTTCTCGGATATAAGGACGAAGATATTGGTTATCCAAGAAATAGGAAATTGGTTTGTCTTGAGTAAAATTCTCATAAATCGCTTTACTCAATTCGCTACCGCCATGACGCATAAACTGTTTATCAGCCGACATCAGTTCTTCAAAAATACGAGAATCTTTGGAAACCGCTTCGGCAATGCTGGACACAAAACCATTGGTGTCTAACTGGTAAGGCAGGTTTTTAAAATCGCCATACATCATTCGCGCATAATCATCGGTTTTCAAACAACGGAATAGAGCACGAGCGATGTCGTGGTGTACACCGTCATCGTGTTTGGCTTTACTCATATCCTCTAAGAATGACGAGATGTCAAAAGGTTTGATAACCAAACTGCTGTTACTTAACACACCGGCTGTTAGCTCGGGATTCAGGTTATAGGTATTGGTGAGCAAGTTATCCATATTCCCCACCGCATTGAGTCTAATAAAGAGTCGGTGGATGTTGGATAGGGTATTGTACATGGGTTTGTAATAAGGCTTGATAAATTCACCGGACAAACGGTCATAAGACTCAAAGTCCGACTTAGTGATTTCCAAACCATGTTTTTGAATGAATTGCACAATGCCTTTATGATTTTTGGCAATGTTGGTCAGCATTTCCGCGCCGAGCTTATCCCCTGTTGCGGTAAAATGGCGAAACATTTCCAAAATAGTTGCCAATCCACCCGATTGGATTTCCGTACCAAACATGAAACGGCGGTCAATAGGAATGCCATATCTTTCAATTACGGTCATTTCCCTTTCCAGCTTGTCTTTGTCAAAAACAAAAATAAGTTGTTCGGTAATGCGGTTGCGCACAGCGCGGGCAAGCCCTTCTTCACTGGTGGAGAACTCCGGTTCAAGCAGTGAGCGTACAAATGCTTGCTTAATAGCATCAGAAACATGACCGTACTGATATAACAAGTCAAACATATGTTCACACACCACTTTGTCGGCAGTGGCTTCAAGAGATAGATTGTCTAACAGATACTGCCGCATATCTTGTTTCATCTTCTCAAGAACAGTAATAGCCCCCTGATTCAGATTAGCATCATAGGCTTGCTGGCGTTGGCGTTCCTGTTGTGCATGATGCTCGGCATACCATTGGCTCATGCGCTCGGCAAGCTCTTCATTACTGTAAGCCAGATTTTGGTTGTACTTGGCTTTCAGCGCGTCCACATACTGATAGAAGCGATTGATGGTAACTGATTTTTCATGGATTTCTTTTTCCAGACGCGCACGAATATTGTCGTCTACATCCTGCACAGGTATGTTGAGCAAGTGGCGGAAAATGCGGTCTGGGTGGTAATGACCTTGCAGTTGCTTCCGCATTTGTTCCAACTCTTTGAAGAAATTGTCATTCAGGTGTTCGCCATAACCATACTTACCAACGAACTCGGCAAAATCTGTTACACGTTTGTTGGAATGCTTGGCTGAAGTTGAGTTGGCAAACATTTCATCATATAAAAAGAAGATGTTATGCAACTCTTTGTGGAAATCGAAATTCACATCTTGTTCCATAAAAATCAGTTTCTAGTTTGAATTAGAGATAGTCTAAGTTTCACTTAAATAAAATTGCGTTGGATGAAGCAAGCAAATATGGATTAGAAACATACAAAAGTTTAGCTTTCATACTATTCTATCGGTAATCGCTCCTTAAAGAATGGATTACTATGGCTGGAAAATATCGTCATACGACACATCAACATGGTGATGTGCATCGTAAACCACAAACATTACCGCCTTCAAAACAGACTCACCCATACAACTATGAAATTGTAAAGATTGCCGATGAAATCAACAATCCCATGTTGAGCTTGACCAATTCAACCATCAGCAACTTTCACCGTCGTTACGACCACTTGAAACGTGTGTCGGCGAAATCTACTCCGTTGTGGGATTGTTCCGAGTTTTCCTCTTATGCTATGAACAATCAAGTGAAAGACCTGCGTAAATCCGGTATTAAAATGAAAACCAATTTGAATGCGGTCGCTAATGCGTTCAAAACCGGTAGCACATCGGAATATCAAGAACAACAATTACGTAAAATCAGTCATGGGTTGACCGGTCGTAAAAACATCATGCAACATGATTTAAAACCCGGTATGGTAATTTTCTTGCGTTATCCGGCAACCAAAGGCGGTTATACCGGACACGTTTCAATGGTGGTGCGCGACCCAGCCACCGGCGAATTGAAAATTGCCGAGTCTATCGGTTCATCAAGAGCAAACGGTGTGGTAATGCGTTCCTTGTCAAACTTCTTTAACACCGGTAAGGCTTCGCAACGAAGCACAACCATGAGCCTGTATGACCCGTTCGAGAAAGACCGTGCGACTTTGAATCAATATGATGAAGAAGTAATCCGTGTCGGACAAATGTATCGTGAAGCTAAGAACGGACATGGCACAGGTTTGATGCGCGTTGGAGGCAGGCAGACTGACGAACAAATCCGTGAACAGATTAAAGCAAATCTGCGCCCATCGCAAGTGGGTCTGCCTCACGGTTTACAGACTGCATTGAATGAAAACACAATTAACTTGAATGCGCTTGGCAAACAGCAGTTCGCTTTTGAAAATCCTGTGATTGACAAACCTGCGCCTGCTTTGCGACCATCGCCATCGTTATCCGTTTAATGAAGTCGCAATCAATTTAATGTCAGAAAGCCGGATATGAAATCCGGCTTTTCTATTTTTAAACTTTAGGTCTTGAATATTTCCTTGGTATTTCTGACCGGCGATTACTCAATTCATCAATTGCTAAATTGTCATACAAGAACTCCAGACAGCGAGATTTAATGTACTCGGGGCAGGTGTACTGAGATATGTCTTTCAACACAGCAAGTCGCCGTTTTACAATCGGTTCTTCCAATTGATTGGCATAATTAATGCGCGGATTTTGTAACAGCTTATCAGCTAAAATTGTATCATCAAGAAAAACGCAATAGGTGTTGTTATCCTCAATGTGTACGTATTTTCCATCAACTAAGACCAATTTTTCGTCATTATCAATTATCCAGCGCGGGCTTCCTCCTGCATAATTAATTGAATAGTCAAGCGGGGCAATGAAGTCAGCAATTGCACTGATGCGGTCTGCAACATTCTCGCTAATTCGTTCAATCAGTTCTCCGCACCTGTCTTTATCAAAGTAATGAGTTTTCCACATTGAATTAAAAGCAAGCTGGTCACTTATTACACATGGAAAGCTGTATGATTTTGGAGCGCGTTCAACAAACAAAGTTAATTGGTTATACGTTTTATGTGTATCAGCCTGTAAACACTTGATATAAGACCAGATTTTTAAATGAGGAATCGTTTGGTCTTGGAAAAATGTTTCACCCGCAGATACGTGAACATAGTGATGATTACCGAACTCCACTCTTTCTTGTTGTTTGGATGGCTGACAAATTGTCGGTAAGGCAAAAACACGTAATGAAGCACCACCCTCATAGTACGAAATATTGTTAGATTTTAGAACATCTATTGTTCCTCTACGCAACAATTTATCAAAACTATTGTTTTCCGCAATCCGTGCAAAATCTCTTAAAAAATCATCATCGCAATCACAAAGAAAACAATTAAGCTTGTAGTAATTGCGATTAAATGGAAAAGTTAACCACAAAGATGGATAGTTATGAAAAAAGTAATTATTCAAATACTCCAACATATTGGCTCGCAATCCTTCAAAGTCATCTGCAAATCCTCTCCGACCAATGTAATGACGGGCAAGTGCAATTTTTGTTTGCAGCAAATCTCGCGCATACGGATTGTCTTGAGTCCATTCCATTAATTCACACAAATGGGTTTCATTACTATCTTGATGTATATAGTAACCATCCATTTCACGCTTTTTTCGTATAACATCATCAAGATACGCTTTGCTGCTTGTCAACCACTTTTTTGTCATCGCATCCGTATTTTTGCCATGCTTCTCCCCGCAATCTAATCTGTCAACCAAAATTTTAATATCGGTTGTGCCAATTTTGTCTTTCATATCAATTTAAACTTTGAGTTTCTTTTTAACCGGTAGCACATCATTCTGTGCATTATTGTTAGTTGGAGATTCTGTATTATACTGCTCACTATTACTCAATCGTAATAGTGTTTTCCTGTCTTGCAAGAATGCCATGCTATTATCAAAGTTCTGCTCCGGCATCTTGATACCACTCTGTTTGGCATGTTGCTTTTGCTTGGTAAGTATGTCAATAACAACCTCATCTGTCTCAAAATCAATACTGAGGTTTTGTCGATTCAGTTTTTCTGAAATGACATTTTCATCAAGAAAGATGCAAGAATCATCAACTCGAATCCGTGTTCCAAGTTTCCCATGCTCTTCATTTGGGAAAACGACATCCGCATTTTTTATGACAAAATAATCATTTTTAAAATGCACATGGAGCTTAACACCTGTAGGAGCGAGAAATGAGGATAACTCATTTAAACGTTCGGCAAAGACACGGCTTAGTTCACCGACAGTTTCTGACAAGTAATCCTTTTCAAACAAGGACTGAAACCACAGCGATTGAATTTCATGTACTACATTTTCTGCCTCCTTGCCTACATTGTCTTTTACAAAACAACCAACAAAATCCACATGCGGGTATTCTTCTTGCTGCAACATGGTGACAAAGTAAGCATATAACTTTTCATATGGATGAACAGGATTGTGCAAAAACGGTTCGTTTGACTGAATCAGATATGCACCAGTGGTGTGTTGGGTTTCCTCACGTTTAATATCAAGTAGAATTTTCCATTCTTTTGGAAACATGTTTACTGAAAAATATTTTCCAGCCGGATGGTAATCATGTTTTTCCAGTGTTTTGTTGATGCGCTTGAATACAGCATTACGAAATGACTTATTTTCTGTAATGCGTATCACGTTATACAGCATGCTATCACCACAAATGGATAACTCGTAATCCAAATTGGTATTCGGTTCATTCTTAATTCGTTGCGCCAAATTTGGTGTTTCTATCTCAAAATAGAAGTCGTGGATAAAATCTGATAAATCTTTCTTGATATACTTGAATTGTTTGGCAAATTCTTTGCGAGAAATATAATGGCGAGCCAAAGCAAAACGTGCATCCATAATTTCATAACCAACTTGGTCATCACACACTTCGTGCATAAAGTTGTGCAATCCAAAAATGCTAGTTCCCTCACCAATTAAGTGTTGAATATAGGCATCAGTCTTTTCAAACCATTGTTTAACTTGCAAATCTTTACTTTCGCTGTGCTTTACACCGCTATCCAGTTCAGCGACAAGTTGATGGATTTCTTGAATTTCCAAATCATTAATGAGTTCCCTTGAGGTTTTGTCTAGCTCGGTAATGCTTATGTTGGAATACGCCATATTGTTATTCTGGTTTTCCATATTCATTTTTATCAAATAGAGCCGTAAGACCCCCGTCCTTTAGGGCGGGGATATAAGGCGTTACATTACATACTTTAATCTGTTATCAAATAGAGCCATAAGACC
>QWCL01000765.1_pt1 | contig 12357 bp, 6 predicted proteins | sample 1972551 | NCBI WGS metagenome assembly QWCL01 (sample SAMN09866709, study PRJNA288562) | Human oral metagenome isolate term2_saliva, whole genome shotgun sequencing... | isolation source: mouth | host: Homo sapiens | place: USA: California
AAAATTTTACACCTAGCTGTCGATTGACCTTTTTCATACATATATTATATCATGAGTATAGATTTTTCTGCTTTTTATTATTCGGTCGTTTCAGTGGTCAATACTTAGAGGGGCCAGCAGCTTTGCAACATTTGTATAGGAGTCATTCTTAAGGTTGTATGTATTCTAGCATAGTTGTAATAAATAAGGTATTCTCTTATGCTTTTAGATACTTCTTTTAGACCTCTTCCAGTATATGGTCCAATTAATTCATCGCGCATAGTTCGGTTGAAACGTTCTATATGCGCATTATCGTTAGGCCTGCGGACACGTGTATGGCGAATCTGGACACCATTCTTATCTAGAATCAGCTTAAATCTTTCGCCGAATTCTCGTCCATTATCACACTGAACCATCTTAAATTTGAAGTTAAATATTTTTTGCGCCTCTAATACAGTTTGCGCTGTGCTAGTTTGGCTATATGCATAATCTACACGAGAATGGGTCATTCTCGTGTAGACATCAATTACATTGGTGATGTATAGATTCTGTCCACCAAAATGGTTCATTAGGTACACTGTATCCACCTCCACCAGTTCGCCAGGAGCGTTAGTTAGTGGCCGTCTTGGGTTATTTTTCGCCCAGTACTTCTTCCCATAGAGACGAACATTTTGAAGTTTATATCTACGCACAATTCTACGCACACTAGAAAAACTTACCTCTATATTCTCATTTTGGAGGGTTAGCCAAACAATGAAATTGCTCCGATTTAACTCAAGTTTAGTTTTAATGATATAAGCCACTAGCTCTTCATCTAAAGCATTTGGATGGACTCTAGGAGCGGATGAGCGCGTTAATATGCGCCACTTTAAGGACTCTAAACGAGACTTCTTTCCAGAGACCCTATTTGGTCTACCATAGTTCCTAAAATCTGGGTAATTATTAATTTCTCTCCATCTTTTAATCCATCGATATAAAGTGCTTCTGTTTCTTCCGAAGCGTCTCGCCACCTGCGCGATGCTTCTACCTTCAAGAAAAATCTCTTTTAGTGCCTTACTGCGTTGAATTTCTATGGATTTGGCTATACAATATGCCATAGGTAGATCTCCTATTTATGTTTGTTGTTATTCTTAAGTATGGATCTACCTATTTTTATTGGCAATACTTATTGCCTTTTTGTTGCAAAGGTACTGGACCTTAACGTCAATATTGACGGCATTACCGTTATGTGATATAATAATAAGCATTAATTGAGTTATTTTTTATGAATAAGGGAATCAACCATAGAGGAAAATTCAGCACGGCAATTTTTGTCTTGTTTTTTACTCTATTTTCTCTTTTTTCTCCTCTAACTACCCTAAATACCTACGCAACCCCAAATAACCCAAACAATTCTTCTAAGATTCAGAGAAGCAAAACGAACTCAGCTGTTCTGAACAAATCGGTATTCTCTCCTTCATTATTTGTCCGACTACCGGACTTCTCGCCAAGGGAATCGATGCACTTTATTCTACCATTGAAAATTTCCTCGTTATCAAGCCAATTACCACCGATAATAAATCCCCGATTTACATCATCTGGTCTTACGTTCGCAATATTGCTAATATTATTTTTATTATCTTCTTACTTTTGATTGTTTACTCTCAGGTTACTGGCCTGGGTTTTTCTAATTACAATATCAAGAAGATGTTACCAAAGCTCATCATTGCCGCTATTTTGGTTAACTTTAGCTATCTGATTTGTCAGGTTCTCGTCGATGTTAGTAATATTATTGGTAACGCCCTCAAATCTTTCCTTGAAGGCATCGCCACCACTGCTATTCAAAGCCAACATCCCGAAGCCAAGCTCGACGAACCTCTCAATCTCTATGATATTTTCCTTGCTATCGCCGGTGGTACTTCACTCACCATTCTCGGTGGCGTCGGTATCGCCACTGCCGTTGCTGCCTCTGGTGGTTTACTTAGCGCCCTCTTTACACTCATCCCAATCGTCCTCGCTGGTTTTATCGCCGTCGTTATCGGTCTCATTACTATTTCACTTCGCCAAGCCGTGGTCATCCTACTCACTATTACTTCACCACTCATCTTTGCACTCTACGTCTTGCCAAATACCCATAAGTATTACCTAAAGTGGAAATCAATTTTTGCTCAAATGCTAGTCTTCTTCCCAGCCTTTAGCTTCCTTTTTGGTGTTTCCAAGGTTCTCGGCTACCTCTTTATTTTCAGCTCTGAGACCCCCTTTGGTGTAATTATTGGTATTGCCGTCCAAGTCTTACCAATTATGTTTGCCGTCAAAATGCTCAGTATGTCCAAATCTGTTCTTGGTGACGTTAACCAGGCGCTTAGTGGTATTGGTAGTAAACTTAATAACTCCGTATCCAAAGAATTTTCTACCGCTGCCAATCTCGCTCGTACCAACTACCAAAAACATGCCCTCGAGGGTAAAGGTGGCGCTCTTCGTCCAGACATGACTATTAGTCGTATTGCTATGCAAAATCAAGCCTTCCGCGAACATAGAGCAAAGCGTAATGAAGAAGATCAAAAACTCTTACTAACTGAGCAACTTTTGGCCCGCCAAAATAACACGCCAATTATTGGCTATCACAAAAACGGCAAACCAATTTACTCCAAAGCCGACCCGATCAAGAAAAACTCCGAAATGTTGGACGAATATCGCCACCGTGAACTTAAATACCGTACTGAAAACGCTAATAAACGTGTTGAAAATTTCATGAGCAACATGGGCGACTATATCGATAAGCATGGCTACCAAAACAGGGAATTAAAAGATCTCGCCAAGCGTCAGACCCAAAATTTCCTCGAGCAAAAGACTGTCGATCGCGAAATCCATAACAATGATGTTGCTTCCGATAAATTCTATCTCAATAAGATGAAGGAAATTAACGAGAAATATATCGATTCGCATTCTGAAAACAGTGCTAAGCGCTTCAATCTCACCGAAGCCGAAATTGCTAAGAACGATAAAGAATATCAGAAATATATTGTACGCGCCGCTGGTACCAGTGCCTGGGATTATGATCCAGCTCTCAATATTAAAAATCCTAAGCATGTCATTGATGCCATCGATAGTGTACTAGGTGATATTTCCGTCGATTATGACAGGGAATATCAAGCCAGCCTCAACCGCCGCACCACCTATTACAGCCGTATTCACTCTGGCGTACTTAATAATGACTTCAAGAAAGCCATTAACGATGCTGACTTCGAACGTGTGATTGCCACGATGCGTGTCATGGCTACTCGTGGTGACTACGATAAAGTTCTTGAAGGTATCATAGATCTTTCAGATAATGGCAAAATCATTGCTGGTACTGAAAATGCCAACGTTCTCTTTAAGGAGTTAATGGCCTTTAAGGATGCTGACCCAGTGCTTGGTCGCTTTGGTAAGTTCGGTAATATTGAAACCGCTGCCTGGAGTACTGGTAAACGTCAAGATAATCGTATTACCTTCGAGCAGTTTGCTACTGGTAAACTTAAAGACCTCGATGGCGAAGAAAAGACCACCAAATTCAATCTCGCTCAAGCTCTCAAAGGTACTTCTCTCGTTAAAGCCGAACGTACCGTCTTCGGTGAAATTAATAACGTCTCTCAAAAATACGGTGTCGACCTCTTCGACGCTACACTTTCCAATGTCTCCAGTGCTGCTCTTAACTTCCAATCTGGTGGTGATCAAATGTACTCTCTCATTAATATGATTACCGGCCTTGATGCTGCCGACTGGAACAACGCCGATACTCGCGACGATAAGATTCTCGAGCTCACTCAAGATCCTAAGAAGAGTAGTATTCTCGAAACTGGTCTTAAGAAAGCCACTACCTTCCTTTCTAAGCAGAAGGCTGCCAATATTATTTCCATGAAATCTGATGTCTTCAATGGTATTATGCAGCTCTTCACTGCTAAATCCTTCAAGGATCTTACTGCTGATGAATCGGAAATCCCTACCAATCCTATCGAGAAGCAGAAATACTACGAAGAAAAACTTGCCGAAGCTAAAAATGCTGCCAAAGAAATCTTTGTCAAGCAAATTGAAAGTTCTGATGCTCGTAATGTTATTCTCTCCAGCCAGAAGAGTGGTGCCATTGCTCAAATGGATAACAATGTCCGTGCGCTCGTCTTCTCTGATGAACATGGTAATTTAGCCGAAAAAATTAAGACCATGAAGAATAGTGAAGAAGGCCGTCTCGAACAAGACGCTAAAAAATATAATCACAAAAAATCTTCAAAGTAATCCTCAAATTAACTCTAGCCTTTTATGCTAAAATAGTATTATGGCTACATATAAGGTCCCACAAGACGTTGAGGCAGAGGATAGACTCCTTGGCCCCTTCACTTTTCGTCAATTCGTTTATCTTTTAATTGCCGCGATTGCCGGTGCCTTAGCTGCTGCTCTCTTTCAGATTTTTCCTCTACTTGCGATTTTACCATTACCGGTTATCATTTTCTTTTTAATTCTAGCCCTACCTCTGAAAAAAGATCAGCCGATGGAAACCTACCTTGCCGCCATCGTTAGTTTTTATATGAAACCCAATAAGCGTTTTTGGCGTCCCGGTCAAGGCGAAACCACCATCCAAATCACTGCACCTAAAATTGTCGAGAAATCTCGCACGCGTGATATTAGTGAGGAAGAAGCCAGTCATCGTCTGAGTTTTCTTTCTAACCTTGTCGATTCCGAAGGTTATGCTATTCGTGGTAATCATAATGGTAATTTTACCGAGAATTTTATCGCCGACACTGAAGATGTGAACGATTTTATGGATGATAGTCAAAACCAAAATCTAATTAATCTCATGCAAAAAGAAAAAGTTGCTCGTCACGCCGAAATTATCAATCAAATGAAAGCCGCTATTAATAATACGGAAAACGCCATGGGTCCTGCCACGATTTCTTCTCATCAAGCCACCCTCGGCTCGAATCCATTTACTCAAAATCAAACTACGCCGAATCAGCCCACACCTAATCCATTTACCCAAAATCAAACCACCTCAAACCCTTCAATCCAAAACGCCAATACTCTCGCCAACCGCAATCAATCGATTTTGAATTCTAATTATCAAAACCTCGCCAATAATCAAAATTTTTCCATTAATACTATCAGCAAGGAAGCGAATCGCTATCGTGAAAATCTCGCGCCAAATTTAGCTCCTCAAACCTTCGTCACTCAAACTCCTTATACTCCAAATTTCACTCAGCCACCGACTACCCCTCCTAATATTAATCAAAATCCATTTATTCAAAATTAAAGGCGCCTATGAATCAAAATAATTTCACTCCAAACCAAACCAATCCCCAAATGAACCAGGGAACCATGCCAGGCTATCCACAGACTAATAATCCTCAAATGATGAATCCCCAAACTATGGGTTCCATGAGCCAATTTATCCCACAGTCACCTCAAGCCGCTGCCGCTGCTCCACGTCAAATTGTCGACCCTTCTTCCACTCAATCCACGTTACTCTTTTCCGAACTTCGCGACGGTTTAATTATCATGAAAGATGGCTCCTTCCGTGCCGTGGTCGCCTGTAAATCTATCAACTTCGATCTCATGTCCGAACCAGAACGTGAAGGTGTCGAATATTCCTACAAAGGTTTCATTAACTCTCTTAATTTCACCACTCAGATTCTTATTCGTTCTCAGCGTATCGATATTGCGCCATATATCGAAAAGCTTACCGAAATTCGTAAAAACAATGACAATATGCTGCTCGGTGTTTTGATGGACGATTATATCAACTTCATCGACCTTCTTTCTCAAGAAGCCAACATTATGGATAAGTCTTTCTTTATCGTGGTGCCATATTTTATCAATAATGACCTTGAAAAAGCCAGCACTCAAACTAAGAACATCTTCAGTAGTTTCTTCGGTGGTAACGACACAAATCTAATCACCAAAATCGATCGCAATACTTATGACAAAGCCACCGCTGAAATCGATAAGCGTGTCGAAACCATTGTTAGTGGTCTCTTCAGTATCGGTGTCAACGCCGTTCGCCTTAATACCAAGGAACTTTCTGAGCTTTTCTATAATTTCAATAACCCTGACACTGCCGTCCGCGAGCCGTTTATTGATTTTAATAAAATTGGTACCATCTATACCAAGAAAACCCCTAGTCCATATGATCAAAATCCAAGGCCAAACCCAGAAGCGCCAAGGCAATTTAATCCTGGGATGAATCCAGTTTCAACGCAAAATCCCGGTCCAATCCAAAATCCAGCCCCAATGCAAAATCCAATGCAAGCTCCAGGTCACGCATTATCCCAAAACCAAGCCCCAGTCAATCAAGCTCCAGCTAATAATCCCACCCCTACTAACTACCCAGGGAATCAACCAAGATAATTTTAAATAATTTTATAAACATAATAGAGGAAACACATGGCTAAAAAACTTACCGCTGCCGAAATCGCCGCTCAAAAACAATCGATGGAAGAAGCAGAAATTCAACGCGCGTTTGAGCAGGGTATTACCACCCTTCGCGATTTAATTTCTCCATCTTCTATTGAAATTCAATCCGATCATTTCCGTCTTGGCACCAAATATGGTCGCACTATTTATGTCTATGGTTATCCTCGTACTCTCAGTACCGGCTGGCTCAGTCCTCTCATTAATATCGATGAAGTGCTTGATATTTCTATCTATATTTATCCGGTCGATACTACCGTCGTGATGAAAAACTTGCGTAAAAAAGTTACTCAGCTGGAAGCTGATATTTCACTTAACGCCGAAAAAGGCCGCATTCGTAACCCAGAAACCGATGCCGCCATCCAGGATGCCGAAGAGCTTCGCGACCAATTACAGCTTGGTTATGAAAAATTCTTCCGTTTCGGTCTTTATGTCACTCTTTGGGCTGATTCACTCGACGAATTAAATTACGTCCAGCACAAAATTGAAACCATGTTTGGTCAATTAATGATTTTTTCTAAGGTTGCCACTTCTCAACAAGAGCAGGGAATGAACACCACTATGCCAATGGCCACCGACCAACTTCAAATTCGCCGTAATATGAACACTAGCGCCATCTCGACTTCCTTCCCATTCACTTCCGCCGATCTCACTCAGGAACGTGGCATTCTTTATGGCGTCAATATGCATAACCAGGGTCTGGTAATTTTCGATCGCTTTACTCTAGAAAATGCCAACCTCGTAGTCTTCGCTAAATCTGGTGCTGGTAAATCCTTTGCCGTGAAGCTCGAAGCTATTCGTTCCATGATGATGGGTACCGAAATTGTCATTATCGACCCAGAAAACGAGTATCAAAAACTTAGCGACGCTGTCGGTGGTTCTTATGTTCGTCTCTCGCTTAATTCCGACGTACGTATTAATCCATTCGATTTGCCAAAAGTCATCGATTCCGAAGATGCTTCCGACGCTTTGCGTGCTAACCTCGTCACTCTACACGGTCTTTTCCGTCTCATGCTCGGCGGTACTCAAATCGGTCCGAACGGTCAGCCAATTTCTTCACTTTCTGCCAACGAAGAAGCTGATCTTGATCAAGCCCTTATTGATACTTACGCTCGCGCCGGTATTACTTCCGACCCACTCACCCATCAATCCACTCCTCCAACTATTATTAATCTCTACGATACTCTCGCTCATATGGGAGGTTCCGGCCCACAACTCGCCCAACGTCTTCGTAAATACGCCACTGGTACTTTCGCGGGTATTTTTTCTCAGCAATCCAATATTGATATTAATAACCAAATGGTCGTCTTCAATATTCGTGACCTCGAAGATGAACTTCGTCCAGTCGCTATGTATATCGTCCTTAATCACATCTGGAATATCGTTCGCGCCAAACAAAAACGTCGCATTCTTATCGTGGATGAGGCCTGGCAACTCATGAAATATGACGACTCCGCCAACTTCCTTTTCTCCCTTGCTAAGCGCGCTCGTAAATATTACCTCGGTCTCACTACTATCACTCAGGACGTCGAAGACTTTATGAGTAATAAAATGGGTCGTGCCATTGTCATGAACTCTTCCATGCAGCTCCTCTTAAAACAATCTGCCGCTGCCGTCGATGTCTTATCCGATGTCTTTAAGCTCACTGAAGAAGAACGCAAGCGTCTCTCCAGCTTCCCAATTGGACACGGTCTTTTCTTTGCTGGCCAAAACCACGTTCATATCCAAGTTGTCGCTTCTGATACCGAAACCAGTCTGATTTCCACCAACCCTACCCGTTATGATAAAAACAACCAATAATTAAAAAATAAACTCAGCATAGTGGCATAAAAAATAACTCCGAAAAATGAGTTATTTTTTTCCTAAAAATCAGTCTAACCCACTCGATTTTTTTCTCAAAATCTCCTATAATATTCTTATGTCAAAGGTCTATTACGGCGAAGATAATATTAAGCCCGATTTTTCTGTATCGAAAAATTCGGATAATGATTCTGCTGTTTTTAGAAACCAAATTTCATCTCAAAACACTAATTCCAATCAAAACGCCCTACAATCTCTCGAAAATTCCAGCGCCGTCGCTAATTCTGAAACTAATTCTTTAGCCAATCTTCGTGATCTTGAGCAAAAATCTTTCTATACCGGCTCCGGTAATTTCCAAAATCAAAACCAACTTTCCGGCAAAGAAAAAGTCAAAAAACTCAAAAAATATGCCCCTCTCATTGGTCTTATCGTCCTCCTTTTTGGTGGACTTTTTAGTGTAATTTTTGGCATTTCTAATATCGCCAATCATATCGAAACTCTTATCACTCGAGCTACCGACACCATGTTCGGAACTTATTCCGCCACTTCTCTCCAAATGACAAAAGAATACATGCAGAAAAAACATGGCAAATTCCCAGATTATCTCAAGCAACGTCTCGCTAAAAACGATATCGAAGTACAAGAAAAATCCAATGAATATGTACTTATCTATAATAATAAAACCATTACCGCTGACAAACTGAAATCTGTTTATGATTCAGATCAAAAATTTCAGCTAGCCTTCACTAAATCCAAGCGCGGCCGTTCTGCGAATTTTTTTGATCCAGGTGCCGCTGCTACTTTTAGTTCCATTAAAGTCACTAGGAATCTTTTTAAATCCTTCAAACGATCGGATAATAAAGCTGCTGACGAAAAAGCCTTTATGGAGACCGATATTAACCAATATAAAGGTCAAGGAGCTGAGGGTCGTTATGTTACCGAAGAAGAAAAACCAGAAACCGATGAGGATGGTAATACTAAAACAGTAGTCGAAAATGAACCTCAATCCGTAGAGAGTAAATCTTATAACTCCGACACCCCAGACGTTGATACCGATGGCCAAAAACCAAGTTCTATTGAAACCGAAAAGGCCAATCTCAAAACTGCCAACACTAAAGCTCAAAAATTCATCGACGGCTTATCCGTAATGGCTGGTGGTGCGGCACTCGGTTGTGGCGTATTACGCGTCGCAAATATGGTAAGTTTAGCCGTAGCTGCCTCTCAAATTATCAATATGGTGCATCATTTCTCCTCCACTATCGAGCCACTCAGTAAGGCCAAGGCTGGACAGGGAAATACTTCACCGATAGATGAAGCTTTATCAAGACTAACAACATCAAAAAAAGCCAAATATATTGATACTTCCGATGGACAAGAAAAAGAAATTGAAGGCGCTCCAGTTCAGGCCCAAGGTGCTTATTCTGTACTTTCAGGCGAAAAAGCTCAACTCAGTCAAACCAAAAACTATGCCATTGAAAATGTTTTTAATGCCGCTCAATTTAGTATTGCCACTTCCACTACCGCTAATGCTGGATGTGCCGTTGCTAGCTTCGCTGCCTCTGTAGTTGATATCGCCTCTAATGTTGCGGCTGTGGTTGCTACACCTTTTAGTGCTGGTACTAGTATTGTTGCTGTAACTGTACTTAAAAAATTCGCCGCCCAAAAAACCCTTAGCGTTATTGCTGGTTTTGCTATCAAGGCTGGCCTCGCCGTACTTATTCCATATGTCGCTAAAACTATTTTTAGTAACCCAGCCCTTGTTTTACAGGGTATTCCTGGCGGTGAAAGCTTTGTTGGTGGCGCAAATATTATGAACGGACGTATCGGTCGCCAAGCTGCTGGTCAAGGTCCCGCCTCAAAGGAAATTGCCGATGCTTATTTCCAAGAAACCGTCATTGCTGCTAATGAAGAGGCTAAACTAGATCGTATGAATCGTAGTCCATTTGACGTTTCTAGTCCAAATACTTTTCTCGGTAATCTTGTAGTTCGTTTTGGTTATATGCCATACAATAATAGTCTCCTAAAGAATCTCTCCAATCTCACCACTAACACTTCTAGAAGTATTAGTTCACTCGCAAATATTACCACCACGAATACTTTTGCTGCCAATGGTGTAGTTAGTACAGTTTATGATTCTAATATTGCTGGTGTTAATTTCAAGAATCAGAGACAAGATTCCAAAATTTGTCAGCGTCTTGCTAATATTGGTGCCGTCTGTGATATGTATGGCTCAGATATTAGTGCCTCTGATCCAAGTCTAAAAAATCTCGATGAATCCGATTCCACCTATCAAAGTATTATTAAAAAATATACAACTAAAAAAGATAATAAGACTCAAGTTATTGAAGCCAGTCTTCTTGATAATAAAATTCGTTATTGTGATAATCGTGAATCTCCATTTGGTGTCTTCGACCAAAATATTATGGATGATTTAGTGCAGAAAAAAGAAAATGCCCTAAAAAATAGTGGTATTCTTGGTAAAATTATTCATCAAAATCTCTTTGGTTTTATACCTGATTTAATGGGACTAAAAGATGGTATTGAAAAACTTATCGCCGCCGATCCAGACGCACAAGCTTGGGCTTCTGGTAAAAACTGTGTCATGGGCGAATCCAACCCACATTGGAAAGAAATGCGTTATCTTCAAAAATTTGTCGAACGTAATCGTATTTGTACCCAAACTAAATGTGAAGATAACACAGATTCCGCTGGTAACCTTCAAGATCCAGTTCTAGCCGCAGCCACTAGATATCGTCAAGAAAATCCAATTGATAATTCCGCTTCTGGTCAACTTGCTAGATTCTCCGGACTTCGTAAAACTGATGCCGAATTCGTTCTTGCTACTATTGATTATTATAATTATCTAGCCGAACATCGCCCACCAGAAACCTTAGCTGATATTCTCGTAAAACCAGTCAAGACTTTAATTAGTGGGGAATCACTCTACCGCTCCACTCTAGCAACTCAAATTAATCATCTAAAACAAGACTCCGATACTAAATCAAATCAAGAAAAGGGAACTAAATACGTCTTGGACTATAAGTTTCGATTTCAAACTTCTCTAGTTTAATGCTATAATTAAATCACATGAATAAGGTCAAAAATCTTTCCGAAACTCTCAAAAATTTCTTTTTGAATCCTCGCTTTTTGGTTTTATTTTTCATTCTTCTAACTTTTACCATTATTAATGCCACCTACGTTCACGCTGAAAATGATGACAATATTTTAGACTTCTACGATAGTAATAATATTTTTTATTATGATGGTAAGGCTAGTGGCGGATGTAATTCACCATTAGATTTATCAAATAACACCCTTTATAATGGAGATCCTGTTTTACAAGAATATGAATTAAAGAAAATTGAAGAAAATAAACCAGTCTACGAGGCCGCCGCAAATGAACAGGGTTTTGAATGGCAAATATTAGCAGCTATCCACGGTATGGAATCTAGCTATGTAAATAATATGAATCCAACAGGTAATTCACAAGGAGTTTATCAATTTTTGGAGCTCGATGGTATGTTTCCAGCTGGACAAAAAATTTCACCTGCCGAATTCGAAAAACAAACCAAAATGGCAGCCGAACAAATCAAAAAACGATACTCACAAAAATTAGATTTAACCTCCGAAAATGATATAAAAAGGATGTTTTATAACTACAATAGTGGAGAAAATGGAAGTGAACTTTATAATAATAATGCAAGAAAGTGGCTGCATTATACAGAAGAACAAATAAAAATTGGTGAAGGCTCACCGTACGTCATGAATCTTGCCGATGAACAGCGTGATTCAAGGCATAATGAACACTGGCAAGAATTTCACTGTGATCATAACTGTGTTGGTCGCGCAACAGTCCGTCCTGGCGCATTCTTAATTTATAAAGCACTTGGTGGACGTGGATCAGCCGGTGGAAATAACTGTATTGGTGGCGAAACTGGTAACCTAATTGTTGATACCGCTCTTAAATTAGCTTGGCCACAAAATGAGCTACATAAAGCTAAGGCATATCTAGTTCCCGATGCCTACAAACTCGCTATGGAGCAAAATGGTTTAATAAATAGAGTTAATCCAAAGGGAGCTTCATGTGACGTATTTGTTTCGTCAGTTTTTACATTTTCTGGTGTTGACCCAGATTTTGCTAATCATTGCTGCTTAGTATCT
>QWCL01000652.1_pt1 | contig 12354 bp, 10 predicted proteins | sample 1972551 | NCBI WGS metagenome assembly QWCL01 (sample SAMN09866709, study PRJNA288562) | Human oral metagenome isolate term2_saliva, whole genome shotgun sequencing... | isolation source: mouth | host: Homo sapiens | place: USA: California
ACCTGGAAGTTAAGCCTTTCTGCGCTGATGGTACTGCAACTGGTGGGTTGTGGGAGAGTAGGGCACTGCCAACCGTTTCCTTGAGTGAGTGGACCGGGGAATGCTGGCCTGTTTGTGGGTTGGTGTTTCCCGGTCTTCTTTTTTGGTGGTGGGGGTGTTGATCCTTTGGGGTTGGCACCCCCACCACCTTTTTTTGTAGCCTTGAAGATCGGGCGTTGTAGGGGGTGTGTTAGATTTTCTAACACACCCCCTACTTTTATGTTCCCAACTCGTCGGCCGTAATGGCCGACTTTTACGGTTTAAAGGCAGCCTAAAGCTGCCTTTATACTTACGGGCCACCCTTGCCAGGCCCCATTTAAACTCATCCCTTCAAATTCAAAGGCATACAGATGTTTATTACCGGCCTAGTCCTAGCTATTGCTGCAGCGCTCATTCACGTGCTCATCTTCAAAATGGAATCCATTTCCTGGACCAGCGAGAAAACCCTTACCACCTTCAATATGAGCCCCCAGCAGGCCGCCAACACTAAAGAGATGGCCTTCAACCAAGGCTTCTACAACCTATTTTTAGCTATCGAAATACTTCTAGGCGCCATCATCTACTACACAGCTAGCCACGCAGTAGGCCTAAGCCTAATGTTCTTCGGGACCGGCTCCATGCTGGCCGCAGCCGCACTGCTATTCATCACCAGCCCAGACAAGCGCCCAGCCGCCCTCAAACAAGGCACCACCCCGCTACTAGCCATCATCTTCCTAACCCTAGGTATCGTTCTGGTATAGCGTCCGCTGGTATAGCGCCCGAGGAGGCCCTGGCGCTGAGCAGGATTTAGCGTCCGAAGAGGCATTGGAGCCCAAGGGAGCCCCGGGTCCCAGGAGGCCCTGGCGCTGCGGAAGTCATGGCCTCTCGCGTGGCCTGTGACTCGCAGAGCTTAAACTGTGGGGCTTTACCGCTAAGTATCGGTATCGTTCTGGTATGAGTGAGCCAGACGCCGTCGTCGTAGAAGACAACCGCAGCAACTGGGAACGTATGCGGGCCGGGCAGCTATACCGCGTAGACCCCACCGATCCGCGCTTTAATGAAATCCCAGCCCGTAGCAGCAAACTCTTGGAAGAATACCGCCTAGCCTTCCTTGCCGGCGAGAAAGGCCAGGCAGACGCCCTGCTGCGACAAGTGCTGGGCGACGTCGGCCAAGGCGTAACCATCCGACCCCCGCTAGCAGTCGACTACGGCTGCCACATCAGCGTAGGCAACAACGTATTCATTAACTTTGGGCTAATCGCGCTGGATGTAGCCGACATCGTCATCGGTGATTACTGCCAAATCGGCCCTAACGTGCAGCTGCTAACCCCCATCCACCCGTTGGATCCGCCCACCCGTAAAAGCGGCTTAGAAGGCGGCAAACCTATCACTATCGGTAACAACGTTTGGCTTGGTGGCGGGGTAATCGTCTGCCCCGGGGTCACCATTGGTGACGACGCTGTAGTGGGGGCAGGATCGGTAGTGGTTAAGGACATCCCAGCCGGCGCCGTCGCCGTAGGAAACCCAGCCAAAGTAATCCGCAACTTGTATGAGAACTCTGGCCAGTAGGGCACTAAAGCAAAGCCCAGTAGGCCGCTAAAACCTCGGCCAGTAGGCCGCTAAAACCTCGGCCAGCAGGGCCGCTAAAACCCCGCCCAGCAGGAGCGCTAAAGCAAGGCTCGGCAAGGCCGTTAAAGTAAGGGTTATAAAGGGGATTAAAAGCGCAGAAAAGATTAAGCAGCACCGGGTCGGAGAGCGCCAGTCGGCGCGTAGGCCGCTCGTAGCGGCAGATTTTGGAGCCCGGGGCCCGTCGCGACCCGATGCCGGCCCCAACTCTACACGGTTACTCGTCCAAGTCCAATCGATAACCCACGTTACGCACGGTGCCAATGAGATGATCATGCTCACCGCCAAGCTTGGCGCGTAGACGCCGCACATGCACATCCACAGTACGTGAGCCGCCAATATAATCCTCGCCCCACACGGCGTCGAGTAAAGCCTGACGGGTAAGCACCCGGCCCTGGTTAGCAGCCAAATACTTGAGCAGCTCAAACTCCTTATAGGTCAAATCCAGGGTTTGGCCGTGCAGACGTACCGTGTAAGCGTCAGTGTCAATCACAATGTCGCCAACTTCCAGGATTGACTCATCGCTAGAACCACTAGAGCCAGCATTACTGTCTGCAACCACGCTAGACTCCAGCAGCCGCAACCGGGCCGCTAACTCCGCCGGGGAAGCAGAAGCAATCACAAAATCGGCAATCCCCCAAGAGGAAGTCAGGGCCACAGCCCCGCCCTCCTCAATCACAGCCAGCACCGTATAGTCCATGGAGGTGGCCAGCAGTTGGCATAGGGGCCGCGCCCGCAACAGATCCGTGCGGGCATCAACCATTACGACGTCGGCATTTTCAAGCGCCCCATAAGAATCAGGCTGGGGCGGCAAAACCTGCACCTGGTGTTCGAGAAAAGCGATGGCTGGCAGCACGGCACTGGCCTCAGGCTCGTTGCTAAGCATGACCAGCCTCATTTGCTTCCTCCTTAAAGTACTGATACCCCTAATGCGACACCAGGCACAAGTTTACGGCCTTTTGGGTGGTTAAGGTGCATGGATCGGCAGCATATGGGACGATTCAAGGGTGACTAATTCGCCTGCGCAATCAGAACCCCTTGCCGCACCCGCCCAGAACCAGGTTTCCGGGCGTAAGCGGACACGTACCAGCGTGAAGGAACAGGCCGCGCGCCGCTATGGGACCCAATACCACACCAGCGACGGCGTTGTGGAAACCGGTCTGGTGGACACTGCCTGGACGCGCCTGGCGATGGCTGGGGTTATGCCGCTATTGCTGGCACTAACTGCCGTATCCCCGTTCTGGGTTACCTGCCTGCTGGTGTGTGGCTTGGCGGTGTGTTTCGCTCAAGGCTGGCCGGCATTGATCCAGGCCGAGCACGACAATGTCACCGGTATTTTCCTGGCGCTATTTGGGATCGCCAGTGCCGTCACGCTTACCCTAACCGACGAATACGGTGACGCCACTAAGCTAGCTGGTATTGGGGTGCTGGCAGTATTTGCCCTACAAATGCGTTCCGGAGCCCACGAAGGCCTGCTGGAAGAACTATTTACCTCCCTGTCCGGGGTGGTGGTGCTGGTTTCCGGGGCTGCCTGGTGCGTGTTCTCCTCCGGCTTGGCTGCCTCTAGCGTTATTGTGCCCACGGCTGTGGCCCTGCTGATTGGGGCTTCGCTGACGGTGCTGGAGGTGCCCGCCTGGGTGCTAGAAATGCTGACGGTGATCATCCCGGCCCTAACCAGCTGCGCCGTGGCGGTGGCCCTGGCCCTGGCCGGCTTTTTTGGCCCCTCCCACCAGGCGGTAGACACGGCCCTACGTTCCGGCGCGGGCTGCTTGGTGATCGGTTTCGTGGCTGGTTTGCTGATGGCAATCGCTAACCGTGTGCTGTGGACACACCGCTGGGTTCCCGGCGGTCGCGCCGCCATCACCTCGGCGGTACTGCCGGTGCTGGCTGTGGGCGCCCCCACCTACTACATTGCCAGGGTGATGGCCGCTTTCGTGGCTGGCTAACTTTCTTTCGTGGCTGGCTAACTTTCGTGACCAGCTAGCTGGCTGACGCGTACACTGGCCACGTGGCTTTTACTTTTCCTGACGATATTTCTCCCGATCTTTACCCCCTAGCCTGGCTGCTAGGTAAGTGGCGTGGCTACGGCATTCTTACCTACGGCCAGGATGTTCCCGAGCAGGCGGTATATCAGGAGATGAGCTTCGAGCACGACGGCGGTCCCTACTTGAAGCAGACCATCACTATCTGGACCGTTGACTCCACCAAGAGTGAGAACCTCGACTTCGAAATGAGCGGCGCTGAAGGCGCCAGCAAGATCACCCCCGCCCAGGTGTGGTCCACCGAAACCTCTTACTGGCGTCCGGTGGGCCAGTACAAGCCTGAAGCTCCTGAATCTGCCTCCGGCCCGGTAACTCCCATCACCAACCTGGAAATCATCAGTGCCGACCCGGCTGGTCACGCCGCCGTATGGGAAGGTGCCGTGCAGGGCCCGCGCATTGAGCTAGCTACCACCAGCGTGCAGCGCAGCGAGTTCTCCGCTGAGCTAGAACGCATGACCCGCATGTACGGCCTGGTTAACTCTGAGCTGATGTGGACCCAGGACATGGATGCTTTTGGCCGTAAAGAGCTAAAAACCTATGCCTCTGGCCGCCTTAGCCGCGTTGAAGACGAGGCCCAGCAAGAGCCTGAGATGGGCGCCGCCCTAGGTGAGCGCGCTGACGAGCCCAGCGCTGAGTAGCCATAATCCGCTATGGCTTTTGCACCCGAACACTTTGGTAACCCCCTACGCGAGCAGGCGCTACTAGCTCAGGGGCAGGCTTGGGCGTGGCTTAGTCGCGACGTCGTTGAGGTAAGCGGCGCTGACCGGCTCAGCTACCTGACCACCGTCTCTACTCAGGTGCTAACCGACCTGGAAAACGATGGCCACTGCCGCCAGGTGCTGTTCCTGGACGCTAACGGCCATATCCTCTACGCCGCCTTGGCTGTGGCCGCTTTAGTGCCAGATTCGGGCGAGCAAAGCGTGCTGCTGCTGGTGGATGCCGGCTGCGGCGAGGGGTTAGCCCAGTTGCTTAACTCGCGTCGCTTCATGCTGCGCGTGCAGGCCCAGGTGCGTCCAGATCTGCAGGTAGCTGGGGCTATCGGTGACGGAGTGCAAAAGCTGGCCGGCGTCGTCGAAAACCTAGTAACCACCTGGAGTGACCCCTGGCCGGGCATCACCCCCGGTGGCAGCACCTACTTCACTGGCACGCGCCACCCCGGCGCCAACTACCGTGCCGGCGGGGTAGTAGTGGCCCTCGAAGCTGGGCAAACTGCCCCCGGCCAAGAGCAAGCGTCGGGCCAAGAGATAACCCCCGGCCAAGCGCCAGGCCCAAGCCAAGCGGCGGCGTCGGGCCAAGAAGCAGCCCCTGGCCAGGAACATGCGCTAGCCCCAAGCCAAGCGGCGGCGTCGGGCCAAGAACCCGGCCAAGCATTAGCGGCAGCGGGCTTAACCCAAGGCTTAACCCAAGTGGGGGAGCTGGCCTGGGAGGCGCTGCGCATCGAGGCTGGGCTGCCACGCTGGGCGCGCGAAGTGGACGCCCGCGCCATCCCCAACGAGCTGGACTGGCTACGCACCGGCGTGCACCTAAACAAAGGCTGCTACCCGGGCCAAGAAACCATCGCCCGTACGGTCAACCTGGGTCGGCCCCCGCGTCGCCTAGTGCAGCTGCAACTAGCCGGCTGGCAAGGGCAGCTACCCGAGGTGGGCGCGCGCGTATATCTACCTGCCGGAGACAACCCCGCCGGCAAGGCTGTGGGCACAATAACCAGCGTGGCGCGCCACTGGGAGCTGGGAAATATCGCCCTAGCCCTAGTGCGTCGAGGCGTGCCCGCACAGGCAGAACTGGCAGTGGATCTGGAAGCCGGCTACGAAAGCGCTAGCCAAGAGCTACTGGTTGATCCCGCAGGTAAGGCTGAAGCCTCCCCCAGCCAGCGTCCGGGCCTGGGTTTAAAGCGGCTGCGCCCTGAGCATGGCTAGCCCCATAAAACGCAGCTTAGCCGTTAGACTCAGTCAAGAACTTAAGTGAGGTATGTATGAGCGAAATCCTGACGTATGTGGCCTTTTACGTAAGCCAATTCGTAGCCATAGTCAACATTGCCTTGGCTATCAGCGCGTTTTTGATTATCGTCTGGGCGCTACTAGACACCCTGGTACGTCCGGCTAACCTATTCCCGGCTGCCTCGCGCCTGAGCAAGTCCGCTTGGATCGGGGTGCACATTGGGGCGGGCTTGGCCTGCGTGGTTTTGGGCTGGTACTCCTTCTTCGGCATGATCGCGGTGGCGGCCTCGGCAGTGTACCTGGCGGGAGTGCGTCCCCAGCTGGCGGCGCTGGCCCCGGCCCGCGTGCGCTCCAAGCTGCGCGTCATTGACGATAACGACCGCAACAACCGGCGTAGCTGATGCGGGCGGTTATCCAGCGCGTTAATCACGCTGCAGTTAGTGTTGACGGCCAGGTAGTGGGCGCTATTGACCGTCCGGGCCTGCTGGTTTTAGTGGGGGCTACTCACGACGACGGCGCCGCCCAGGTGGCCTTAATTGCCCGTAAAATCGCGGACCTGCGGCTACTAGAAGGGGAGCTGTCAGTAACTGACGCCGCCGCCCCGGTGCTGGTGGTCTCCCAATTCACCCTTTACGCCGATACCCGCAAGGGGCGCCGACCCAGCTGGAACCAGGCGGCCGGGGCGGACGTGGCCGAGCCGCTGGTGCAGGCTGTGGTTGAGGATCTGCGCTCGCGGGGGCTTGAGGTGGCCACGGGCCAGTTTGGGGCCCACATGGTGATTGATATGCAGGCCGATGGGCCGGTCACTATTGAGCTTGAGGCTTAAACGCAACTTGCAAAACTAAGGGAGCCTGGCAATGCCAGGCTCCCTTGCATAGTGGCCCCAATGATGGCCCTAATGATGGGCCTACGACCCGCCAGTAGGTTTATAGGCAGGCTGCGATCACCGTGACGGCGATTAGCGCCGTTAGTAGCAGTGCGCCGTGCTTGTTAGATGCGGTGGACTTGAGCGTGCCCGGCCCGGTGGCCGGCTCCAAAATCCCGGTGATGCGGTCGATGGTGGCCAGCCAAACAAAGAACAGCAGGAAGCTGACTGAAGCTGCCCACAGGGGCATTGAAGGGGAAATGAGCCACGTTGCTCCGGCGCAACCTAAAGCCAGCAGGGCGCTTACAAGTTGTCCGTCAGAAACACGGTTGTGGGCTGCAAGCGTTTGCTTGACGATGCGCATGTTTTATACCTCCAGTTAGAGCGCGGAACCTGAACAGTCACTAAACGCGTGCAAATATTGTAGTCTAAATGTGCTATTTTTCATAGAGAAAATAACTATTCACTACTTGACAGAAGTGACCTGCTGTATTTAGCGAAAAGATCTCTAAATCCCTAGGGAATCGAGATTTTTTATGGAATAGCGCGGCAAAGTATGCGTCGCGCACCCGCAGGGGAGGGCTAGGCTTCGGCCCGTTTGCCCTTCCGGCAGGTCCGCTGCTGCTGGCGCTGGTGTGCGCTGGCTGGCGCTGGATTCTAGTGGTGGGGGGCTTCTCGTCTTTTAGGGCGCCCTCTTTGAGATGCCAAGATTTCGGGCCATCGTATGAAATACTCGATCGGATTACTTGGAGTCCAAATAAAGCGTGGCGTGAGTAACGGTTTTGACTGACCTGAGTCAGCTAGGCTCAACTTTGCATATGCCGCGTGCGAAACCACTAGACCGCTTTATAGGAAAGCGGGATAGCCTTAAGCCATACAGTTATCGATGGACCTGCCAAGGAGCAGCCCCGAATGTTTGAACGTTTTACGGACCGAGCTCGCCGCGTCGTCGTCCTAGCCCAGGATGAAGCGCGCGCGCTCAACCACAACTACATTGGCACAGAGCACCTGCTGCTGGGCCTCATCCACGAAGGTGAGGGAGTAGCGGCAAAAGCTCTAGAGTCAATGGACGTAACTCTAGACAAGGCACGTGCCCAGGTAGTGGAGATTATTGGTGAGGGCCAGTCTGCTCCTAGCGGTCACATCCCCTTCACTCCGCGCGCTAAGAAGGTGCTTGAGCTCAGCCTGCGTGAAGCCCTACAGCTAAGCCACAACTACATTGGCACTGAGCACATCCTGCTCGGCTTGCTGCGTGAAGGCGAAGGCGTGGCAGTTCAGGCTCTGGGTAATCTCGACGTCGACCTGGCAGCCCTGCGTCAGGCGGTAATGCAGCTGCTCAGCGGCTATGACGCCAAAGAGACCGTGGGTTCTGGCGCCTCTGCGCTCAAGGAGGGGACGCCGTCGGGAAGCGCCATCCTAGACCAATTTGGCCGCAACCTGACCCAAGCCGCCCGCGAAGGCAAACTTGACCCGGTAATTGGCCGCTCCAAGGAAATGGAGCGCGTCATGCAGATCCTCTCGCGCCGCACCAAGAACAACCCGGTGCTAATCGGTGAGCCCGGTGTAGGTAAAACCGCCGTGGTGGAGGGCCTAAGTCAAGCCATCGTGCACGGCGACGTTCCTGAAACCCTGCGCGACAAGCAGCTTTACTCCCTGGACATGGGTTCACTGGTGGCCGGCTCGCGTTACCGTGGTGACTTCGAAGAGCGCCTAAAGAAGGTGCTTAAAGAAGTACGTACGCGCGGCGACATCATCTTGTTCATTGATGAGATCCACACCCTAGTTAGTGCCGGCGCGGCTGAGGGCGCCGTCGACGCGGCCTCTATCCTCAAGCCCATGCTGGCCCGTGGCGAGCTACAGACCATCGGCGCCACCACGCTAGAGGAATACCGCAAGATCGAGAAGGACGCCGCCCTAGAGCGCCGCTTCCAGCCGGTACAGGTAGACCAGCCCACCATTGAGCAGGCCATTCAGATCCTAAAGGGGCTGCGTGACCGCTACGAATCCTTCCACCGCGTCATCATCACCGATGAGGCCATTGAAGCGGCCGTTAAGTTCTCCGACCGCTACATCAACGACCGCTACCTGCCCGACAAGGCTATTGACCTGGTTGACGAGGCCGGCGCGCGCCTGCGTATCCGTCGCATGACCGCCCCGCCGGAGCTACGCGAAATTGATGAGCGCATCGCTGAAGTTAAGCGCGAAAAAGAAAGCGCCATTGACGCTCAGGACTTTGAGCGCGCCGCCGCCCTGCGCGACGACGAACGCCGCCTAGGCAGTGAGCGTGCCGCCAAAGAGCAGGCCTGGAAGAACGGTGACCTAGACCAGGTAGCCGAAGTGGATGAAAACCTGATCGCTGAAGTACTGGCCATGAGTACCGGCATTCCGGTGGTCAAGCTGACCGAGGCTGAATCCACCAAGCTACTCAACATGGAAGCCGAGCTGCACAAGCGCATCGTGGGCCAGAACAAGGCCATCGAGGCGCTGAGCAAGTCCATCCGCCGTACCCGCGCCGGACTCAAGGACCCCAAGCGCCCCGGCGGTTCCTTCATCTTCGCCGGTCCCACCGGTGTGGGTAAGACCGAGCTGGCTAAGGCCCTGGCTGAGTTCCTGTTCGACGACGAAGACGCACTAATCCAGCTGGATATGAGTGAATTCGCTGAAAAGCACACGGTTTCGCGCCTGTTTGGTGCCCCTCCCGGCTATGTCGGTTACGACGAAGGTGGCCAGCTGACCGAAAAGGTACGCCGTCGCCCCTTCTCCGTGGTGCTATTCGATGAGGTTGAAAAAGCCCACCCGGACATCTTCAACTCGCTGCTGCAGATACTTGAAGACGGACACCTCTCTGACGCCCAGGGGCGCGTGGTTGACTTCAAGAACACGGTGATCATCATGACCACCAACCTGGGCTCCAAGGACATTGGCAAGTCGGTAGCCACCGGTTTCCAGTCCACCGAGAGCGGCACCATGGATTACGAGGAAATGAAGGCCCACGTTAACCGTGAGCTCAAGCAGCACTTCCGCCCCGAGTTCCTCAACCGTGTGGATGACCTGATCGTCTTCCCGCAGCTGAGCAAGCCCGAGGTACGCCAGATCGTGGACCTGATGATTGCCCGCCTCGACAAGCGCCTGGTAGAGCAGAACCTGTCCATTGAACTGACCGACGCCGCCAAGGAGCTACTGGCTGACCGTGGCTTTGACCCGGTGCTTGGGGCTCGCCCGCTGCGTCGTGCCGTGCAGCGTGACATTGAAGACGCCCTCAGCGAGAAGATCCTGTTCGGTGAGATTGCTACCGGCAGCCACATCCTGGTCGATGCTCAGGGTGAAGGTCTGCTGGGTGAATTCACCTTCACTTCCATTCCGGGCGCCGCCCGCCTACCCAAGGCTAAGACCCAAGATGGCGAACAGGCTGAAGAAGCACAAATTGAGGCCGCCGAATCGGAAGCTGAAGGTGTCTGACCTTTAAGCTGTCTGAAGCTAACGCATCAGGCCTGATGGGCCACTAATGCAACTAGGGCCGCCCCCGCTAACGGGGGCGGCCCTAGTTATTTTGGTTGGGGGATTGTAGCGCTATTTGTAGTCTTGCACACACAAAAAGCTTTAACATATTTACAAATATTGGCCTGTTTGGGGCGTAAAAATTTGAATTTAGGCCATAAGTCACATTAGGATTTTGTCGGTGCGTGACTTCCCGTCACGCACCGCATGGTAAGGCAAGCATCGACAAGAAGAAGGCGAAGATGCCCAAGTACGTATACATGTTCAGTGAGGGTGACAAGGACCAGAAGGATCTGCTCGGCGGTAAGGGTGCAAACCTGGCTGAGATGACTCGCCTGGGACTGCCGGTGCCTCCTGGCTTCACTATCACTACTGACGCTTGTCGCGCATACTTGCACGACGGCGCTGTTCCCCCGGAGCTAGCTGTACAGGTAACCACCGCGCTACGTCGCGTAGAAGAAGACCTAGGCCGACAGCTAGGCGACGCCGAGGACCCGCTGCTGGTGTCGGTGCGTTCGGGCGCCAAGTTCTCGATGCCGGGCATGATGGAAACCGTGCTCAACATTGGTCTAAACGACCAGTCCGTCGAGGGCCTGGCTAAGGTAAGTGGCGACGAGCGTTTCGCCTGGGACTCCTACCGCCGCCTAATCCAGATGTTCGGTAAGACCGTGCTGGACATTGAAGGCGAATTCTTCTCCTCCGCCCTAGACGCAAAGAAGCTAGAAAAGGGCGTCAAGCTGGACTACGAACTGAGCGTAGACGCTCTCAAGGAACTGGTAGACCAGTACAAGCAGATTGTTAAGGAACACGCGGGCATCGACTTCCCCCAGGACCCGCGCACCCAGCTAGACATGGCCTCCGAGGCCGTGTTCCGCTCCTGGAACACCGAGCGTGCTCACATCTACCGTCGTCGTGAGAAGATCCCGCACGACCTGGGCACCGCCGTCAACGTTTGCACCATGGTCTTCGGCAACATGGGCGAGACCTCCGGTACCGGTGTGTGCTTCACCCGCGACCCCTCCACCGGCCACTCCGGTGTCTACGGTGACTACCTGGTCAACGCCCAGGGTGAGGACGTTGTGGCCGGTATCCGCAACACCCTGTCGCTAGCCGACCTTAAGAACATCGACCCCGAGTCCTACCGTGAGCTGCGCGCCGCCATGCGCAAGCTGGAGACCCACTACCGCGACCTATGCGACATCGAGTTCACCATTGAGCGCGGCAAGCTGTGGCTGCTACAGACCCGTGTCGGTAAGCGCACCGCTGCCGCCGCCTTCCGCGTGGCCAGCCAGCTGGTTGACGAAAAGCTCATCACCCTGGACGAGGCCCTCACCCGCGTCACCGGTGAGCAGCTAACCAAGCTGATGTTCCCGCAGTTCGCCACCGATGTAGAGCGTCAGCTGCTGACCAAGGCCATGCCCGCCTCCCCGGGTGCGGCTGTAGGCGGCATCGTCTTCGACAACGAAGAGGCCGTCTCACGCGCCGCTGAAGGCCAGAAGGTCATCCTGGTTCGCCGCGAAACCAACCCCGACGACCTGCCCGGCATGGTTGCCGCTGACGGTGTGCTCACCGCCCGCGGTGGTAAGACCTCCCACGCCGCCGTCGTCGCCCGTGGCATGGGTAAGACCTGTGTCTGTGGCGCTGAAGAGCTAGAGGTCGACGCCGAAGCCCGCACCCTGACCGTTAACCGTGACGGCAAGCAGGTTGTGCTGCACTCCGGCGACGTAATCGCCGTAGACGGCACCACCGGTGAAGTATTCCTAGGCGAGGTCCCGGTAGTTGACTCCCCGGTTATGACCTACCTGCGTCGCGGCCTAGACGAGGCTCTCTACCGCGCCGAGGACGCCGACACCCGCGAGCTGGTTGCCAGCGTGCACCGCCTGATGCGTCACGCCGACGAGCGCCGTCACCTGCGTGTACGCGCCAACGCTGACACCCCCGACGACGCCCGTCACGCAATCCACCGTGGCGCCGAGGGTATCGGCCTGTGCCGCACCGAGCACATGTTCCTAGGTGAGCGCAAGCAGTTCGTACAGGACCTGATCCTGGCCCAGACTGACGAAGAGCGTGAGCAGGCCCTGGCCGCGCTGCTGCCGCTACAGAAGGGTGACTTCGTCAAGATGCTCGAAACCATGGACGGCAAGTCCATGACCGTGCGTCTGATCGACCCGCCGCTGCACGAGTTCCTGCCTGACCTAACCGAGCTGAGTGTCAAGGTGGCCCTGGACCGCGAACGCGGCACCCTGGACCCGGCTGACGAGAAGCTGCTGGCCGTGGTGCGCAAGAACCACGAAGCCAACCCCATGCTGGGTCTGCGCGGTGTGCGTCTGCTGCTGACCATGCCCGGCCTGATCGAGCTGCAGGTCCG
>QWCL01002018.1_pt1 | contig 12313 bp, 10 predicted proteins | sample 1972551 | NCBI WGS metagenome assembly QWCL01 (sample SAMN09866709, study PRJNA288562) | Human oral metagenome isolate term2_saliva, whole genome shotgun sequencing... | isolation source: mouth | host: Homo sapiens | place: USA: California
GACAATCTTGCCGAACTGGGCTAATGTTCCAAACGCATAATGCACACCAACACAACTATACGAGAAGGTAAGAGAAATGACTGTACGAATCGAACACGATTTATTGGGCGACCGCGAGATCCCTGCTGAAGTATATTGGGGCATCCATACTTTGCGCGCCATTGAAAACTTTAAAATTTCCACGCAAAAAATTTCCGACGTACCGCAATTTGTCCGCAGCATGGTCATGGTTAAAAAAGCCACCGCGCAAGCCAACGGCGCATTGGGTGCCATCAAGCCGGAAATCGCGGCCGCCATCGAAAAAGCCTGCGATGAAGTATTGATCAAAGGCCGCTGCCTCGACCAATTCCCGTCCGACGTTTATCAAGGCGGCGCCGGTACTTCGGTCAACATGAATACCAACGAAGTCATTGCCAACCTCGCATTGGAAGTCTTGGGTCACGAAAAAGGCCACTACGACATCGTCAATCCGATGGACCATGTCAACGCCAGCCAATCCACCAACGACGCCTACCCTACCGGCTTCCGTCTTGCCGTGTATTACAGCATCGGCGAATTGCTCGACAAACTGGCCATCTTGAAAAACGCCTTTGCCGCCAAAGCCGAAGAATTTAAAGATGTTTTGAAAATGGGCCGCACCCAGCTTCAAGATGCCGTGCCGATGACTGCCGGACAAGAGTTTCAATCTTTCCAAGTGTTGTTGGAAGAAGAAATCCTCAACCTCGACCGTACCCGCTCCCTGCTGCTTGAAGTCAACCTTGGCGCCACTGCCATCGGTACAGGCGTGAATACGCCTAAAGGCTATGCGGCCTTGGTCGTTGAGAAACTCTCCGAAGTCAGCGGCCTGCCTTGCAAACTGACTGAAAACCTGATCGAAGCGACCTCCGACTGCGGCGCATATGTGATGGTACACGGCGCATTGAAACGCACAGCCGTCAAACTGTCCAAAATCTGTAACGACTTGCGCCTGCTCTCTTCCGGTCCGCGCGCCGGTTTGAAAGAAATCAACCTGCCTGAATTGCAGGCCGGTTCTTCCATCATGCCTGCCAAAGTCAATCCTGTGATTCCTGAAGTCGTCAACCAAGTCTGCTTCAAGGTCATCGGCAACGACACCACCATCACTTTCGCAGCCGAAGCAGGTCAGTTGCAGCTGAACGTTATGGAGCCGGTAATCGCCCAATGTATGTTTGAAACCATTTCCCTCTTGGGCAATGCCGCGGTCAACCTGTCCGACAAATGCGTCAAAGGCATTACGGTCAACCGCGAAATCTGCGAACACTACGTCTTCAACTCCATCGGTTTGGTCACTTATCTGAACCCATACATCGGCCACCGCAATGGCGACTTGGTCGGCAAAATCTGCGCCCAAACCGGCAAAGGCGTGCGCGAAGTCGTATTGGAGCGCGGTCTGTTGAGCGAAGAAGAGCTCAACCGCATCCTCTCTCCAGAAAACCTGATTAATCCTCATCTGTAAACAGGATTTGAAATCAAAGGCCGTCTGAAACGTTAAACATTTAAAGTTTCAGACGGCCTTTTCGTATTTATATTGATTTTTATCGAATTTTTTTGCGAAATTCAGAATTAAAAGATAGCCTGACCGTCAGGTTTGATTTAACATGGTGCTGCCCTATCCTGTTTCCTTCTCCAATTCACGCAAACCGGATATTGGCAAAACGGTCAAAATAACATTTTCATTTATTAGGAAAAACCAATGAGTAAAATTACACGCGAACAAATGCTGCAAGTATTCAAAAATCGCTGCTCCACCCGTTATTACGATCCCAACAAAAAAATCAGCCAAGAAGATTTTGCAGCGATTTTAGAATTTGCCCGCCTCTCGCCCAGCTCCGTCGGCTCCGAACCATGGAAATTCTTGGTGATTCAAAACAAAGCCTTGCGTGAGAAAATCAAGCCTTTCAGCTGGGGTATGCAATCGCAACTGGACGACTGTAGCCATCTGGTGATTATCCTTGCCAAAAAAAATGCCCGTTACGATACCCCATTCTTCCGCAGTGTTGCTGAACGCAGAGGCCTGCAAGGAGAGCAGCTGGAAAAAGCGTTGGCAAGATACAAAAGCTTCCAAGAAACCGACATTAAAATTGCCGACGACCAACGCGCACTCTTTGACTGGAGCGGCAAGCAGACCTATATTGCTTTGGCCAATATGCTCACAGGCGCAGCGGCCATCGGCATCGATTCCTGCCCAATCGAAGGCTTCAACTACGACAAAATGAACGAAGTATTGGCGGCAGAAGGCCTGTTTGATGCCAACGAATGGGGCGTATCCGTAGCGGCAACATTCGGCTATCGTGCCAAAGAAATCACCAAAAAATCACGCAAACCGATTGAAGAAATGGTGACTTGGGTCGAATAAATCTTTTAGATTCATAGGGTGGCAAATGCCGCCTTTTTACTTTTCTAAAAAAGTGAAGCAAATTCCGTAACAACAAATAATTCTAAATTTAAAATCAAAAAGGCCGTCTGAAACCATGTGTCAGAAATCCTAGATTTCATATCACACCGTTTCAGACGGCCTGATTTAATACACTTCTACTTAAAACGATACTTTCAAACTGCCGTAGAAGGCACGGCCATGCTCGTTATAAGTTTGTGCGCCGGCAGTTGTGCGGTACAGTTTTTTGTCAATGTAACCGGCGTTGATGCCCCAGATGCCGTATCCGCCCAAAACGGTTTGGTTGCGGGCTGAAGCCAAGGTTTCTCCGCTGCCGCCGCTGCCGCTTTGTTCGATGTTGTTGATGGCGACCGAACGCGGTTTGGTGCGGCCGTATTGGGTGAAGGTCAGGTTGGCGTCAAAGCGTTCGTTCGGCGTCCAGGCCAGCGTGCTGTTGATAGTGAACTTCGGAATCAGCGACAGGGGGTTGCCTTTGTAGTCTTCCGATTTCTGCATGTAGGTGAAGTTGTTGCTCCATTTCAGCGTGTTGTGCAGGGGGATGACGAGGTTGCCCTCCAGGCCGGAAACAGTCGCCCTCGGCGAGTTGTCCCATTGGTAGAGGATGCCCGAGCTGGTGCTGCTGCGGGCTACGATTTCCGTGCCGGTGATGATTTTGTTGCGGTAGGCATTGTGGAAGTAGGTTGCCGAGGCCTGCCAGCCGTTTTTTTCGAATTCGATGCCGATTTCCTTATTGACGCTGGTTTCGGGTTTTAGGTTGGCATTGCCCATAAAGTAGCAGTGTGGGTCGCTGCCTAATTCCACGGGGCAGCCGTTACCGCGCGTGTACAGGATGAATTCGGGGTTGCTTTGGTACAGGTTGGGGGCTTTGTAGGCGCGCGCGATGCCGCCTTTGACCAGCCAGTTTGCGCCGATCTGCTGGGAGAAGTTGAGCGCGGGACTCCAGTTGCCGCCGCTTTTGCTGTTGTGGTCGTAGCGCAGGGACGGTATCAGTTTGGTGGACGGGGTCAGCGAAATATTGTCTTCGACATAGATTGCCTTGTTCTGCTGCGATGTTTTGCCGCCACGTATGGCGGAAACGCCCGGGAAGGTCGATGTTTGGCCTTGGTCAGTAAAGCCTTGGCGGTTGGATGAGGGATCGTCCAGTTTGCTGTCGGTAAATTCCGCACCGACGGTCAGTACGTTTTCTACGCCGAGTTTGAACGGTATGTTGGCCTCGCTGCTGAAACGCAGGTTTTTCAGACGGCTTTGGACGTATTCCGTGCCGACATAGCTGCCCTCAGGCCCGCCTGCCAAACCTTCGGGCAGGTGGCTGTTGGTGGTGCGTTCGTAGCTCAATACGTTTTTGGTGTCGCCCCAGTCCCACGCGCCGTCATGGGTCAGGGCGTAGGAGGAACGGTAGAGGCGAGCGGTTTCCTTAATGCCGCTCCGGTAAATTTCGCGCAGGGTCGAATCGGTGTCGGAAATCACCACGCCTGTGGCAGTATCTGTAATGACGGTCCGTGTATTGGCAGCATTGGAATTTTGCGAATCGCCGTTGTAGATATTGCCCTGACGGCTGTAGCTGCTGTCTAAAATCAGGGTTTGTGACGGACTGATTTTCCATTGTAGGCGGCCGGCTATGTCTTTATTCTTCACACCTTCCACCCCTGCCGCTCCATAGGTGGTGTTGGTAACAGTGCGGGTTTGTCCGGCAGGCACAACGACACGTCCGCGTTCCCGTATCGGGCCGTTTTTCGTAGTAACAGTGGTGATAGAATCGCGGTTAATGTCGGTGGAATCGGCATCGGTTTTGTTGAAATTGCCATAGATACGGAAGCCCAATACGTCTTGGATAATCGGCCCGCCAAGGTTAAAGCCGACACGGTTGGTTGCCCCTTCCTTGCTGTCTTGCGGCTGGTTAGTGTAATAGTTCACTGATCCTTTGAATTCTTTCGGTACTTTTTTGGTGACAATATTGACCACGCCACCCATCGCACCCGAGCCATAACGTGTTGCCGCCGGACCGCGCAAAACAGTAATGGATTCAATTTCCTCAACCGGCACCCAGTTGCTGTCGCCGCGCGTATTGCGTTCACCGCGCATACTGATACGCTCGGATTGGCGCGAGTTTACAGGCTTGCCGTCAATCAGAATCAATGTATTTTCAGGGCCCATACCGCGCAAGTCGATTTGACGTTTGTTGCCACGCTGACCCGTCGCCGTATTGCCGGTCAGGTTGACGCCCGGCATGGTGCGGACAAATTCGGAAATATCGTTGACGGCCGGACGCTTGTCGATATCGTCTTTCGAAATACGCGATACGCCGAGCGATTGTTGCAACTGCTTCTCGGCAGTAACGTAAACGGTATCGACTTCAGCCTGTTCAACTGCTTTCTCTTCAGCTGCGTGTGAGAATGCGCTGATTAACGCCAAAGGCAAAATGGCGAGTGTGAATGTTTTCATTGCATTGTTTCTCTTGGTTTTGTTTGTTTAAAATCAAAATAAAAATTATTTGAGATTTTAAATAAACTTAACAGAGTTTTCAATGCAATTAAGAGTGATTTACAATTAAAAGTTAAATTGTGCTAATAGAAATAACAAAATACCAAACAAGTAAAAAGGCCGTCTGAAACAGTATGAAACGAAATCCGAGATTCCTATCATACCGTTCAGACGGCCTTATTCAATTTTTAATTATTTGCCTGCTGCTTTTTGCAAAAGAGCATACAATTCGTCTTTGAGTTTGAGTTTGGCTTTTTTCAGCTCCTCGATTTCTTCGGCGCCGCTGGTTACCACGTTATTCACCAAACCGGTAATTTTATCGTCCAGCTCATTGTGCTCCTCAAACAAACGGGCAAAGTGTGCATCCTCTTGTTTCAGTTTAGAAATCAGATCGCGATATTCTGGAAACATTTTGTTTTCCTCTCTTGTTAATTAAATAAAAAAGTACTGCTGCCAAAAACTAGGACGAATTAATCTTTAGCTTCATTATAACAAACACGGGCGTTTTATCCAGTCTTTTTTAAGTCGAAACTGTTTTACATCAAAATTAATAATATCAACATAAGTTAGCGCCAAAAATAGAAAGAAACGGCTTTATAGACGGCTTATCGACTTGGGCATACAATCGGGCTTATGCGTTTACACAATGGCCGAACCACCCTATTCCGTCATATCAACGGCATGGACGGACAATTTATCCTGCTTGAAAACCATCCTTCATGGATGCCGGTCAATGATGCCGATTTCAACCATGCTGCCCCCTTGCCCGACGGTTTGGCCGTGCACGAAGAATCATTTTATCCATTTGAAAAAATAGATACCGCCGAATCGGCAGATAATATCAAAATCTTCAGCGAAGAAGCTCTACGGCTGGAGAAAGAACGCTTAAATGCGGTAGCCTTGGTAGAACTGGCAAAAAATCTTAAAGCCGCCCAAGCCGAAGCCGACTTAGCCACGCTTCTGGAAAAAATGGATTTTCATTTAAAACAAGATGATATTTTCAAATAAACCCTTCAATCTCAGGCCGTCTGAAACCAAACACCCGACACAATTGTTGACAATGCAAGAAAAATAGTTCATCTTGAACCAATCCGCAGCACTCCATCCCATATTTTCAGCCCATCACAAAGGAATCGAGAACATGTTTTCAAAAAGCGTTACCCTCGCACAATATGACCCCGATTTGGCAGCAGCCATCGCCCAAGAAGACACGCGCCAGCAAGACCACGTCGAGCTGATCGCCTCTGAAAACTACGTCAGCTGTGCCGTGACCCACGGCGCAAGCGTTAACATCTCCGGCAAACTCTACAACGCCATTACTTATGGTTTGGATGAAAACGAAGTTCTCGATTATGCCGAAGTAGAACGCTTGGCTCTTGAACACAAACCCAAAATGATTGTGGCCGGTGCATCTGCCTACGCGCTGCAAATCGACTGGGCAAAATTCCGCGAAATCGCCGATAAAGTCGGTGCATACCTCTTTGTCGATATGGCGCACTATGCCGGCCTGATTGCCGGCGGCGAATATCCCAACCCCGTGCCATTCTGCGACTTCGTCACCACCACCACCCACAAAACCCTGCGCGGTCCTCGCGGCGGTGTGATTCTGTGCCGTGACAATACCCACGAAAAAGCGCTGAACTCTTCCATCTTCCCAAGCCTGCAAGGCGGTCCGTTGATGCACGTTATCGCAGCCAAAGCAGTAGCGTTTAAAGAAGCGTTGCAACCTGAGTTCAAACAATACGCAAAACAAGTGAAAATCAATGCTGCCGCTATGGCGGAAGAATTAGTTAAACGCGGTTTGCGCATCGTTTCCGGCCGTACCGAAAGCCACGTTTTCCTTGTTGACCTGCAACCGATGAAAATCACCGGTAAAGCCGCCGAAGCCGCTTTGGGCAAAGCACACATCACCGTCAACAAAAACGCCATCCCGAACGATCCGGAAAAACCATTCGTTACCTCCGGCATCCGCATCGGCTCCGCCGCCATGACCACACGCGGCTTTAACGAAGCCGACGCGCGCGTATTGGCAAATTTGGTTGCCGACGTATTGGCCAACCCTGAAGACGAAGCCAACCTCGCCAAAGTCCGCGAACAAGTAACTGCTTTGTGCGATAAATATCCGGTTTACGGCGCATAAACATTTCGCCTTGGATAAAATAACAGGCCGTCTGAAACTTCAGACGGCCTTTTTTTTATTTCAACTTTTCTTTTAAATTTCAAAACTGTTTGCTTCGCTGACTTTGCGTATCATGCCTGCCGCGACAGTATGGTTGGTGGCTTCGTCAATCAAAATAAACGCGCCTTGTGCATGGTTGTCTTCGTATGCGGCAGCAGCAAGCGGCTGTTGGGTTTTGAAACTGACGCTGCCGATGTCGTTGAGCTTGAGCGTTTCGGCGGATTCGACGCGGCTGAGGGTGTTCACGTCCCAAACATAGGCAATTTCGCTGATTTTTACGGGCGTGGTTTGGGTAGTGTGCTTCAGCAAATATTTGCGGCGCAGATTGAGCGGAATATCATCAAACCAGCAAAGTGCGGCTTGGAATTGTTGCTCGGGAACAATGGCGCTGTCGGCTGAAACAATGCTGTTGCCGCGTGAAATATCGATGTCCGTATCCAAAACAACAGTCAACACTTCCCCTGCCTCGGCAGATTCGGTTTTACCGTTGGCATTATAGATTTCGGCAACTTTGGCAACATGGCCGCTGGGTAAAACTTTGACTTCATCGCCCACTTTCAAACGGCCCGCTTCCAATCTGCCTTGATAACCGCGGAAGTCGTCGCTGCTGCTGCCGTCTTGGCGCGCCACACGTTGTACGGGAAAATGCGTGGCTTGGTCGGCGGCGCTTTGACGGTTGACAGGCAGGCTTTCAAGCAAAGGCAAAAGCGGCAAACCTTGATACCACGGGGTTTGACTGCTGGCATTGACGATATTGTCGCCTTTTAATGCGCTGATGGGCAGGAAGTGGATTTGTGCTTTGAGGCCGATTTGCTCCGCCAGTTTGCGGTAGGCTTCGGTAATGGCTTGATATTTGGCTTCATCAAAGTCGAGCAGGTCGAGTTTGTTGACGGCGACGATGATGTTAGGGCAGCCCAAGAGTTTCAGAATCGCGCTGTGGCGTTTGGTTTGGTGCAGGAGGACAGGTTCGTTGCCTGAAAAATCAACGCGTGTGGCATCAACCAAAATAATGGCGGCATCGGCAGTCGATGCGCCGGTAACCATATTACGCGTGTATTGCTCATGTCCCGGCGTATCGGCAATGATGAATTTGCGTTTGGGCGTGGCGAAATAACGGTAGGCCACGTCAATGGTAATGCCTTGTTCACGCTCGGCGGCAAGGCCGTCTGTCAGGCTGGCGAAGTCGGGCGTTTCGCCGTTTTCAGCAGCGCGGTTGAGCTTGTCAAGCTGGTCGGTCAGTAAGGTTTTGCTGTCGTAGAGCAGGCGGCCGATGAGGGTGGATTTGCCGTCATCGACACTGCCGGCGGTAATGAAGCGCAAAAGCGGAGCGGAAGCTGCGGTCATGATTCTTTCCCATTTCTCGTGATTTCTCAAACTGACTGCTACTTTAAACAGGCCGTCTGAAAATGGGAAAGAATGTTTGGTTGTTAAAAAAGCTGTTTTCGTTATATCGCAAAGCTATGGGATGTTGCCTCACGCCATCTGTTTTTTCCGGGTCGCCAACCAACACACAATCGATCCTAAACACACCATTCCCGCACCCTGCCAAAACGTCATGGATAAAGGCGCGCTAATCAAAAATGATGACACTACCGCAGACAATACCGGAATGAAATAAGATGCGCCTGCCAATACGGTCAGGTTGCCGCGTGAAATACCGATATTCCACACTGCATAGCCCAAGCCCATACAAGACGCGGCGGCAACGGCATAGCCGAGCGATACGGAATCAAAACTCAACGTATCCGCGCCGCTGAGAAAATACTCTATCCACAACAGTATCGACACCAGCGCAAAGAAGAAGCCGACACTGCTGCCTTCCGCTTTCACACGCGCCGTCAGCGTACAATATGCCGCCCAAAACACTGCGTCCGCAAATGCCATGATGTAGCCGCCGGGATTGGTGCGGACATTGTGGTAAATACCGGAAACCGACAAGCCGACATCGCCGCCCAATACAGTGGCAATCCCTAAAAACGACAGCACAAAGCCGATGACTATCCACCATTTTGACGGCTGTTTGTTGAAATATACCGCCCCGACGATGGTAAACGTCGGCCACAAATAATTGACCATGCCGATTTCCACCGCCTGTCTCGCGTTTTGCGCAAAACCGACCGACAGCGACAAACACAGTTCGCAGCCGACAAAAAACACGCTCGCCCAAAACAAATAGCTGCGTTTGTAATTGCGCAAATGCGGCCGGCCGAAAATCAGCCAAATCAATACGGTGGACAGGGTGTACATCATTGCCGCGCCGCCCACTGCCCCCATATGCAGGCTCAAAGAGCGTATCAGAGAAATGACGAAGCTCCACAGTGCAACCGCAAACAACCCGATGGCCGTAGCCTGTTTGGACGAAAGGTTTTTAGATAAAAAATGAATCATGATGATTTTCAGAAGGACAGCTAGGCAACGAACCCGGCACATATATGGTTTCTATATTAATTATTTTAACTTTTCCAAGGCCGTCTGAAAACAATCATCCATTTTATAAGTTTCATCTTAAAATCAACATATTAAGCAAATAAAACTTTGCAGCGAAAAGACAGCCCTCCCCAAATCGGCTAGAATCGCAGCCGCACAAAAATACATATCAAGGACACACATTATGAGTTGGCTTTATCTGATACTGGCCGGTATGCTGGAAATCGGCTGGCCCTTGGGGCTGAAATTGGCACAACAAGAAGGCTACCGTTGGCAGGGCATCGCTGCCGCCTTGGCCTGCATTGTCGGCAGCGGATTTTTTCTATTCCTCGCCCAAAAACACATACCAATGGGGACGGCCTATGCCGTTTGGACAGGCATAGGCGCGGCAGGGGCTTTTTTGGTAGGCATAGCCTTTTTCAACGATGCCGCCAACTTCGGCCGCTGGCTCGGCGCATTCTTAATTATTTCAGGCGTAATCGTCATGAAACTTTCCAGCCATTAAAAAACCACAAAGGCCGTCTGAAACCAAGACGGCCTTCTTATATTCCGAATATAACGAAATCATCTTAAATTAAAACCAAGCATTCTTTCCTTTTTTCAGACGGCCTGTTTAAAGTGGCGACTGTCCATTATTCAAACAATCGGTTATAGCCGTCCAACAAAGGAATCCAAATGAGCCAAGCCAATCCGCTTCCACCCGAACTCTCCGTCCAACTCTCAACTCTATCCCCCACCCAACTTGCCTGGCTCTCCGGCTATTGCTGGGCGCAAAGCCAAGGCGTATCCGGTGCAGCAGCCGAACCGACCATCCTGCAAGCAGCCGCTCCGACAGTCAGCCGCCGCGTATTAGTCCTCTCTGCTTCCCAAACCGGCAACGCACGCAGCGTTGCCGAATCCCTACACGCCAAACTTCAAGCCGCTGGCGTAGAAGCCCGCCTCAGCAGCGCAGGCGATTTCAAAAGCAAAACCCTGCCTGACGAAGACATCGTCCTTTTAGTTACCTCCACCCAAGGCGAAGGCGAACCACCCGAAGAAGCCCTACCCCTGTACAAATTCATCTACGGCAAAAAGAAACCCGACCTCAGCAAACTGACCTTTGCCGTCTTGGGTCTTGGCGATTCCTCCTATCCCAACTTCTGCCAAGCAGGCAAAGACTTTGATGCCAAATTTGCCGAACTGGGCGCAGGCCGTCTGAACGACTTGGGCATTTGCGACTTAGAATTCCAAGCCGATGCCGACGCATGGATTGCCGCCGTCGCACCCAAAGTAGCCGAATTAGCCGCCCAAGCAGCAAGCCCAAGTACAACCGCCGCACCAAACGGCTCGGCAACACCAAGCAACGATGCCGTCTACACCAAAGAAAACCCCTACACAGCCACCCTATCCGTGCGCCAAAAAATCACCTCGCGCGACGCAGAAAAAGACGTCGAACACATCGAAATCGACCTCAGCGGCTCAGGTCTGCATTATCAGGCAGGCGATGCGCTCGGCGTATGGCCGCTGAATGCCGCCGATCTCGTTCAAGAAATCCTCGACCTCAACCAACTGAACGGCAACGAAACCGTCCAACTTTCAGACGGCCGCGAAACCGACATCCGCACTGCCCTGACCGAATCCGCAGACATCACCCAAAACACACCGGCATTCGTCCAACAATACGCCGAATTAACAAACAACGAGGAACTCAAAACCATAGTTGCAGATAAAGCCCAACTGGATGCCTACCTCGCCGCCACACCGCCCGTAGGCGTATTTGCCGCCTATCCGCACCCACTGGACGCACAAACCCTATACAGCCTCTTCCGCCCACAAACCCCGCGCCTTTACTCCATCGCCTCCGCACAAGACGAAGTCGGCGAAGAAGTCCACCTCACCATCGGCGTCGTCCGTTTCGACCACCATGACCACACCTACACCGGCGCAGCATCCGGCTACTTGGGCGAACGCCTCGAAGAAGGCAGCGAAGTCCGCGTCTTTGTCGAACCCAACCCCAACTTCCGCCTGCCGCAAAACGGCGATACACCCATCATCATGATCGGCGCAGGCACAGGCGTCGCCCCCTTCCGCTCCTTTATGCAACAACGCGCAGCCAATGGTGACAGCGGCAAAAACTGGCTCTTCTTCGGCAACCAACGCCTGGCCGACGACTTCCTCTACCAACTCGAATGGAGCGATTGGCGCAAAGACGGCCTCCTTACCCGCGCCGACCTCGCATGGAGCCGGCAAGGCGAACACAAAGTCTACGTCCAACACAAAATCGCCGAACGCGCCGCCGAAGTTTGGAACTGGCTGCAACAAGGCGCACATATCTACGTCTGCGGCGACGCTACACGCATGGCGCGCGATGTCGAAAACGCCCTGATCGAAGTCATCGAAACCCAAGGCAAACTCAGCCGCGACGAAGCCGAAGACTACCTCAACGATCTGCGCGAAGACAAACGCTACCAACGCGACGTTTATTGATTGGATAAACAAAAATAAAGGCCGTCTGAAAGCTGAATTTCAGACGGCCTTTTTAAAGAGCCTGCTCGGATTGTTATCAATTCACCCGGTTTTGCATTATAATTGTGCAAATTTGACTCACTCGAAAGAAAATAAATTGGAAGGATTACAACAACTTGTAGATTTATTAGTGGGTTTTGTCGATTGGATATTGAAATTACTGGCATTCTTGTTTTAAACTACGTTTCATTCTTTTATACATTAAAGACGTATTTTCATCATGCAAACCGCGCAACGCTCTGCTACTTTCTTCTATTGGTACCACACAAACGTGCGGTACTTTTTTGCGCTTGTCTGAAACAGACCAA